>OWIJ01001391.1_pt1 | contig 13108 bp, 10 predicted proteins | sample 1732821 | NCBI WGS metagenome assembly OWIJ01 (sample SAMN05065759, study PRJEB22554) | human gut metagenome | biome: ENVO:2100002; feature: ENVO:00000062; material: ENVO:00002003 | host: Homo sapiens | place: USA | reverse complement strand
GAGATCTGCGCATGTCTCGTGGGCTCGGAGATGTGTATAAGAGACAGGTACTACAATGAAGCTGCTATACAGAAACATAAACAAGCATTATATGCAGGTAGAAATACTAGTCAAACAGATGGCTGCAGAAATCGACCGACAGAAAAACAAGGACGGACAGCAGGAAATACTGGAATCCATCTCTTAATCGGTTATAATCAAAAAGTGCCGTGATGGACAAAAGGTGATTCAGAGACGAATCAATCCTATAAGGAGGGGGTATTCTTCAGAAAAATATATCATTTTCCGAAAATACCCCCTTTAAAATAGGGGTACTTTCAGAAAAAACATATATTTTTGCGCCATCAACCGATAAAAAGAAGACGATTTATGTCAAAAATGAGATTTTACGCATTACAAGAACTTTCCAACCGGAAGCCGCTGGAAGTTACTGCCCCTTCCAACAAACTCTCTGATTATTATGGTAGCCACGTATTCGACCGCAAGAAGATGCAGGAGTATCTTCCGAAGGAAGCCTATAAGGCTGTTACCGATGCAATCGAAAAAGGTACACCGATCAGCCGTGAAATAGCCGACCTGATTGCCAACGGCATGAAGAGCTGGGCCAAGTCGCTCAACGTCACCCACTACACACACTGGTTTCAGCCTCTGACAGACGGAACCGCCGAAAAGCATGACGGCTTTATCGAATTCGGCGAAGACGGCGGAGTCATTGAACGATTCTCCGGAAAACTGCTGATTCAGCAAGAACCGGACGCTTCTTCTTTCCCCAATGGCGGTATCCGTAATACATTCGAAGCTCGCGGATATACCGCATGGGACGTTTCTTCTCCGGCATTCGTAGTAGATACCACGCTCTGTATCCCTACGATCTTTATCTCTTACACAGGCGAAGCGCTGGATTACAAGACTCCGCTTCTGAAAGCACTTGCTGCTGTAGACAAAGCTGCTACGGAGGTTTGCCAGCTATTCGACAAGAACGTAACACGCGTCTTTACCAACTTAGGATGGGAACAGGAATATTTCCTCGTAGACTCCTCCTTATATAATGCACGTCCCGACCTTTGTCTGACCGGACGTACCTTGATGGGACACTCTTCCGCCAAAGACCAACAGTTGGAAGACCACTATTTCGGCTCCATTCCTCCACGTGTCACCGCATTTATGAAGGAACTCGAAATCGAATGTCACAAACTGGGCATCCCTGCCAAGACCCGTCACAACGAAGTAGCTCCCAACCAGTTCGAGCTGGCTCCCATCTTCGAAAACTGCAACCTGGCAAACGACCACAACCAGCTTGTCATGGACTTGATGAAGCGTATCGCACGCAAGCATCACTTCAATGTATTGCTGCACGAAAAACCATATAGCAGCGTTAACGGCTCCGGCAAACATAATAACTGGTCGCTCTGCACCGACACCGGCATCAACCTGTTTGCCCCCGGAAAGAACCCGAAAGGCAATATGCTGTTCCTTACTTTCCTGGTAAACGTACTGATGATGGTATACAAGAACCAGGACCTGCTGCGTGCCTCCATCATGAGTGCCAGCAACAGCTACCGTCTGGGAGCGAACGAAGCTCCTCCCGCCATCCTCTCCTGCTTCCTCGGTTCACAACTCTCGGCAACCCTCGACGAAATCGTACGCCAGGTAGGAAATGAGAAAATGACACCGGAAGAAAAGACTACGCTGAAACTGGGAATCGGACGTATCCCGGAAATCCTGCTCGATACTACCGACCGCAACCGTACTTCTCCTTTTGCCTTCACCGGAAACCGCTTTGAGTTCCGTGCCGCCGGCTCTTCTTCCAACTGTGCCGCCGCCATGATCGCCATCAACGCCGCCATGGCCAACCAGTTGAACGAATTCCGCGCATCAGTGGAGAAACTGATGGAAGAAGGAGTGGGCAAAGACGAAGCTATCTTCCGCCTGCTGAAAGAAACCATCATCGCTTCCGAAGCCATCCGCTTTGAAGGCGACGGTTACTCCGAAGAATGGAGACAGGAAGCTGCCCGCCGCGGACTGACCAACATCTGCCACGTGCCGGAAGCACTGATGCACTACGTAGACAACCAGTCGAAATCGGTACTGATCGGTGAGCGCATCTTCAACGAAACCGAACTGAACAGCCGTCTCGAAGTAGAACTGGAAAAATACACCATGAAGGTACAGATCGAGGGACGCGTATTGGGCGACCTTGCCATCAACCACATCGTGCCGACGGCTGTCACCTACCAGAACCGGCTATTGGAGAATCTTTGCAAAATGAAAGAAATCTTCTCTCCCGAAGAATACGAAGTATTGAGCGCCGACCGCAAAGAGCTGATTCGCGAAATCTCACACCGGGTGACTTCCATCAAAGTATTGGTACGCGAAATGACCGAAGCCCGAAAAGTTGCCAATCACAAAGACAACTACAAAGAGAGAGCATTCGAATACGAAGAAAAAGTACGTCCTTATCTTGATAAAATCCGCGATCATATCGATCACCTGGAGATGGAGGTAGACGACGAAATATGGCCGCTACCCAAGTACAGGGAACTCTTGTTCACCAAATAAAAAGCTCCTGAAGATTGCACGAAAGAACCTGCTTTTGTGCAATCTTTTTATAGATTCGTTCATTTTCTCATTTTTTCTTTCTACTTTTGTGCTGTATAACACAGTTTTGTAGCACCCATGGTAAAAATGAACATGTCAGACATCGATATTTCGGAACCATTATCCGATTTGTTAGCTCCTTTGAATAACGAACAAAGGGAGTTTCTGATGAACAATTATACAATACAGACCTACAAAAAAAACGAAACCATCTACTGCGAAGGGGAGACTCCCTCTCATTTGATGTGCCTCATTACCGGCAAGGTCAAAATCTTCAAAGATGGTGTAGGAGGTAGAAGTCAGATTATCCGCATGATTAAACAGCGGGAATACTTTGCGTACCGTGCATACTTCGCAAAGGAAGACTTCGTAACTGCTGCCGCTGCTTTTGAACCTTCTGTTATCTGTCTCATCCCCATGACTGCCATTACCACGCTTATTGCTCAAAACAATGATTTAGCCATGTTCTTCATCCGCCAGCTTTCTATCGATCTCGGCATTTCCGACGAACGTACCGTCAGCCTGACACAGAAACATATCCGCGGACGTCTGGCAGAATCGCTAATTTTCCTCAAAGAAAGCTACGGTCTGGAAGAAGACGGGTCGACATTGAGTATTTATCTTTCCCGTGAAGACCTGGCAAATCTGTCGAACATGACCACCTCGAACGCCATCCGTACCTTATCACAGTTCGCTACGGAACGCCTGATCACCATCGACGGAAGAAAGATCAAAATCATTGAAGAAGAAAAACTCAAGAAAATAAGCAAGATAGGATAATACAGACCTTATACGATCATAAAAAGTGATCTGAAACTTTAACTGGAAGCCGATGTTCGTCACATCGGCTTTTTTATTTCTATACTATTGGAACTTATCAATTAAACAAGTACATTTGTCCTGTCAATATATTAATAACTTAACACAATTTCAGACCATGAAGAAAAGTATTTCCCTTCTTCTTTTGTCCTTACTTATGATTACCCCCAGTTGTCAGAAGCCAAAAGAAGTGACGAACGAGTACAATATCGTTCCGCAACCCAACCAGCTTGTTCCCAAAGAAGGCCGCTTCGAACTGAGTAACAAAGTCCGGCTGGTAGTTCCGTCCGATGCTCCGGAAGTTAAAAAGGTAGCCGACGGCTTTGCCGAACAACTGAAACAGACTGCCGGAATCTCTCTGAAAGAAGCCGAAAGCGTGGATGGAAAGCCTGCTATCAGTTTCGTACTACAAGAAGGTATGCCTAAAGAAGGCTACAAACTGTCTGTCACCCCTACCCTTATTACAGTTACAGCTTCCCAGCCGAACGGATTTTTCTATGGTGTACAGACTATTTATCAACTTCTTCCTCCCGCTGTTTACGGAAAAGAACTGAAGAAGAAAGCCGACTGGTCTGTTCCGGCTGTAGAGATCGAAGACGCTCCCCGCTTTGTACATCGCGGACTGATGCTGGACGTTTGCCGCCATTACGCCCCGATAGAGTATATCTACAAGTTTATCGACCTGTTGGCAATGAACAAGATGAACGTTTTCCACTGGCATCTGACGGACGATCAGGGATGGAGAATCGAAATCAAGAAATATCCGAAACTGACAGAGATAGGTTCCAAACGTGAAAAGACGCTGGTAGACTATTATTATGTGAACTATCCGCAAGTATTCGACGGAATAGAACACGGAGGATATTACACACAGGAACAGATAAAAGAAGTAGTAGCTTATGCTGCAAGCAAATATATCAATGTAATCCCCGAAATAGAAATGCCGGGGCATGCATTGGCGGCTCTGGCTGCTTACCCCGAATTGTCTTGTGATTCTACACAGACATATAAAGTATCACCTACGTGGGGCGTATTCGAACAGGTATTCTGCCCGAGCGAGACCACTTTCAAGTTCTTTGAAGGAGTCATGGATGAGGTAGTCGAATTATTTCCCAGCGAATACATTCATATCGGAGGGGACGAATGCCCCAAAACAGCTTGGAAGAACAGTGCTTTCTGTCAGCAGTTGATTCGTCAGTTAGGCTTGAAGGATGACGTGACTCCCAGCAAAGTGGACGGAATGAAGCATAGCAAGGAAGATAAACTGCAAAGTTACTTCGTTACCCGCATGGAAAAATACCTGAACGGCAAAGGACGCAATATCATCGGCTGGGACGAGATTTTGGAAGGCGGTCTGGCTCCGAACGCTACTGTCTTATCATGGCGTGGCGTTGAAGGCGGATTGAATGCAGCTAAAGCAGGACACAACGCAATCATGGCTCCCATGCCTTATGCTTATCTGGACTTCTATCAGGAAGATCCGGAAATCGCCCCGACTACCATCGGCGGATACACAACGCTGAAGAAGACTTATAGCTACAATCCTGTTCCGGATGATGCCGATGAACTAGTGAAAAAGCATATTATCGGTATGCAAGGCAACCTCTGGAGAGAATATATGAAAACTTCCGACCGAGTAGATTATCAGGCCTTCCCACGTGCAATGGCAATCGCGGAAACGGGATGGACGCTGGATGCCAACAAAAACTGGAAGAGTTTCTGCGAACGCATGGTTACGGAATTTGAGCGCCTGGAAGTCATGGATACCAAACCCTGCCTCAACTTCTTCGACGTAAACATCAATACTCATGCGGATGAAAACGGTCCGTTGATGGTATTGCTGGAAACATTCTACCCGAATGCGGAAATCAGATACACCACAGACGGCAGCGAACCGACTTACGGTTCTACGCTATATGAACAGCCTTTCGCACTTGAAGGAAACATCGACCTGAAAGCTGCCGCCTTCAAAGACGGCAAGATGCTGGGCAAAGTCACCAACAAGCCATTGTATGGCAATCTGCTGGCGGGAAAACCATTTACCGTCAATTATACAATGGGATGGACAGGGGATATTTTCGGCGACAATGATGTACTGGGAGCTGACAAAACAACTTTCGGTCTGACGAATGGTAAGAGAGGTAACAATGCTTCTTACACTCCGTGGTCCAGTTTCGCAATCGTAGAGGGTAAAGACCTGGAATTCATCGTCCATCTGGACAAACCGACAGAAGTAAGAAAAGTGGTCTTCGGCTCCTTGTTCAATCCTGCCATGAGAATGCTCCCCGCCGGAGGAGTTGCCGTAGAAGTATCTGCTGACGGTCAGCAATATACTCAGATAGCCGAAAAAGTATTGAAGCATGATTGTCCGGAAACGGGAAGAATCGCATTCACCGACTCTATCGAATTCGAACCGACACAAGCCACTTTCCTGAAAGTAAAAATCAAGAATGGCGGTACCTTGCGTAATGGCGTCAATTTCGAAAAGAACAACGGTCCGGAAGTCATTCCTGCCGAATTGTGGATAGACGAAATCGAAGCATATTAATGCCTGTGAGATAACAAAAAACGGTGGACATTCAGCTTGTTGCTCATGTCCACCGTTTTTTTATCGATTCAGTTCTTATTTATTCCATGCAAAGCATTCCGCCTTACTTCATCTTTAAATAATTCCCTTTGCAGAGAGATAACGTTCCGCTTCGATAGCAGCCTTACAGCCACTTCCCGCTGCTGTAATAGCCTGACGATAATGCGGATCAGCCACATCTCCCGCTGCGAATACTCCGGGAATTTTCGTACGGGGGCTGTCACCATCTGTAATAATGTAACCCACTTCGTCAGTATCGATATACTCCTTGAAGATATCCGAATTCGGTTTGTGACCGATAGCCAAGAAGAAGCCGTCGATCGGCAGGCTGTAACGTTCTTCGTCCGATTCGCCCCAACGCTTCACGACATTCATACCTTCTACGCCGTTGTCGCCAAACAAGCCGACTACATTGTGTTCAAAAAGAACTTCAATCTTCTCATGCTTCTGCACACGCTCCTGCATAATCTTCGATGCACGCAGGTAAGGTTTGCGAACCACCAGATATACTTTGGATGCCAGACCAGCTAGATAGATCGCTTCCTCACAGGCTGTATCTCCACCGCCCACCACTGCAACGACTTTCTTCCGGTAGAAGAAACCGTCACAAGTAGCACAAGCGCTAACTCCCATTCCGGCGTATTTCTTTTCGTCTTCCAGTCCCAGGTATTTGGCCGTAGCACCGGTAGAAATGATCAATGCTTCCGTTTCAATCACCTTATCACCGTCAATCGTTATTTTATAAGGAGCTTTGCTCAAATCTGCCGCTGTAGCAATACCGAAACGGACGTCTGTTCCGAAACGGCTGGCTTGCGCACGCAAATCTTCCATCAACTGCGGACCACTGATTCCTTCCGGATAACCGGGGAAGTTCTCCACATCCGTAGTAGTCGTCAACTGACCACCGGGTTGCAATCCTTCATAAAGCACCGGACAAAGGTTAGCACGTCCTGCATAGATCGCTGCCGTATATCCGGCAGGCCCTGAGCCTATAATCAGGCATTTTACTTTTTCTATTTCTGCCATTTTATTGTTATATTATTGTTTTATATTCCAACTATCTCATCTCTTACTCAAAAGAACATCCTATCGTAAGTCTATCACTTCCGCAGTGGGGTATGCCTTCCGGTCGAAAGTGAAAACATGATCCGCATAATCCAGTCCGGTCTGATAAGCTGTCACGGTAATCTCATTACGCGTTTTCTGACCACGTTGCTGAAGCTGAATGTAAACCGGTTCATACGTACTCTTTGTCACATAAAGCGTAATACTTTCCAACTCTTGCTTTTTATCATTAGCAGTCAGAATCACTTCCCAAACAGCTTTACCCTGATATACCTTCACAGTTCCCAGCTTATAAGAGAATCCTTTCTGATACATATAAAGAAAGGTATACGGATTGATTTGCTGCAACTCTTCCTGAGTAGGATTGCTGACATTCACTTCATCATTTCTCACCATGTAACTCCACTGTGTTTTCCCGTCAAACCAAGTGGTTGTCTCGGAGGTCTTCAGCATAAACTTCTCGCCTTTCAACTGGATGATACCATTCTCACGTCCTTCCAAATGACCGTCATTGACAGCCTTCAAGGTAAAATCAGCCCTTACACCACCTGCCTTCTTAAATGCTTCGGCTGTCTTCTCCAGAACAACTTTAGCCTGCGACTGCTGTTGTTGAGCAATCACAGGCAGTGACAGTAAAGCTATTAAAACACTAAAAATGTATTTTCTCATTTGATTAATAAACGATCTGTTATTGTAAATTGTTCAAACGCATTTCAAGATCATTATCGTCGATGCAGAGTACATCACGAGCCTTGCTTCCCTGTGTGGGTCCGACGATTCCCGCCTTTTCAAGCTGATCCATGATACGTCCGGCACGATTGTAACCAATAGCAAATTTACGTTGAATTAACGAAGTGGAACCTTGCTGATGGATGACCACCAAGCGTGCCGCATCTTCAAATAACGGGTCGAGACGTCCCATATCAATGTCGCCCACTTCACTACCGCTGTCTTCGCTCACATACTCGGGCAGGAAGAACGGAGTTGGATAACTCTGCTGACGGGCAATAAACTTCGTGATTTCCTCCACTTCCGGCGTATCGATAAAGGCACACTGCACACGTACCGGATCAGCACCTTGCAGGAAGAGCATATCTCCCTTACCAATCAGGCGGTTTGCCCCCGGACGGTCAAGAATCGTACGGGAGTCCATCATAGCAGATACACGGAACGCAATACGTGCCGGGAAGTTCGCCTTGATCGTACCTGTAATGATATTCGTTGTCGGACGCTGCGTAGCGATAATCATGTGAATACCGACCGCACGTGCCAACTGCGCAATACGGGCAATAGGAAGTTCCACTTCCTTACCGGCAGTCATGATCAAATCTCCGAACTCGTCGATTACCACCACAATATACGGCATAAACTTATGTCCTTTCTCCGGATTGAGGCGGCGGTTGATAAACTTCTCATTATACTCCTTGACATTACGTACATGAGCCATCTTCAAGAGGTCATAGCGTGTATCCATTTCCACACAAACAGAATTCAGCGTTTGCACTACCTTGGTCACGTCCGTAATAATCGGTTCGCCTCCGTCGGGAAGTTTGGCCAGAAAATGGTTTTCAATGACGGAGTAAATGCTGAACTCCACCTTCTTCGGGTCAACCAGTACAAATTTCAATTCAGCCGGATGCTTCTTATATAATAAGGAAGTAATGATTGCATTCAAGCCGACAGACTTACCCTGCCCGGTAGCACCTGCCACCAACACGTGCGGCATCTTGCAAAGGTCGAACATGAACACTTCGTTCGTGATCGTCTTACCCAGTACAATCGGTAAGTCAAACTTAGACTCCTGGAACTTCTTGCTTCCAATCACGCTCTGACCGGATACAATCTTCGGATTCTTATTCGGAACTTCAATACCGATGGTTCCCTTACCCGGTATCGGAGCAATAATACGGATACCATCCGCTGACAAACTCAGGGCGATATCATCCTCCAGGCCCCGGATCTTCGAGATACGCACACCCTGTTCAGGGGTAATTTCATAAAGAGTCACCGTAGGACCTACCGTAGCTTTGATCGTACTGATTTCAATGCCAAAGCTGCGCAATGTATTAATGATACGGTCTTTATTCGCATTCTGCTCGTCCATGTCAATCGTCGGATCGTCATTCTCAAAATGCTTCATCAAGTCGATTGTCGGGAAACGGTAATTTTCCAGATCCTTCATCGGATTATAAGGTTCTTGCTCCGGACCCTGATATTCTTCTTCGGACGTAGCTGTCTCTACCTGGAACCCGGGTTCATCCTCACCCGGCAATTCATCCTGAGCAGCAGGAGGAACCACATCGCTTACGGTCGGTTCAAAGACCATAGTCACCCCTTCCGCCTCATCAGCAGAAGGAAGTTCGTCGTCCGGTTCCGGTGCGTTGACCGGAGATTCTTCTTTCGGTTCTTCTGCCTGTATATCCATCACGGGAGCAGGAGGAGGTGTTTGCTTATAAGTACGTTTCAGATTGAACTCCACTTCCTGCGGTTGCGAGGTCGTGAACTCCTGTGTTCCTTCTTCTGCTGTCTCTTTTTCCTCTTCTTTCTTCTGACGTTTGAGGAAACTCAGAGCAAAAAGTTTGCGCAACCAGATTATCGTCCGTGCACTTATGTAGATAAAGAAACAGACTGCCGTTATCAGCAGGATCATCCATACTCCGGGAACTCCCACCTGCGAAACCAGCCAGCGGCTTACATTGTAACCGTGCATACCTCCCAGATAAATGAAAGAATCCTGATAATGATCCATCAAAGCGAAACCGAAGAATACGGAGAACCAAATCAATAATAATGTACAACCGATAAACCATTTCCACAGACGGACAATGCGCACCCGCATCAGCTTCAATCCTGCCACCGCCAAAAAGACAAGGATAAAGAAAGAAGATATTCCAAAACAGTCATTTATCAGATAACTAGCCAACTGTGCTCCGCGAGATCCGGCATAGTTTTTTACATTGTTATTAACCGCCGCAAGGTCTGCCGAGTTGCCGCTGTCGATAATACTTTGGTCGGCTGCCCCCGTAAAGAAGAAGGAAGAAAAAGCCAACAAAAGATAAACAGAAAAGATTACCAGCATCAATCCGATCACAAAATGAACGGTTTCATTCTTAAAAATTGATACAATCCTTCCAGGAGAAGACGGAGTGCGTTCAGCCTCCTTATCTATTTTCTTTTTTGCCATGAGTCTTTATTCTTTAAATAAATTGGAATCCGTATTATAAGCCGCAAAAATAATAAAAAAATAACGAGCAGTACTCTCATTCAATCCTTTTTCTTACCTTTGCGATTCAAATCAATCTGATTATGGAAAAAGAAAGCCAAACGATATTTGAAAAGAATGTGATCGAGTTCGTAACGGTAGCCGCCGAATTTTGCGCATTCCTCGAACGTGCTGAACACATGAAGCGCAAAGCTTTTGTCGACACGTCCTTAAAAATACTTCCCCTGCTCTATCTCAAAGCATCCTTGCTTCCGAAGTGTGAAACGATTGGAGACGAGGCACCCGAAACGTATGTAACAGAGGAAATCTACGAGATTCTGCGCATCAATCTGGCAGGGCTGATGGGTGAAAAGGATGATTATCTGGACGTTTTCGTACAGGATATGGTGTACAGTGACCAGCCTATCAAGAAGTCCATCTCGGAAGATTTGGCAGATATCTATCAGGATATCAAAGATTTTATTTTCGTTTTCCAGCTGGGACTGAACGAAACCATGAACGACTCGCTGGCCATCTGTCAGGAAAACTTCGGTCTGCTGTGGGGACAGAAGTTGGTAAACACTCTGCGTGCCCTTCACGATGTGAAGTATAACCAGCAGAATGAGAATGACGAAGAAGACAACGAGGAAGAGAATAACGAACTAAGCGATGACGACTATTGTTGTGAAGAAGACGGTTGTCACTGCCACGACGACGAATGTCATTGTCATGAGGACGGTTGCCATTGTCGTAATGACGAATAAACAAAAATGATAGTAAGAAGAAGTATAAATAAAGACGAACTAAAGGAACTCCCGAAAACTGTATTTCCGGGACGAATCCATGTGATCCAGTCGGAAGCGGAAACAGAAAAAGCAGTAGCTTACCTGCAATCTCAGCCGATACTGGGTATCGATAGCGAAACGCGCCCATCCTTCACCAAAGGACAAAGTCATAAAGTAGCACTTCTGCAGATTTCTTCAGACGAATGCTGTTTCCTGTTCCGCCTCAATATGACCGGACTCACCCAACCTTTGGTCGACCTGCTGGAAAATCCGGCTGTTATCAAAGTAGGACTGTCGCTCAAAGACGACTTTATGATGCTGCACAAACGTGCACCTTTTACCCAACAGAGCTGCATCGAACTGCAAGACTATGTACGCCAGTTCGGCATACAGGACAAAAGTCTGCAAAAGATTTATGCAATCCTGTTCAAAGAAAAGATTTCCAAATCACAACGGCTGTCCAACTGGGAAGCGGACGTACTGAGCGACGGACAGAAACAATATGCCGCTACCGATGCCTGGGCTTGCCTCAACATCTACAACCTGTTGCAGGAACTGAAACGAACCGGCAACTACGAGGTCGAAAGCCTCCCTGTAGAAGAAGAGGTTGACGCAAATGCTCCCGCCAATCGCTGACAAATGACCGATAAAAGACTAATTAATAACTGATAAAATAGCATTTTAAACAACATGCATAAAGTATACCTCAAACCCGGCAAAGAAGAGTCTTTAAAAAGATTTCATCCCTGGATTTTCTCCGGAGCAATCGCTCGTTTCGATGGAGAACCCGAAGAAGGTGAAGTTGTAGAAGTATACACTTCGAAGAAGGAATTTATAGCCGAAGGACATTTCCAGATCGGAAGTATCGCCGTACGTGTGCTCTCTTTCCGTCAGGAACCCATCGACCACGATTTCTGGAAACGTAAACTGCAAATTGCCTATGATATGCGTTGTGGAATCGGTATCGCAGTCAATCCCACCAATGACACCTACCGTCTTGTACACGGTGAGGGAGACAATCTGCCTGGGCTGGTCATTGACATTTATGCCCGGACTGCCGTCATGCAGGCGCACTCCGCAGGAATGCATGTAGACCGCATGACTATCGCCGAAGCCCTGTCGGAAGTAATGGGTGACAAGATCGAAAATATCTATTATAAATCGGAGACTACACTGCCTTTTAAGGCAGATCTTTTTCCCGAAAACGGTTTCCTTAAAGGAGGAAGCAGCGATAATATCGCACGGGAATACGGCCTGAAGTTCCATGTAGACTGGCTGAAAGGCCAAAAGACAGGATTCTTCGTAGACCAACGCGAAAACCGTTCACTGCTGGAGCATTATTCTAAAGACCGTTCGGTACTGAATATGTTCTGCTACACCGGCGGTTTCTCCTTCTACGCTATGCGTGGAGGTGCAAAGCTGGTACATTCCGTTGACAGTTCTGCCAAAGCAATCGATCTGACTAACAAAAACGTAGAACTGAATTTCCCCGGCGATGCGCGTCACGAAGCTTTCGCCGAAGATGCTTTCAAATACCTTGACCGCATGGGCGACCAATACGATTTGATAATCCTCGACCCGCCTGCATTTGCCAAGCATAAGGATGCTTTGCGGAATGCCTTGCAAGGTTACCGGAAACTGAATGCCAAAGCATTCGAAAAGATCAAACCGGGCGGCATCCTGTTTACTTTCTCCTGCTCTCAGGTGGTAACCAAGGATAATTTCCGCACAGCTGTGTTTACCGCTGCTGCTATGTCAGGACGTAGTGTACGTATCCTGCACCAACTAACCCAGCCTGCCGACCACCCGGTAAATATATACCATCCCGAAGGAGAATACCTGAAAGGGCTGGTACTCTATGTAGAGTAATATATGTCATAAACACCATGAACTTGCATAAACAAGGGGTGAATAAAAGAAAAATAATAGTTTCAAAGTTAATTAGAGTTAACAAATAGAAGTTTTTCGGCAAATCATTATGTTCTATAACATAAAACCCTTTATATCTGTCTCTTATACACATCTGACGCTGCCGACGAAGCTAGAAGTGTA
>OWIJ01001380.1_pt1 | contig 13140 bp, 10 predicted proteins | sample 1732821 | NCBI WGS metagenome assembly OWIJ01 (sample SAMN05065759, study PRJEB22554) | human gut metagenome | biome: ENVO:2100002; feature: ENVO:00000062; material: ENVO:00002003 | host: Homo sapiens | place: USA | reverse complement strand
TCTACACTTCTAGCTTCGTCGGCAGCGTCAGATGTGTATAAGAGACAGTTACTAATGTACATAAAAAGATTTGTGAAACACTATTACATCATGCTAATCCCCGCATTGCTGTGGCTGTTCTTTTTCAGCATTGTTCCAATGTTTGGAATTGTTATGGCTTTTCAGGATTACAATCCGGGACAGGGCATTCTCCACTCAAAGTTTGTTGGTCTGGCTAATTTTGAGTACATGTTTCAGATGAGTGACATTAAACAGGTTCTACGGAACACAGTTGTTATTGCCGTTGGCAAGATCATTGGAAATATTATTATTCCACTGGTGTTTGCTTTGTTGTTAAATGAACTGGCACTGAAGAAACTGAAGCGTCCAATCCAGACAATCGTATATTTACCGTATTTTCTGTCATGGGTTATTCTTGCGAAGATTGTGCTGAATATTTTCGGTTATACGGGACCGGTGAACCAAATCATAGAATTTTTTGGAGGCGAAGCGGTCAACTTTTTTGGCGAAGCAAAGATATTCCAGCCTCTGGTGATCGGTACGGATATCTGGAAAGGATTCGGCTACAATACAGTCGTTTATCTTGCAGCAATCCTGGGAGTGGATGGATCATTGTATGAAGCTGCAGCAGTAGACGGTTGCGGACGATTCAAAAGAATCTGGCATGTGACTTTACCGGGCATCAAGACAACAGTAGCACTTCTTGCTATCCTGTCGCTTGGAAACATTCTGAATGCAGGATTTGACCAGGTTTACAACCTGTATAACCCATTGGTTTACTCAACAGGTGATATTATTGACACTTGGGTATACAGAGCCGGTTTGCAAAATCTCCAGTATTCTCTGGCAACGGCCGTTGGTTTATTCAAATCTGTAATCAGTCTTGTATTGATTACGGTTGGCTACTGGCTGGCAGATAAATTTACCGGTTATAAACTGTTTTAGGAGGTGATAACTATGATTGAGAATAAAAGCCTGAGATCAAAGATTTTTGATATTTTAAATATTGTGATTCTCATTGCGATTACTTTAATCTGTATTGTGCCGGTATGGTACGTTCTCTGCGTGTCATTGAGCAGCAGGGAAGCAGTCAATGCGGGAAAAGTTGCACTTTGGCCGGTTGGCTTCAACCTGCTCTCCTATAAAAAAATCATGGGAGAGACCGCATTTTTCGGTTCGTTTTTGGTATCTATTAAGAGAGTTTTGCTGGGAACCGGAATCAGTATGGTATGTATCCTTATGGCAGCATATCCATTATCCAGAACAAAAAAACAGTTCCCGAAAAGAGATATCTTTATGTGGATATTCGTGTTCTGCATGTTATTTAACGGAGGAACGGTTCCGTGGTATATCACCATGAAAAATTATCATCTGATGGATAACATTTTTGGACTGGTACTGGGAACAGGCCTTCAGGTATTTAATGTGATACTTGCAGTGAATTTCTTTAAAAATCTTCCAACAGAACTGGAAGAGGCGTGTTTTGTCGATGGCGGCGGACCTTGGAGAACTCTGATATCTATCTACATACCATTGGCAAAACCTATGGTCGCAACAGTTGCACTGTTCACCATGGTTATGTACTGGAATGAATTCTTCCAGGGAATGGTTTTAAGTACAAGACAGAGCAGTTATCCACTGCAGACCTACATCCAGCAGATGGTAGTAACCCTGGATTATTCTACAATGAATGTAGATCAGATTGCGCAGGCGATGAAATTAAACAATCTTTCATTAGATTCTGCGAAAATATTTATAGCTATGATACCGATACTGATTGTTTACCCATTCCTGCAAAGATTTTTTGTAGAAGGTATTACACTGGGATCAGTAAAAGGATAAAGGAGGAAGAAAATATGAAGAAAAAACAGTGGATTGCATTTGCATGTGCGATGGCATTAGGTGTGACATCACTGGCAGGATGCGGAAAATCAGAAGAGAACACACAGAAAAAGGCAGTAGGGGAGGCAGAAGGAACAGCCAAAGAAGATCTCCCACTGTCAAAATATCCGGAGACAGTAACTGTCCATCTGGGCGGTTCAATGAATTCAAATGCTAAGATTCCTGACGGAATGAGCTATGATGACAATTCCTATACACGACTTTTGAAAGAAGACCTTAATATTGAGGTTGCATACGACTGGGTCGCATCATCTACAGACTATGATGAAAAAATGAATCTGTGTATCGGAAGTAACACAATTCCGGAATTGATGAACGTAAATGCAACACAGTACAGGGCACTTCTGAAATATGATATGATCCAGCCGCTTGATCAGTATTTTGATGACTATGCTTCTGATGCACTGAAAGCATATGTGGAATCCGGTGGAGAAGAGCTGAAAAAATGTATCTCAAATGATAAGGGAGAGATAATGGCAATCCCGGCTCCGAGTATGATGGGAGGAGAAGCGAACGAAATGTGGATTCGTCAGGACTGGCTGGATAATCTTGGACTGGAGGTTCCAAGAACCTGGGATGAAATGGCAGCAGTAGCAGAGGCATTCGTAACCAAGGATCCGGATGGTAACGGAGAAGCTGATACCATTGGAATTCTTGGACCGAGCAATTCAGATCACATGAATGCAATTGGAGCAAACCAGTTTGGACTGGATCCATTGTTTAGCAGCTTCCAGTCTTATCCACAGTACTGGCTGCAGGATGAGGATGGAACTGTAGAATATGGTTCTATTCAGCCGGAAACCAGAGAGGCACTTGAAAAAATCTCAAAACTGTATACAAATAAGCTGATCGATCCGGAAATGCTTGTAAGAAGCGACAGCAAGGAACCTCTTTTGTCCGGAAAAGTTGGTATCTTCTTTGGACCATGGTGGTCTGGTTATACGGTGTCAGATACTACACTTGCAGGCGAAGCGGATTGGAGAGCATATTTTACACCACTGTCTGAGGACGGGAATTACTACGCTCATATGCCAAATCCTACAAGTAAATATGTAGTAGCAAGCAAAAGCTGCAAGAACCCGGAGGCTGCATTTAAGATTGTTAACTATCTGATCAAAAATGAGCAGCAGTGGGTAGTAGATGGTATTACCTCCACAGAAATGGGTACTGCGGATTTTTATCCTTTGTATAATGGCTACGATAATGCAGATGAGATTGAAGTATCCACTGAGACTCTGGAAAAATATCTTGCAGGTGAGATTACAATGGATGATGTTGATTTCTCAAAACATAAACTGTTAAAGAATGATATGGAAGCAGTTAAGGAACTGAAAAAAGAACCTTATGATGATTTCAGCCTGGACAAATGGAATCTGGACAGTGACATTGCCAAAACTAATCTTCCGAGACTTGTGTCACTTTTGGTTGGTGGATCTCCGTTAGTAAATGATAAATATGTACCGGTTTACAATGCATATAACGGTCAGACAAAAACCATGGAGGCCAAATGGGCAAACCTTAAAAAAATGGAAGAAGAAACATTCTCAAAGATCATTATGGGAAAAGCAGATATCAGCGAATTCGATACTTTCGTTGAAAACTGGAAGAATCAGGGTGGCGACCAGATTCTCAAAGAAATCAACGATGAATTAAGTAAGTAAAAAAGACAGCGGCTGATGGTGTTCTTCAGCCGCTGTTTTTACGATGGAGGTATAAAATGAGAGAAAACAAAGTAGTTTACGGACTAATCGGATATGGCGGTATGGGCAGATGGCATACCGAGATTCTTTCAAATGTTCCAGAAGCTGTAATTGGTGGTATCTATGACATCAAGGAAGAAAAGAGAGAAGAAGCGAAAGCGAAGGGGTTTTCTGTATATGAAACAGAAGAAGCCATGCTGGCAGATTCGGACATCGATGTGGTTCTGATTGCCACTCCAAATGACTGCCACAAGCCTATCGCTATCCGTGCAATGCATGCAGGAAAAAACGTGATATCGGAAAAACCGGTGACATTATCTTCCGCTGACCTGCTGGAAATGGAAAAGGTAGCCAAAGAGACAGGAAAACTTTTCACCGTGCACCAGAATAGACGTTGGGATGATGATTTCCTGATCATCAAAAAACTGGTAGAGGAGCAGAAACTGGGGCATGTTTTCCGGATCGAGAGCCGTGTCCATGGTTCAAGAGGAATCCCTGGGGACTGGAGAAAAGAAAAGGTCCATGGGGGCGGAATGGTCCTGGACTGGGGTGTACACCTGCTGGATCAGATTTTATATATGTACGGAGATAGAAAGATCGAGACGGTATACGCGTCACTTACCAATATCACCAACCAGGAAGTGGACGATGGGTTCACTGCTATTCTGACCTTTGAAGGCGGAACAGAAGTCCTGGTGGAAGTCGGCACCAACAATTATATATCACTGCCAAGATGGTATGTACTGGGTAAAGACGGTACCGCAGTAATCAGGGACTGGCAGTTAACCGGTGAGATTATACGTAAGACCGGTAAGACAGAAGAGACGGTAATACCGGTTAAGACAGCAGCTGGCCTGACAAAGACCATGGCACCGAGACGGGAAGATACTATTGTAAAAGAGGATTTACCAAAGGTGTCCGGAGATATCGCTGATTTCCACAGAAATGTGGTTGCAGTAATCCGAGATGGAGCAGAGCCGGAGATCAAGCTGTTCCAGGTGATGCGTGTCATGAAGTTGATGGAGGCAATCTTCCAGGCGGCAGAGACAAAACAGGTAATCGAATTTCAGGACCAGGTGTAACAGGAAAGGCATTGAGTAGTTATAACATAAAAGTAAAAAACAGTTGTACATGTTCTTTGAGAGTGCATGTAACAGAACAGGAGGAAATAAGTATGAAACAGATCAAAATCGGAACCTGCGTACCAGGCCCCGTAGCAGAAGAATGGTTGAAAGGATTTGTTGGAAAAGGTTTCGAAACATTTTCCCTCAATTTCCATATGTCACTGGAAGGAACAGATCTTGATAAACTGGCCCTGAGCACAGAACAGATTCTTGCCGGTACAGATTCAAAGATCACTACACTCGGATACTACTGTAATCCAATCCAGTATCCAGAGCACAGAAAGACATTGGAAAAGGTAATTTGCACTGCTGAAAAATTCGGAGCTACCCATGTAAGCACCTTTGCAGGAGCCTGGGAAGGAAAACCGGTAGAATCCGCATACGAAGAGTTCGGAAAAGTGTTCCGTGAACTGGCAGAACTTGCAGAAGAAAAGGGCGTAAAGCTGGGTATCGAAAACTGTCTTATGGATGGAACCTGGGAACATGCCACCTGCAACATCGGTTTCAACCCGAAAGCCTGGGAAGTCATGTTTGAGGAAGTAAAGAATGATAACTTCGGACTTGAATGGGAGCCGACCCACCAGATGGTACAGTTGATCGATCCTGTGACAGAGCTGAGAAAATGGTGCAAAAAGATAGTCCATGTACATGGAAAAGATGCGACCATTGACTGGGATGCAGTAAGGCACGGCGGTATCTCCGGAGCAGTTCCTTTTGTATGGCATCGTATGCCGGGATTTGGTGACACAAACTGGAGAGATATCATTTCTATCTTAAGAAGCAACGGATATGAGGACGATATCTGTATCGAAGGATATCACGATCCGGTATACCGGGGAGAACTGGAGATGACAGGACAGCTTCACGCACTGAACTATCTGAAATGGTGCAGAGGCGGAGAGTTCACACCAACTCCATGGGAGAAATAACAAAGATATAACAGAGACAGAAGAAACAGGAGGGTATTTCTATGAAACTTGGGTTTATCACATCCATCCTTGACAGCTGGACCTATGAAGAAATGATGGACTTTGCATCCGGACAGGGATTTGAATGTGTGGAAGTGGCATGCTGGCCACAGGAAAAAGCAGAAAGAAGATATGCAGGGGTAAGCCATATTGATGCAGAACGGGTTAACCAGGATGACGCATATGCAGAGCATATTGTAGAATATGCTAAAAAATCAGGAGTGGAGATATCGGCACTGGCCTATTATCCAAACGTGATGGTGGCAGATAAAGAGAAAAGCGCAACCGCTGTGGAACACCTGAAACAGGTGATTCTTGCAAGTAAAAAATTAGGTGTGGGCATGGTCACGACATTTATCGGAAGGGACCAGACCAAAAATATACAGGAAAATCTGGAACTGGTAAAAGAGATATGGCCACCTATCATAAAACTGGCAGAGGAATGTGACGTGAAGATCGCCATCGAGAACTGTCCGATGCTTTTTGGCAAGGAACAGTGGCCGGGAGGACAGAACCTGATGACAACACCGCCAATCTGGAGAGAAGTATTCCGGATCCTGGACAGTGACCATCTGGGCATCAACTATGATCCATCCCACTTTATCTGGCAGATGATCGATTATATCCGCCCGCTTTACGAATTCAAGGATAAGATCTTCCATGTCCATTACAAGGATATAAAGATATATAAAGACAAGCTGGAATCCTGCGGCATCATGGCATATCCTCTGGAATATATGTCACCGAAAATCCCTGGACTTGGAGATGTGGACTGGGGAAAATATGTGTCAGCGCTTACAGACATCGGATATGATGGCTATACCTGTATCGAGATCGAGGATAAGGCTTTTGAGGATTCCAAGGAGAAGGTTGAGAATTCCTTGATCATCAGCAAGAGATATCTGGAACAGTACGTGATTTAGTAAAGGAGATAATACCATGAGAAAATTAAAAGCAGGAATCGTAGGATGCGGAGGAATCGCCAACGGAAAACACCTTCCAGCTATGAAAAAAAGTGGTCTTTATGAGATTGTAGCTTTCTGTGACATCGTCAGGGAACGTGCAGAGAAAGCAAAGGAAGAATATGGCACAGAAGATGCAAAAGTATTCGAAGACTATAAGGTGCTTATCAAAGAGGACCTGGATGTTGTATATGTAACTACACCGAACCGCTCCCATGCAGAAATCTCTATCGCAGCCATGGAAGCAGGAAAAGATGTTATGTGTGAAAAGCCAATGGCAAAGAATTATGCTGAGGCACAGAAAATGGTGGAGACTGCAGAGAAAACAGGTAGAGTCCTGAACATCGGATATCAGAACCGTTATCGTTCAGATTCCCTGTACCTGAAAGAAATGTGCAAGGCGGATGAACTGGGAGAAATCTATTTTGCGAAAGCTCACGCACTCAGAAGAAGAGCAGTTCCTACCTGGGGTGTATTCTTAAATGAGGAAGAACAGGGAGGCGGTCCACTGATCGATATCGGAACCCATGCATTGGATCTGACATTATGGATGATGGACAATTATGAAGTAGAGTCTGTAACAGGACAAACATTCCGCAAACTGGCTGATCAGACCAACCAGGGAAATGCTTTTGGCAACTGGGATCCTGAGGAGTTTTGCGTAGAAGATTCCGCTTTCGGATTCATCCGTATGAAAAACGGTGCAGTGATTGAACTCGAAGCTGCCTGGGCACTGAACACACTGGAGGTTGATGAGGCCAAGACAAGTCTGTGCGGAACAAAAGCCGGAGCAGATATGAAAGATGGCCTGCGAATCAACTACATCCATCACAATAAACAGGTAGTAGAGAAGCCAGCATTATCCGGTGAAGGAGTAGCATTCTTCTCAGGAGAAGAAAAACCAGCAGGGGATTATGAACAGGAACTGTTCTACCATATCGTTGCTGACGGAGCTGAGCAGATAGTAAAACCTGCACAGGCTGCAGTTGTTACCCGTGTACTGGAAGCAATCTATGAGTCTGCAAAAAGTGGTAAGACAATTTATTTTGATTAAAAGGCGATTTGACCTATACAGTTACAACAGTTCAAACATAAGGAGTAATCATGGAAATAAATAAATTACAGCAATTGCTGTCAGAAATGTCTTTGCAGGAAAAAATAGGACAGATGGTACAGCTTACCGGTGTATATTTTGACAAAGAGGCAGTGCTTACAGGTGTTGTTGACGAACAATTACCGCCGGAATGGATCATTCAGTATTCAGGTTCCGTGCTGGGAGTGATTGGTAAAGAAAAAATATGTGATATTCAGAGTAAATATATGGAACAGCATCCTCATCATATCCCACTACTCTTTATGGCAGATGTGATCCATGGATGTAGGACAATTTTTCCAATTCCACTGGGACAGGCTTGTTCATTTAATCCGGAACTGGTGTCTGAGGCAGCGTCAATAGCTGCCTCAGAGGCCTCATCCGAAGGACTTAAGGCAACATTTTCTCCTATGATTGATGTTTCAAGGGATCCCCGGTGGGGCAGGATAATGGAGTCTTTTGGCGAAGACCCATATGTGAATGGAGTCATGGGGGAGGCCATGGTAGATGGCTATCAGCAGAAAAACGATGAAGGAATCGCAGCATGTCTGAAACATTTTGCAGGTTACGGGGCGGTCAATGCAGGCAGGGAATACAACGATGTTGAAATATCTCAACGGACATTTCTGGAACAGTATGTAAAACCTTTCCGCATGGCGTTGAAGGCAAAGCCTGCTATGGTTATGACCGCATTTAATGCAATAGACCGAAAACCAATCAGCGGAAATAAAGAACTTCTCAGAGATCTATTGCGGGATAAAGAAGGCTTTGATGGTACAGTGATCTCAGATTGGGGTTCCATTGGGCAGCTGAAGGAACAGGGTGTGGCAGCCGATATGGATGAAGCAGCGTCTCAGGCGATAGAAGCGGGAGTAGACATAGATATGATGAGTCCTGCTTATATGTTTCGTCTGGAAGAACTGGTGAAAAACGGGCAGATTCCGGAGTCTTTTATCGATGAAAGTGCATTCAGGGTTTTGATGATGAAGAATCAGCTGGGGCTTTTTGAAAATCCTTTTGCAGGAATTGGAAAGAGTGGAAACCTCACTCAGTATAACCGGACAAAGGCATATCAGATGGCCAGCGAAAGCTACGTCCTTTTGAAAAATGAAAAAATTCTGCCTTTGAGCCAGAAACAGAAAGTTATCTGGGCAGGACCTTATGTGACATCAAAGGAATTCCTGAGCCGTTGGGCAATCTTTGGTGAGCATGAGCCTGTTGAGACAATCGAAGATATTCTTCAAGATAAGAAGATTAATGGGGTATGTATTCCTGGATGCAGAATGCTTTCTGAGGAAGAATGCAGGATCTGGCAAGTGAAACCGGTTGATTCGGATGAAGAAATAGATGAGCAGTGGCTGGAAACGATAAACCGGGAAGATACGGTTGTATGTGTACTTGGAGAACATGAATCTCAGTCCGGAGAGGCTGCCAGCAGAGCATTTCTGACTTTACCGGAAGAGCAGCAGAGGCTTTTTGAAAAAATAGTAAAACGCACGGATAATATCGTGACAGTGATAATCTCAGGAAGACCACTGGATCTGCGAAGAATCTCAGAAAAATCCAAAGCCGTCATCATGGCATGGAGACCCGGAACCATGGGGGCAGAGGGAATAGTAGATCTTGTATATGGCATGATCAATCCTTCCGGAAAGCTGGCTGTAAGTATTCCATGGTGCGTTGGACAGGTGCCGATAAGTTACTGGGATATAAAAACCGGACATGTGCTTACAGAGGATAATCTAGAGAACCGTTTCACAAGCAGATATATGGATATTCCTAATTCACCATTATATCCTTTTGGTTTTGGATTGTCCTATACAGAATTTGATATTTCGGATGTTGAAGTCAAGATAGGACAGGACAAAAGAGTGCATGTCCATTGTAATGTAAGTAACACAGGTAAAGTTGCAGGGGCAGAGGTTGTTCAGTGCTATTATGAAACATTACAAACATCTGTGGTACGACCGAAGAAGGAACTTGTCCGTTTTCAGAAGGTTTTTCTGGATCCGGGAGAAGCTAAGAGTGTGGATTTCTCTATTGATTCAGAAGAGTTTTCTTACTATGATAAAAATATGGAAATCGTTAGTAGCGGAATGCAACTTCGAATCAGTGTAGGAAACAGTAGTGACCATGAATGCGGAAGTAGTGAGATATATATTTAGGCATAAGTAGAAATAGATTTCTATCGAAGGATAATTATTACACTAAAGCAAGCGGGCTGCTTCGTCAGTCCGCTTGTGTTATTCTTTATGTTAATCGAGGTTATTAATACTTTCAATTATACATGTATGCTTTTTATTATCAGATGTGTTGCTGTAGTTAATTCCGACAAGTAAGATCTGATTGCTGTATCCTGATAAGGCTCCGTGATATCTGCGGTTTTTAATCTGTGATATGGCAGAATCAGCGGAAGCATTGTACTTAAGTTCAATTACTATTGCAGGTCTGCCACAGGCATTCGCTCTTGGAATAAAAACAAGATCAGCAAAACCTTTGCCGGCTGGAAATTCTCTGACAATATTGTAATATGCATTTGCAGTAAAATATGCCATTGTGAGAGCACAGCTTAAAGAATTTTCGTCGTTGTATTTAAGAACGGATGTATATGTTTCATGTGCAATTTCTACCAATTCAGCGACTTTATCAGCATCTTCATTTAGGGTAGCATCTAATAATTCATCACATTTTGAAATGGAGTTGGCTACTTCACTCCATGAACCGGTCTGTAATGCAAGATCATATGCAGCAGCAACTTCATAATTAGGTATATATGCCATTTTCCTATTGGCATCATAAGCCAGATAACCTAAATGAATTAAAGCTGTAAGTGCATCATCCTTTGAAGCAACTGTAGTAAGGTCATTTTGGAAGGTATTTACATTAACTCTGATTTTATCGCCGGAAAGCATGGCGAGCACATCATCCTTTAAACCGGCGTAGTTCATGGTGATAAATGTGTTGATTGATTCAAACGAGGATGTATTTTTCCAGTAAAAATCATAGTCATGATCTAGCATAGCCTGAACAACGGAATTAGGGTTATACATATGAAGCCCGTCTATCAGATATCCGTTATACCATGCTTTTATTGATTCAAAATCCATATCATATGTGATGCACAGCTTTTTAACTTCATCCTCTGTAAAACCAAAATATCTGGTCAATTGTTTCGATTTCAACATTGTAAACTCACGGAAGTTGTTCAGAGCTGATTCATCTTTAATTTTTTTGATTGGCAGAATACCGGTGATATATGCCAAAGCTAAAAAAGTTTTTGACTCTTCGCTCTTAAATAACAAATGAAGAAACTGAAGATAGCTGTGAACCAGTGTTTTATTTCCACCATTTCGGATTACACAATCCCATTCATCAATTATTATAACAAATGGAATACCGGAAATGTTGTAAACGGACATGAGTACAGCACTGATCATCTTGGTATAATCTATCTGATCCCCATATACCTGTTTAAGCTCGTCATAAATATATTCCTGAATTTTTTCTATCACATTATCTTTGTAAGCGTCCCAAAATGATGATACATCAATGTGTATGACATTGTATTTATTCAAATGTGCTGAATAGCTGTCCTTGGCTGCAATTTCAGAATCTGCAAAAAGCTCTGATGAATCGCAGCCTCTGCTGTAGTATGCATCGATCATTCCTGCAGCATGGGATTTACCGAACCTTCTGGCATGGCTGACACTTATGCAGTTGGCATTTGTACAGATAACTCTATTCAAATATTCAATCAGACCGGTTTTGTCAATATATAGCTGACTGTTTTTGTCTTTTGTAAAGCTGCCATTTCCCGGATTAAAATAAATACCCATTGTCCCATCTCCAATTCATTTTTATATAATCAGTATAACAGATTTGGAGGAGTGATGGAAGTGGGCAACATGAGATTATGTGTACTGTCTACGGACAGTGTTTTTTAATTTTTTTAATTTTTTAGGAAGAAACGTCAGGACAAAGGCAAGGCTGGTAATGGGTGACGTGCCCAGTCCGGCTTTTGTAATCAGGCTGATACCCAAGGCGCTGAATATGACGCCTGTAATAAACATGCTGTAACGCTTCAACTTATCTGAATTTTTCACGTGCTTACACCTCTAAAAATTTTTGTATAACCTAAATTTTTTTATATATCTTATGATATCACGTAAACCCACGGCTCACAATGGGCATTCTAACTTAAGTTGACTCCATATTTTCGTCACAATGCATAATCATTTTTAGATAACCTAAAATTTTTTTAGATTTTTCTATGCTTTCTCACCAATGTAATATGGGCGTACATGGTCACCGCTGCGCTGAATCCCAGCTGTACATAATATGCAATACCTCTGGACAATACCATGGCGGGCAAAAGCAAATCCCCGTAAAAAATAGGATCGAATATGGTCAGAAACAGATGCTCGCTGATTCCCATGCCCCCCGGAAGAGGCAGCATATCGGCGGACACAGAAATCGTTGACTGGAGAAGCACCAGGGTAATCATAGCCGTCCCCTTAAGCCCAAAGGCCCTGTACACAAAATATGTCACTGAAAACAATGCCAGCCGCTGGCAGAAGGTGAGAAACAGCACTCTGAGCAGCACATGCTTGTGCTGGCGCAGGAAGGCAGCCGTATCATTATAATGCTCCATGGTAAGGAGCAGGCGCTCTGTCCTGGAGGTTTTTTTCTTGAGGAAACGAAAATGCTCCAGAAGTCCCAGAAGCCGCATTACCATGTCCCTGGCAAGAGATGTGTGGAAAGCCAGAACCAGCATGGCGGCGCAGAATACCACATTCAGCGCCAGCCCCAGATAGTAGACAGGCATGACCTCGTACAGGTAACGGTTTAAAAAGCCCTGGCCGAATACAGACAGAAGACAGCCAATCACCACCAGCACGGATTTGTATGTAATGGTTACCACCATGAGCACCACCGTGGCCACAGGCACGGGTATCATGTTCTTCCTCATATAGTAAACCTGGGCCGGCTGTCCTCCCCCTGCCGAAGGCGTGATGCAGCTGAAGAAGAACCCCACGGAGGAATACAGAAAGCAGGTCCTTCTCTTTGTCTTTATGCCCAGGGTGCCGAACAGATAGTGCAGGATGGCAGACTCCGTCCATATGAAAAAGATAACGCAGCCAACTCCCATAAACAGATATACGGGAGATGCCTCGGATATAGTGTCCGCTATATCGCTTAAATCCCTGCCTGAAAATACACTGTAAATGGTCAGAACAAATACTGTAACAAGGAATATCCCATTGAGCAGATTCTTCTTTTTATCAGACATGTCTTCCCCCTCTCTCCATCGTCTGCTGTCTTTTCGTATCCGCGGCTCCATGTCTTTGCAGCTTAACGTTCTCGCGGCTTCCCGCCTCCATGGATATCCGG
>OWIJ01001371.1_pt1 | contig 13222 bp, 10 predicted proteins | sample 1732821 | NCBI WGS metagenome assembly OWIJ01 (sample SAMN05065759, study PRJEB22554) | human gut metagenome | biome: ENVO:2100002; feature: ENVO:00000062; material: ENVO:00002003 | host: Homo sapiens | place: USA | reverse complement strand
ATCTACACTTCTAGCTTCGTCGGCAGCGTCAGATGTGTATAAGAGACAGAGTAGAAATAATGCATATAAAAACGGCATGTATCAGAATAATGCCAGGTCTTATAATGAGCATAAAAGTAACGATAAGAAAAATAAAAAACATCCCGAGCACCGAATAAAAAGCATTATAGCAACAATTATCATGTCTGTTATTACAATTATTATAGTAGTGCTTCTTATACTCGCAGTTATAACGGGTGCGAATGAGGTCAGCAGCTTTCTTAAAAACTGGGATTATAATACGATAGGAATAAGGCAGCAGACAGCAAGAATATGTCTTCAGACGGACGAATTCCTTGGGCTTGAGGGAGGCTGCTGTCTGGACACGCTCATAATGTGCGGGCGTAAGGTGGCAGGTATAATGCCTGAAAAAATATTTCATATATCAGTTCCAGTTATAAAAAATGTAGTTATAGTTGCAGGCGGACTTGTGGTAGGCTTTATATCGGTCATATATCTGTCGGCGGATATGAATGAAGTGAGATTGCAGGTGCGTAAAAGCGTATTTGTGGAAGAAATATATATGCTGTGGGGTGAAGTGAAGCGGCTTATCAACATTTACTTTAAAGTAGAATTAAGAATTATGCTTATAAATTCGCTTATAAGTATGGCAGCATTTTTTATAATAAGAAGTCCTTATGCGGTAGTGCTTGGAATTATTGTGGGTATAGTTGATGCGCTACCTGTGTTCGGAACGGGAACTATACTTATTCCGTGGGCTGTGTTTAATGTGATTATGAGAAACTACTGGGCGGCAGGAGTATTGCTTGTGGCATACGTGATAACATATTTTGTAAGAGAGATTATGGAGTCAAAGTGTATGGGTGACAGACTAGGAATATCACCATTTGCAATGCTGGTTATTATATTTGTTGGACTGCTTGCCTATGGGATACCTGGATTTATCACAGGACCGGTGAGTTATGTCATAATAAAAGCTTTAGTGGGAAGGCTCAGAGATATTATGTGGCATCGAAAATGAAGGGGAATTTCACTGACATTATCTAAAACTTTTATTTCCAAGTAATAATACTAGAATGCAAATTTTGATTGTAGAGTGGGAAAAAGTTTCCAACAGGCTTTTGGTGGATAATTAAAATTTCCGTTTTGGTTAGTTATGGATTATAATAAATGCCTTGAAAATAATCGGTGGAAATGTTAGACTATTACAGATTATGTGAGTTTGTAATGTATAATTAACGGTCATTGATAATTAGTTGACTTTATGGCATAATTACAAGCTTACGGCACATTTAACAGGAAGCGCGCACAGCGCAGGAATGAGGTATATTTATGGCAGAGGATAAGAAGTTAGTAGAAGCGATTACTTCCATGGATGTAGACTTTGCACAGTGGTACACAGATGTATGCAAGAAGGCAGAGCTTATGTCATATTCAAGCGTTAAGGGATGTATGATATTCAAGCCGGCTGGATATGCAATCTGGGAGAATATAAAAAATGAGATGGACAGAAGATTTAAGGAAACAGGTGTTGAGAATGTATACCTTCCTATGTTTATTCCAGAAAGTCTTCTTGAAAAGGAAAAGGATCATGTAGAAGGATTTGCACCAGAGGTAGCGTGGGTAACTTACGGCGGACTCAATCCACTTCAGGAGAGAATGTGTGTAAGACCAACATCTGAGACACTTTTCTGTGATTTCTACAAGGATGAGATACAGTCTTACAGAGATTTACCAAAGGTATATAACCAGTGGTGTTCAGTTGTAAGATGGGAGAAGGAAACGAGACCTTTCCTTCGTTCAAGAGAGTTCTTATGGCAGGAAGGACATACAGCACACGCAACAGCAGAGGATGCAGAGGCACGTACACAGCAGATGCTTAACCTTTATGCAGACTTCTGTGAAGAGGTACTTGCTATTCCAGTTATCAAGGGACGTAAGACAGATAAGGAGAAGTTTGCAGGTGCAGAGGCTACATACACTATTGAAGCACTTATGCATGATGGCAAGGCACTCCAGTCAGGAACAAGCCACAACTTTGGTGATGGATTTGCAAAGGCATTCGGTATACAGTATACAGACAAAGATAACAAGCTTAAGTATGTTCACCAGACATCATGGGGAACAACAACAAGACTTATCGGCGCTGTTATCATGACACACGGTGATAATTCAGGACTTGTACTTCCACCTAAGGTTGCACCAGTTCAGGTTGACATCATACCTATCATGCAGAAGAAGGAAGGCGTGCTTGATAAGGCTTATGAAGTAAGAGATGCTATAAAGGCAGCAGGCCTCAGAGTCAAGGTTGATGATTCTGATAAGAACCCAGGCTGGAAGTTCTCAGAGCAGGAAATGCGTGGTATCCCGGTAAGAGTTGAGATGGGACCAAGAGATATCGAAGCTAATCAGGCTATCGTTGTACGCCGTGATACAAGAGAAAAGATTACAGTAGCTATAGATGAGCTTGCAGTTAAGCTTCCAGAGATACTTGATACTATCCAGAAGGATATGCTTGAGAGAGCAAGAGCTCACAGAGATGCACATACATATGTTGCAACTAACTATGATGAGTTCAAGGAAACAGCAGCTAACAAGCCAGGATTTATTAAGGCTATGTGGTGTGGTGAGCAGGCTTGTGAGGACAAGATTAAGGAAGAAACAACTTGTACATCAAGATGTATGCCATTTGCACAGGAGCAGTTGAGTGATGTGTGCGTATGCTGTGGCAAGCCAGCTAAGAAGATGGTTTACTGGGGTAAGGCATATTAATCTGAGTTGATGAGATGAGTTATAGCTATTTTTATAATGGTGCTATAACGCAGAACTATAATATATAAGATAATGGCTTAAAAAGCTGGATTAGGTTATAAATATTATAGATAAAATAAAAGCAGAGAAATACACTGGAGGAAGGTGTGTTTTTCTGCTTTTTATTACGTTAATTCCCCTCATATTTCCACACAAGGGGTTAAGGAATATCCGTAAGCAACCGATACATTAATCATAAAGAAATAAAAGCAAAGAATAAAGTAATGATAAAAGCATAGCTTTATGATAGAAAGAGAGGCGGTTAGTATGCGTATAGATGCTTATAATGCTGTCAGCCAGGTGTATAAGACAAGTGCTTATGCCAAGGATAAAAGTATTGCAGTAAAGAAGACTGAGAAGGATAAGTACGAATTATCAGATACAGCCAAGGTATACAATACAGCCAGAACAGCAGTTAATGAAGCTTCAGATGTAAGACTTGATAAGGTCAATGACATCAAGGCACGTATGGCAGCCGGAACATATAATATAAGTTCAGAGGCAGTAGCGGATAAGATGCTTGAAAGCATTTCAACATTAACATTTTAATATAACAGGATATAGAAGATAAGAGATATACATACAAGATATAGGATGTATATTAACATTACACGCAGACGGAGGGAGCAGAATGGCAAGCTTAATAGATTGTTTAATCGAAGATCTTACTAATGAGAATGATGGATATGAGAAGCTCCTTGACTTATCTAATGATAAGACATCTGCGATAGTCAGCGGAAATGTTGAGAAGCTTCAGGAGATATTCATAAGGGAGCAGAAGCTCATAGAAGAGATAGATGTATATGAAAATAAAAGACAGGAAGATGTCAGGGATATATGCAATGTGCTAAGACTTCCATATGAAGAGATAAGAGTTGAACATATAGTCCAGATACTTGAGAAAAAAGCGAAAGAGCATGATGCTCTTCAGGACATATATCTTAAGCTTAAAAGAACACTTAACCAGCTGACGGCGGTTAATGAGAATAATAAGCTGTTACTTAAAGAGTCTATGGATATGATTCAGTTCGAATTAGATCTGGCTAAGAATGCGGTGTTAAAGCCACAGACAGGTAACTATGGAAGAACAGCTTATGAGGAAGCGGAGATTACTGGTGCAACGGGTTTTGATGCCAAGCAGTAGTTGATAAGCTTGAAAGAATAAGATAAGTGACATATGCAAGTGGTGTATATAAGGATATATAGAGGCAGTTAAAAGCTTGCAGCAGAATATAAGCATAATCTGAGGAAAAGGATTGATACAGATTAAGGCTTGTAATACTAATAAAGGTAATAAGCTATATTTACATATGCTTTTTGGAGCAGATTAAGAATAGCTATCAAATAAATAAAAGATAATATAAGAATCACATTTTCAAAGGAATGAATTGGGATACTTAAGCAATTATTGGAATTAATGTTTAGGATCGTTCTTTGAGGATGTGATTTTTAAAGTGGAGGAACTATGGCAAACGGAATGGCATCGCTGATGGTTGGCTCCTCAGGACTGAGGTCAGCACAGACAGCACTTAATACAACAGCACATAACCTTTCCAATGTAAATACGCAAGGGTATACAAGACAACAGGTAACATTTACAGATACGACATATGCTAATGTATTCAGCAGCAGTATCGTGCCTGGCAAGTACGGACTTGGTGTAGATATAGGAGCAATAAGCCGTGTAAGGAATGATTTTATAGACAGGTCATATAGAACTGAGTATTCAAGACTGGGCTTTTATGAAAGTCAGGCAAATGCAGTGTATGAAGTGGAAGACTGGTTTGGTGAGATGCAGGGAGTTACATACCAGCAGCACATAACAGACCTTTATAACTCAATAAATGAGCTTACAAAAAACCCAACAAGTACAATAGCAAGATCCTCTCTTATACAGAATGCAACAGCATTTATAGACAGATCGCAGGCTATATATTCAGGACTTAAAGATTATCAGATAACGCTGAACACAGAAGTCAGCAGTATGGTAGATAAGATTAATGAACTTGGACAGAAGATATATAGTCTTAATAAAAGTATATCAAAGGTTGAGTCAGGAGGAGTTGAGCGTGCCAATGATCTTAGAGATACAAGAGACATTGCACTTGATGAACTGAGCCAGTACCTTGATATCGACTATTATGAAACAACAGATGGACAGATTATCATATCAGCTGAGAATATTCCGTTTGTATCAAAGAGCGAAGTAAATACTATGGATGTAAGACAGGAAGGTCAGTATGGACTGCTTATACCAGAGTGGCCAGCATATGAAAAGGATGTGTTCAGCTTTGAAAAAGCAGCATCCAATGCCAACAATAATGATAAAGGAAAGCTTAAAGGACTTCTTGTTGCAAGAGGAACTATAGATGTGAATTATCAGGATGTTCCTGTTATGCCGGATAAGTCAGATTATGACCTTACAACAGCAGAGGGTATGGCGCAGTATAACAGTGCTATGGATAATTACCAGAAACAGCAGGATTACTACAATAAGTATATAGAGCCTTCAGCTATCCTTAGTGCTATAGCAGGCTTTGATAAGCTTGTAAATGGTATAGTGACAGCCCTGAATGATGTTTTATGTCCTGAAAAGGAAGTCGAAACAACAACAGAGATGACAGATGATGAGGGTAATCCTCTTCAGGCAGATAAGTATGTATATAATGCTTCACAGTATGGACGACTTTATGACAGATTCGGTAATGTTGTTGAGGGAACTGACAATGGAGATGGAACTTATAGTTATACATCGGGAGAAAAGCTGTATATAGATGAACAGCATACAACAGCAGAAGATATAGACAGCATGACATATCTTATTCTTGATATGGACAAGGCTGGCTTTGGTACAGATGAAGATGAAACTGTAGGTGTTGAACTTTTTAAGAGAAAAGGTACAGAAAGATACATAAAGATTACAGGTGAAGATGGCACAACAACATATGTAAGAAATAACCTGAATGCAACAGGCTATGAAATAGATTATACACTTGGCAATCTTTTAGTTAATCCTGAAGCTTCACAGAATGTTGGAAAGATACCTCTTTCAACTATTCATGGAAAAGAAGACTTTGCAAAGGCAAACGAACTTATAGATACATTCAGCAATAAGTTTGCCTCACTTAATCCACAGGACTACGCAAAGGCGGATTTTAATACTTTTTATAATGATTTCATAGGTGAGTTTGCTACGATGGGCAGCGTACTTACAAAGTTCGTCAATAACCAGACAACTATGGTAAACGGCTATGATAATCAGAGATTACAGACATCAGGTGTATCATCAGATGAAGAACTTCAGAAGATGATTAAGTATCAGCATGCATATAATGCAGCATCAAGATATGTAAATGTTGTCAGTGAGATGATGGAGCATTTGTTAACATCATTAGGAGCCTGATGATAATATGTTGCAGAGGTAAAGGGTCAGAAGATCATTTTGTGTCTGCACGACAGACTTAACTGAAGAAGTAATAAAAGGCTATTATATATGAAAAGCTGCGAAAAAACGGCAGAATGGAGAAAAAGATATGGCATCTACATTTTTTGGCTTATCAATATCATACAAAGGATTACAGGCAGCGCAGACATCTATAACGACTGCGGCACATAACCTGTCTAATATAAATACTGATGGATATACAAAGCAGACAGCGGTTCTTCAGGCTTCAGATGCTTTAAGAACATTTTCAACATATGGAACTATAGGTTCTGGTGTTAACGTTGTTGAGATTAATCAGACAAGAGACAGTTACTACGACCAGAAGTACAGAAATAATATGTCTAATTATGGACAGTATGAATCTAAGAATAACTATATGACACAGATAGAAGATTATCTGAATGAATTCATACTTAATGGTTTTTCAAAGGAATACAGTAACTTCTTCTCAGCAGTAAACCAGCTTACTATAACACCAGGTGATGAGTCGGCAAAGAACCAGCTTATCAATAATGCAAAGAGTATGTCAGATTATTTTAACACTCTTTCAACTAACTTAAGAAATGTGCAGACAGATGCTAACAATGAGATAAAGGATACTGTAGATCACATCAATACACTTGCACAGAATATAACAGCGCTTAACAAGCAGATTAATCAGATAGAAGCATGCTATGGTGATGCTAACGACTTAAGAGACCAGAGAAACGCACTTGTTGATGACCTTTCAAAGTATATTGATATAACAACAAGTGAGGAGCCAATAGAAAACGGACTTACATCATTCCAGATAACTGTAAATGGACAGTCACTTGTTCATAACTATAATTATAAGAAACTTCAGGTGGTTGCCAGAGAAACTCCTAGAAATGACAGTGATGCAGCCGGATTATATGATGTACAGTGGACAGATGGCAATCCATTTAATATATACAGTTCATCACTTGGTGGACAGCTTAAGGCTCTTGTTGATATAAGAGATGGCTGCAATGGTGAGATAGAGTCAGTGGCAACTAATGAAGATGGTTCCTATAAGCTTGATAAAGACGGCAATATTATTACAGAAACTAATCCTCAGGCTGAAGATAATGTTAATTACAAAGGTATTCCTTACTATCAGACACAGCTTAACCAGTTTATACAGACATTTTCTGAAGCTGTTAACCAGATATTTAAGAGTGGATATGTGTCAGATGCCAGTACAGAGGATGAGGCTAATAAAGGTATTCCACTTTTTGTTGTTGGTGGAAGCTCAGGAAAGCTTACAGCATCAACAGTAACAGTAAACAGTGAACTCCTTGAGGATTCTAATAAGCTTGCAACTAAGACAGAGGTAAGTGATGGAGAAGGTAATGCGAGCATTATGGAAAAGCTTAATGCACTACAGTCACAGAAAATATTTGATGGTGGTACAGGAGCTTACTTCCTTGAAAGTATTGTCAGTGATATGTCTATAGATGCAGGAAAAGCTAAGTCTTTTCTGTCTAACTACAACAATATGAAGACAACTATCCAGAACCAGCGACTTTCAGTTATGGGTGTTGATACGGATGAAGAGGCAATGGATATTATGAAGTTCCAGCAGGCATATAATCTTAACTCAAAGATGATGTCAGTTATGAATCAGATATATGACAAGCTTATCAACCAGACAGGATTATAATAAATGAAGCTGAGAGGATATATTCAGTAACAATGGACAGATACGCTATTATAACAGCTGTAAATATGGAGGCTGTGAGAAGTTATAGCGTAATAAACATGGTGTTTATTGCAGAATAGAATTATAAACTAACAGTATATCAACATGAGAGGTGGAATATATGAGAGTTACTAACCAGATGATGATAAACAGCTCTATAGCCAACATTCAGGCTAATAAGAGCCAGATTAATACTATGGATACACAGTTATCTACACAGAAGAAGATAAATAAGCCTTCTGACGACCCTATTATAGCTATACGAGCATTAAGATTAAGAAGCAGTCTTGACCAGGTAACACAGTATGTAGGAAAAAATATACCTGATGCTTCATCATGGCTTTCAGTTACACAGGATGCACTTGACCAGGGCTATGATATAGTTTACCAGTTATATGGCTACTGCAATCAGGGCGCTTCAGATTCTTATTCATCTTCTGAACGTAATACTATTATAGAATCGCTTGATGAGTTAAAGAATTCTTATTATATACAGGGAGATGTCGACTACGCCGGAAGATATGTATTTACGGGGTATGCTACAGATAAGCCGCTTACATACCAGTCATATGCGGCGGCAGCAGATGTGGATTATACTATTACACAGAAGTTTGACAGGGAAGGCATATCTGAAAAGAAGGTATACACTAATGCATATACTAATGAAGATATCATTAACCTTAATGTAAAAAAGGATGCCAACGGCAACATAATAACACCTAATGTTACAACAGTTCACAGGGTGCAGCTTGCTTATTCAGAAGTGGATGAAGATGGAACATTTAAGATTACAGATGCAAGTGGCAATGTTGCAACAGTGACAAAGAATGATGATGGAACTGCTAATGTAAGTGTTGTTGACAGTCAGGGCAATGCGATAGCTTCGCTTGATGATGGAAGCGGTAATCCTGTTAATATAACATTTACATCTGATGACAACTATGTGCCGGGTGATGATGAGATAACTATCAACACACAGCTTGGAGAAGTGCTTCTTGGTGAAAATGTATACAACAATACATACACTAACAACTCATTTTCAGTACAGTATGATAAGTCTAACTTCAAGAAGGGCGATGTTAACCCAACTATGTACTTTGACTGCGTAGACAATGTTACTGGCATAGTATATCAGAAAAAAGATGAAGATATTGAATACAATGTCAATTTTACACAGAAGTTAAAGGTTAATACACAGGCAAGTGAAAGCTTTAATATATATCTTGGAAGAAATGTAGATGATATTATGGCGGCTGTTCAGAATACCATAGACATTGAGAATCAGATTAAAAAAGTTGAGAGCATGAAAAATGAGGAAAGATATTCTAGTACAGAAGACCAGAAGGCTCTCGATGACATACTTGAGGGACTTAACAAGCAGAACGACCTTGCAAAGGACCAGATGACAAAGGCATTTGAGAAGGGTATCGGACAGATGCAGGGCTATCAGGAACAGATATCGAATGCAAAGGCCGATGTAGGTAACAGAATACATAGACTTGACCTTACAAAGTCAAGACTTACAGAGCAGAAGACTAACTTTACAAGTCTTAAGTCAGAAAATGAAGATATCGACCTTGAGGAAGTAGTTGTAAACTATACAGCAGCACAGCTTGTATACAATGCAGCACTTTCTGCGGCAAGTAAGGTTGTACAGCAGACATTGCTGGATTTTATAGGTTAGTTGATTTGAGGTAAATATACCCCTCCTCACCAGAGGGGTTCGGATTTTTGCTTCGCAAAAACAAGGAGGTATATATGCAGGTTAACACTAAGTGGTTTGGGACTGTAGATATTGATGATAATAAGATAATTACATTTGACCTTGGAATAATAGGTTTCGAGTATTGTAAGCAATTCACACTGATATACGATGTGGATAAGGGGGATGAGGCTGCTATTATGTGGCTTCAGTCACTTGACGAGGCGGCACTGGCACTTCCGGTTATGAAGCCTGAGTATATCATGAAGGGATATGACCCTGTAGTTGAGGATGAAATTCTTAATAACCTTGGTGGAGATATTAAGAACGCTAACCTCGCAGTATTCTGCACAGTTACAGTACCAGAAGACCTTACTAAGATGACAATTAATCTTAAGGCACCTATTATAGTCAATGCGGACACATTAAAGGGTGTACAGCTTATAGCTGACAATGAAGATTATGCTGTCAAATATCCTATATATCATATACTCAAGGAAAGGCAGGGTGAGTAGTATGCTGGCGTTATCAAGAAAAAAAGATGAAGCAATCATCATCAATGACGATATAGAAATTACTGTTATCGAGATAAAAGGCGATCAGGTAAAGCTTGGAATTGCTGCTCCAAAGTCTGTTCCTATATATAGAAAAGAAGTATATGTGCAGATAAAGGATGCTAATAAAGAAGCAGCCTCACAGAATATAGATGTGGCGGCACTTAATAACCTGTTTAAGAAGCAGGATAAACAGGAAAAATAAAAAGATAGATAAGCACAAAAAGCAGATGGACTTTTGTGCTTATTATTTTATAAAACGATGTTAGGACACAAAGGTGTTTTGCTCTTAACTGATGTATCAGGATTACTATATTGCCACGCAATTCATGCAATTCTATACGCTATAAAAATATTTGCTTAGGAAAGGCTTAATATGGCACTGGATAATAAATTAAATATCACAGATTCTACAGAGCTTGCAAGAATGGAAGAAAAGGTAAGTAAGAAAAAAGCTGCTCAGCTGTTTGAAAATGGATATCTGGATAAGTATGAAGCTGGAACATTCAAGATGCTTTCAGCAATCCATAGGTATTTGTTTGAAGAGATATATGATTTTGCAGGAGAGATAAGAACTGTAAATATTTCAAAAGGAAATTTTCGATTTGCATCAGTCATGTATTTAAAGGCTGCTCTTGAAAATGTGGAGAAAATGCCGCAATCAACATTTGATGAAATAGTAGAGAAATATGTCGAAATGAATATAGCTCATCCGTTCCGTGAGGGGAATGGACGAAGCACCAGAATATGGCTGGACTTAATGCTTAAAAAAGAGCTGAATATGGTTGTAGACTGGAGCAGTGTTGACAAAGAAGATTATCTCATGGCAATGGAAAGAAGCCCGGTTAAAGATATAGAAATAAAATACATTTTAAAAAAGGCATTGACAGATAAAGTTGATGATCGCGAAGTATATATGAAGGGCATAGACCACAGCTATTATTATGAAGGCTATGCAATATATAAGGCAGAGGAACTATAAGATATAGAGAGGCAATAGTCAGAGATAAATATTTTTTGATGCTAACATCTTTAAAGGCAGGTATTATATTTTTACATGTATTGCCGATATAAGAAATAGAAACTAATGACCAGTATGCAAAGAAAAGGATTTCTTGGCAAGGCATAAGGTTTGATATATTACGACGATTGTATGGGTGATGTGGAAAAGCTGTCACTCGTATATGTATACGCACACGGAGGTGAAAGATAATGGGAATTGAGAAGATAAGTGGCCAGGCAGCTTATCAGAGCCAGGCAACGCAGGCTGCACAGGTTAACAAGGTTAGTGCAGCACCAGAAACTAATAATTCACAGGATTCAGTAAACAGCGCAGCACATATAGCTGCAGTTATGCAGGTGAGTACATCACAGAAAGCTAATGCAGACAGCAACAGCAGTAACAATGGCAACAGTGGTGCGGAATCAAGCTTTAAGCAGCAGGAAGAACAGAAAGAAGCTTCTATGCAGAAGCTTAAAGATATCCAGAAGGTTATCAATCATAATACAGTAGCAGAGTTCGGATACAACGAGCCAACTAACCGTATTACGATTAAGATTAAGGATAAGGATACAGATGAAGTTATCAAGGAGATACCATCAGAAAAGGCACTTGAGATGCTTGCTAAGGCATGGGAGCTTGCGGGTATCATGGTGGACGAGAAGAGATAACGACCGAATGGGAAAGGAAGGATAATATGCCAATCAGATTATCAGGTATGGTTTCAGGTATGGATACAGAGACACTTGTATCTGCACTTGTATCAGGATATAAGCTAAAAAAAGATAATCTTGTCAAAGCACAGACAAAGCTTTCATGGAAGCAGGAAAAATGGAAGACTATGAATACAAGTATATATAGCTTCTATAGTGGAAAGCTGTCAGCAGGAAGATTATCTAACGCATACAGCCTTAAGAAGTCAACAGTATCTAATTCAACAGTAGCTACAGTAACAGCAAGCTCAAGTGCGGTTGCAGGTACACAGAGCCTTAAGGTAAAGAAGCTTGCATCATCAGGTTATCTTACTGGTGGTACAGTGAAGGATGGCAAAGCTAATATTACAGGTTCATCTAAGTTGTCTGACATAACAGGAAGCACATCACAGGGAAGTGTTACTCTCTCAGTGGATGGTAAGAGTACTACTATAGAACTGACAGAGGATATGACTGTTAACCAGTTCGTTGTAAAGTTAAAGGATGCTGGTGTACAGGCTAGCTTTGATGAGAATAACCAGAGGTTCTTTATTAGTTCGAAGACGTCAGGGGAAAAAGGTGATTTTACACTTGTGGCGAATGATACGGATGGTATGAGTTCGCTTCAGCAACTTGGATTATATACATCAAAGTCAACTGTAGATGGTGCTGAAGTTAATTCACCAGAAATAGCTGAGTATGAAAAGTGGGCAGGTTATTATAATTCGGATGGTACATATGCTCAAAAATTACAAGATATAATTGATTCAGCATATGAAAGTCAGAAAACTGATTTTGATACTGTTGCTAAGGAAATGTTAGATAAATATAATCAGACAGTTGCCAAAATTAAAGCATTTGATATAAAGTTCAATCCTGATAATGATACTTTTGAAACAAAGTATGGTGATACAGCGTTGAAGCAGGCTGAAGGAATGCTGAATCATAATAAAGAGGAACTTTCGAAAAATTATGAGGATAAATATCAAACTGACGGAAAATTCGATATAAATCTTATAAAGGATGAAGAAGAAAAGAAGAAGTATAATGAGTTGAAATCAGCAACGGACAGCTTGAGTAAGGAAATAGAAGACTATAAAACTGCAAATGATACAGATAAATCATTATATGAAAAATATGTTAATATAAATACTGATGCGGAAGGTAATGAAACTGTAACAGCCGTAAGTAGTACAGAAACAGGCGATAAAAAAGCAGCTATAGATGCAGAAGTTAAAAATAGAAATGAAAAAATAAAGAATGATATTACCTGTCTCTTATACACATCTCCGAGCCCACGAGACATGCGCAGATCT
>OWIJ01001363.1_pt1 | contig 13301 bp, 6 predicted proteins | sample 1732821 | NCBI WGS metagenome assembly OWIJ01 (sample SAMN05065759, study PRJEB22554) | human gut metagenome | biome: ENVO:2100002; feature: ENVO:00000062; material: ENVO:00002003 | host: Homo sapiens | place: USA | reverse complement strand
GGCAGCGTCAGATGTGTATAAGAGACAGATGTAATGAATATTTCATATCTTTGCCTCCGATATAAAATGTGCTAGGTATTTTGGCGCCAACTAAATAAAATAACTTCTACTTAAGAAAAGTTCATGTAGGACTCCGATAGTTAGCCCATTTTTTATTTGAACTTAATTACGCTAGAACTCAGGAGTGAGTGTATGTATGTGAATAATTTTAAAAGACAAATGTTTCGCCAAGACATTGTCTAATTATTTATCAATAAAACCATCAGTTATGTTGAAAAACTTTAAACCTGTCAGCTTAATTCTATGTGCGGGTGCGTTATGCTTCTCGGGAAGCATGTATGCCAACATCGCACCTGTTGAGCAAGGTGCCTCTATCTCCCAGCAAAACGGGAAAGTAACAGGTACAGTGGAAGATGATTTCGGCCCAGTGACCGGAGCGTCAGTTGTCGTGAAAGGCACGACCAATGGTACGATTACCGATATGGACGGTAATTTCACCTTGGAAGGTGTCAAGAATGGTGATGTAATCCAAATCTCATTCATTGGTTACTCCACCATGGAAATTACGTATACCGGCCAACCGGTAGGCGTTATCAAATTAGCGGAAGACACCCAGAAATTGGATGAGGTCGTGGTTACGGCCTTAGGCATGAAGCGATCTGAGAAGTCCTTGGGTTATGCGATGCAAGAGTTGAAGGGAGACGCTTTGCTGGATTCTCGCGAGAGCAATATCGCCAATGCGTTGTCCGGTAAGGTTTCCGGTTTGCAGGTCGTTCGTTCTAGTGGTAGTGTAGGCGGTTCTTCGAAGATTGTACTTCGTGGTGCGAACTCTTTGACGGGTTCTAATCAGCCGTTGGTAGTTGTAGATGGTACTCCGATGGATAACTTCACCGGTGGTGTAGATGATGCTTGGGGTAACTCCGGTACGGATATGGGTAACGGTCTTTCGGATATCAATCCAGAAGACATCGAGTCTATGTCTGTATTGAAAGGTGCTTCCGCTGCCGCTCTTTACGGTTCTCGTGCCGGTAATGGTGTTATCTTGATTACGACGAAATCAGGAAAGAAGAATGATGGTCTGGGTATCAATGTGAACTTTGGAGTTACGGCGGATACTCCTTTTATGTTGCCGGAACTGCAAAGTTCTTTCGGACAGGGTTCTGTTGGTGCTTACAATGACCAAACCAATCTGAGCTGGGGTCCGAGGATTGAAGGACAGACTATTACTACGTATGACGGACGTCAAGTGCCAATGGCCGCTTATGACAATATTGGCGCTTTCTTTGGTACAGGTACCTCTTTCAATGAAGGCGTAAGTTTCCAGCAAGATGTGAATGGAACCTCTATGTTCTTTTCTTTCAATCGCCAAGATGACTCGGGTGTAACCCCAGAGCAAAGTCTGAATAAGACGAATTTAACGTTACGTGCTACCTCATTTTTGGATGAGGCTAAGAAATGGAAGGTGGATGCGAAGGTGAACTATGTAAACCAAAACGCCCATAATCGTCCGATCATTGGTATAAACCCATCCAACGCATTTTCAACCGTTTATAATTTGCCTCGCTCTTTGAATGTTCTTGATTTTGAGAACTGTGTGGATGATCAAGGGAAAATGGTTTGGTATGATAAAAGTAATAGTCCACAGGAGAACCCTTATTGGGTAACTCAATACCGTCAGAACGACGATACGCGTAATCGTATTTTAGGAAATGCTTCTTTAAAATATGCTCCTACGGATTGGTTTGATATCGAGCTGAGAGGAGGTACTGACTATTATACTACCACGACTACTCAAAAGTTATATTCAGGAGGTAATACGAAGCCGGAAGGTAGCTATTCTGAAGGTTCTGAGACATTCTATGAGAATAACTTTAGCTTCTTGGCTACGGCGCGTAAGGATGATTTGATCAGCAAATTGGGTGGTTTTGTTACATTTGGTGGTAACATCATGCAGCAGAAACGTACCAAAATGAATGCAAGTGCGGGAACGTTGTTGGTTCCTGATTTGTTTGATGTCAATAATGGTGTTGATAAACCTTCTATTACATCTTCTTTGACCCAGCGTAAAATGAACTCTTTGTACGGATCTCTCCAGTTGAACTGGGATGGTTGGTTGTTCTTGGATGTTACGGCACGTAATGACTGGTCATCCACTATGTCAAAAGAGAATCGTTCTTATTTCTATCCTTCTGTTAGCTTATCTGCTGTAATCTCTGATATGGTACAGAAAAACGGAGGAAGTATGCCTGATTGGTTTAGTTTCGCGAAGGTGCGTGCTTCTTTCGCTGAGGTAGGTAATGATTTGGATCCTTATCAGTTATATAATGTATATACAATTTCTAAGGATGCTAATGGTAATAGTATGGCTTCTGCCGGAAGTACCTTGTTTGACTCTTCGGTTAAGAGTGAGTTGATCAAGTCTTGGGAGGTTGGTGCCGACTTACGTTTCTTCAATAACCGTTTTGGTATTGATGCCGCTTGGTATAAGACAAATGCGACCAATCAGTTGCTGAATATTCCGATGGATGCTTTTTCCGGATATGAATCTCGAAAAGTGAATGCGGGTAATATCCAGAACCAAGGTTTCGAACTTTCGTTGAATGGTGCTATTATGCAGACTGCTAGTGGGTTTAACTGGGATGCGCAAGCTCATTTCTCTTTGAATAGAAGTAAGATCTTGGAATTAACCGAAGGGGTGACTGTCTATGATATCAAGACTGTGGATGTCTTACAGATTGCCGCTACCGAAGGTGGTAAATATGGTGATATTTATGGACAGAAATTTGTTCGCCACAATGGGCAGGTCGTGGTAGGTGAAGATGGTCTTCCTTTGATTACGACAGATAAAGAGTTGATCGGTAATCAGAACCCGGATTGGATGCTTGGTCTCACGAATAATTTCTCTTATAAGGGTTTTGATTTGAGTTTCTTGATCGACTTCCGTATAGGTGGTGAGATTTACTCGGCGACGACTTCTTCTTTGCATAAGAATGGTAACGCTGCCGGAACGGTTGTGAATGGTGATCGTGCTGATTTCGTGGTTCCAAACTCAATCATGAAAAAAGGTGATGAGTATGTGAAGAATGATGTCGCTGTTACGCCTCAAAGATATTGGGAGCGTATCGCTTCTTCAGGAAACTATGGTTTGCCGGAGGTGTTTACGTATGACGCTACGAATATCCGTTTGAGAAATATTACTTTAGGATATACGTTCAATAAGAATTTGTTGAAGAAAACCCCGTTCCAAAAGTTGCGTCTGTCCGCGACTTGTAATAACGTATGGATGATTGTTTCTCATTTGCCGGGTATCGATCCTGAATCTGTGGCAGCTACAAATACGAATGCGGTAGGATTCGAGAATGGTGGCGCGCCTACAAATCGTTCTTATACATTTAATTTAACTGTAGGATTCTAATAGAAAGGAGATAATATGAAAACGAAAAATATCATTATATTAGGAGCCTTGGCGGTCGCTTCATTGACAACGGTTACAAGTTGTAATGACTTTGAGGATATCAACAAAGACCCGAATAAGGCTGATTTGGAGCAAGTGGAACCGGAATGGTTCTTGAATGGCTCCATTGGAGATGCTCAAATGAACCCTGAAATAGCAGAACGTATTTTTATTTTGTATTGGAAGCGGGCTGCTCGTTTTGATCGGGGTAGCGGTTTCGCAATCGGTACGGATAATGATGACTATAATAGATTATACTTGACTTCGAACTCGTATGGTGTAGGTTGGTTGAATAAGGCGAATCAAGCGATAGAGGTCGGAGAGGAGAAAATCAAATTAGATGTGGATAATGCCTATCCTTATTATCGGAATATCCCGAATATGGCTCGTATTTGGAGAGCTTATTTGAACTCTGAATTGTCTGATAACTTTGGCCCGATACCGGCGTTATCTGCTTTTACCGGTGTTCCTGGAGAATATAATAAGGTGGAGGATATCTATACCTATATATTGAAAGAGTTGAAAGAGGCGGTCGCTTCTTTGGATGAGAGCATTGATATGAGTGCGATGTCCAAATATGATCCGTTTTTTGGTGGTGACATAAAGAAATGGAAAAAGTATGGAAACTCTTTGCGTATGCGTCTAGCGATGCGTTTGACTGCGGTCAATCCTTCTTTGGCGCAAGCTGAGTTTGAGGATGCTGCCAAGGGTGAGTTTATCGCCTCTATGGATGATATCGCCCAGGTTGCGGAGAAAGATGGATGGGATCCGTATACAGGTGTCATGACAAGAACTTGGAATAACCAAGCGATGTCTACTACTTTCAATAATCTCGTAGTGGGACTAGGCGGTGTGGAATTTCCTGTTCCTGATGAGTTGAAATCCAATTTGAAAGATCCTTATACTTACTTAGGCCAGAATGTCAGCCTGCATTTCCCAACAACCACAAATGATCCTTGTGCGGGCTATTTTTTCGATGGTATCCCACAATATATCGATCCTCGTGCGCCTCAGTTGTATAGCATTCCGGGGTATGATGACGGAGTGGTTTATCCTTCTTATATAGGTGCCGCTTCCGAGGTAAAGGATGAGATAACATTGATTGCGGGAGATTATACGGATGTGCTGACCGGACAAAAAGTTTCCGCGCCGGAAGTAAAACTTCCCATGAAATATTCTTGGACGACCGTTGTTGCCGGAAACTGGAACGATAAGGCCGGTTTAGTTGGTGACTATACAAGTTATAACTACAACTTCCCTTCTTTGGCTGATAAGTTCCGTCATAGCACGAACAAACGTGTATGGTTTGGCCCGTGGGAAAGTTATTTCTTGTTAGCGGAAGCTGCGGTTTATGGTTGGAATGTTCCGGGTAGCGCAAAGGATAATTATGAGAAAGGTATCGCCGCTAGTTTTGAATATAACGGTGTTTCCGATAAACTCTTAGAATATTTGCAATCTAAGGCTTATAACCGTGTAGGAACATCTGTAGCTTTCGATCATACGGTAGAGGCTAAGGCTTATACGATCAACTATTACGATGCATATACGAAACAGAATAAGACAACGACTTATGAGTATCCTAAAAATACGATCTATAAGAATGGTCAGTATAATAATGATGCATTGACTAAGATCATTACGCAGAAGTTCATCGCTCAGAATCCTTGGTTGCCTTTGGAAGTGTGGTCTGATCACCGTCGTTTAGGTTTGCCGTTCTTCGAGAATCAAGCTGTAGAGGCTGCTTACAATCCAACTAACCAAGTGTTGTTAACTCCTGCTACTTGCAAGGAATGTAAAGTAGAGTTCTACCCGAAGCGTCTTCGTTACCCGGCAGTTCTTCAAACCAATAACTTGGAAGGGTATAACCAAGCTTTAGAAAGACTTGGTGGTCCGAACATGACGACAACTTCTTTGTGGTGGAATATGAAATAATATGAATAGTATTTTTACTGCAAAATAATAGGAATCCTCACGTTGGGATGTATCATCATTCAACGTGAGGATTTATGTTTTTAATGTTAAACTTTTAAATTTTACAGTTATGAGAAAGTTATTAATGGTATTGTTTTTATTTGGAACAATTAGTGTTTTTTGCAATGCCCAAATAGATGGTTATTATGTAAAAGACAGTGGTAATCTAGCGCTTTTTGCGGATGGAGAACCTAGGACTAGTAATTCAATTGGTATTGAAGCTGGGAAATCAGTGGAAATTCGTTTTACTCAACCTTCTACTGGAGATTTCTTGTGGCAAAAAATGAGTGGTAGTGACTATATTCAATTTAATCCCGGTGGGTCTGGACGTTTTGCGTTAATTTGGACACAGAGTGCAAGTAAAGGGGACTCGGCTGTTTTTTGTGTCACAGACAAGAATGGTGATGTGCTGACGATTACTATTCATGCTTATTAGACTTTATAGGAAATAAAGATATCTACTTCTTGTCTTTTCTTGTCTTTTGACAACTTTGTATTGTAACTGATTCGGAAATTATAGAGAATAATATTCTTACGAGAAAAGGGCGTATCGATGTAAATGTCGGTACGCCTTCTTTTTTTTGTGGTGATGATTTGTATGGGTAAACTGGAACTTTTATTGGCTTCTGAAGTGAATAACTAACGGCTTCCTGCCTCTTTTACGGTTTGGTTATCCTTTGGTTAAAATTTCTGTAAATCAATTTTTTATGGATGTTAGTAAGGATAACTCTTATTCGTTTTGTCTGTAAGGAGAGAGTAGTTGCGGTATCCTCACCAGTTACCTCTTGTATATGTTAAACTCAAAACATATCTGCCCTTTTTATGTTTATACAGGATAAATGACATTTGTTGACGCAAAAACTAAAACATTGTCTAGAAAAATAAACAAAAAACAGTAGTTATGTTGAAAAGATTCAGACCAGTCAGCTTAATCCTGTTGGTAGGGGCGCTTGGGTTCTCGGGAAACTTATACGCCACGCCTATGTCCGGGATTCCGAGGGTTGACATTTCACAGCAAAACGCAAAGGTGTTGGGAATAGTTGAGGATGCCTTAGGACCCGTTACCGGGGCGTCCGTAATCGTGAAAGGAACTACCAATGGTACTATGACCGACTTGGACGGACATTTTACCTTGGATAACGTGAAGAAAGGGGATATCATACAGATATCGTTTATCGGTTATACCTCGCAAGACATCCCGTATACTGGCCAGTCCGAGATTACGGTTAAACTCGTGGAAGATACCCAGAAACTCGATGAGGTGGTGGTGACCGCCTTGGGTATGAAACGGGATAAGAAAGCCTTGGGTTATGCCATGCAGGAGTTGAAAGGGGATGACCTCTTGGCCTCCCGTGAGCCGAACTTGGCGAACTCCCTTTCCGGTAAGGTTTCCGGTTTGCAGATCGTCCGTTCAAGCAATGGCGTAGGAGGGTCTTCTAAGATCGTACTTCGTGGTAACAACTCCTTGACGGGTAGCAACCAGCCCTTGATCGTCGTAGACGGTACCCCGATGGATAACTTCACCGGTGGCGTGGATGATGTATGGGGTAACTCCGGAGCGGACATGGGTAACGGCCTTTCGGATATCAACCCGGAAGATATCGAGTCCATGACGGTATTGAAGGGTGCTTCCGCCGCCGCCCTTTATGGCTCACGTGCCGGTAACGGCGTGATCTTGATCACTACCAAGTCCGGACGTAAGAACGAGGGACTCGGTATTACGATCAACGCCGGTATCACCGCCGAGACGATTTTCCTGAAACCTGATTTACAGAACGACTTCGGACAAGGCTCCGTGGGCGTTTACGATAACCAATCCCGCCTTAGCTGGGGACCGAAAGCCATGGGACAAATGGTAACCGATTGGAGAGGCAACCAAATCCCTCTGCATACTTATGATAATATCGACGCTTTTTTCCGCACCGGAACCTCCTTTAACGAGGGTGTCAGCTTCCAGCAGAACATAAAGGGTACGGCGGTATTCGCCTCCGTAAACCGTTCCGACGATGCTAGTATCACCCCACGCTCAAAACTAAACAAGACGAATATTACCTTGCGTGCCACCACTTTCTTGGATGAGGCGGAAAAGTGGAAAGTAGATGCCAAGGTGAATTATATCAATCAAAACGCGCATAACCGCCCGATTCAGGGCGTGAATCCCTCGAACGCTTTCAATACGATCTATAACCTGCCTCGTTCCTTGAATATCCGTGAGTTTGAGGATGACGTGGATGAGCAAGGCAATATGATTTGGTATGATGCCTCCAAGAATCCGCAGGAGAACCCTTATTGGGTGACCCGTTATCGCCAGAACGAGGATACCCGTAACCGTTTGTTAGGAAATATCTCCTTGAAATATGCCCCGACCGATTGGTTCGATATTGAGTTGAGAGGTGGTACGGATTATTATACCACGACGAAGAGCGAGAAAGTATATGCCGGTGGTAATACCAGTCCGAGAGGTCTGTATACCGAGGGATCGGAGACCTTCTATGAGAATAACTTCAGTTTCTTGGCTACGGCCCGGAAGGATAACTTGATCGATCGGCTGGGAGGCTTCGTTACTTTCGGTGGTAACTTGATGCTCCAGCAACGTAATAAGATGAACGCTTCTGCCGGAGAGTTGTTGGTGCCGAACTTGTTCTCGCTGAATAATGGCGTGAATAAGCCGACGGTCACTTCCGAGTTGATCCGCCGTCGTATGAATTCCTTGTACGGGTCGTTGCAGTTGAACTGGGATGGTTATCTGTTCTTGGATGTTACGGCACGTAACGATTGGTCGTCTACGATGTCGAAAGCCAACCGCTCTTATTTCTATCCGTCTGTCAGCTTGTCTGCGGTGATCTCCGATATGTTGCCGAAGATTGGCGGAAGCATGCCGGATTGGTTCTCTTTCGCTAAGGTACGTGCCTCCTTCGCTGAGGTAGGTAACGACTTGGACCCGTATCAATTATATAACTTCTACTCTGTAGGCAAGGACCCCAACGGGAATACGACGGCGAAACCGGGTAAGGTACTTTACGACTCGGATGTACGTAGTGAGTTGATTAAATCATGGGAGGCCGGTTTCGATATCCGTTTCTTCAATAACCGGTTAGGCTTGGATGCCGCTTGGTATAAGTCCAACGCTACCCGCCAGTTACTGGATTTACCGATGGACCCGTTCTCCGGCTATGCTTCCCGTAAGATTAACGCGGGTAACATTCAGAACGAGGGTTTGGAGATCTCCTTGAACGGTACGATTCTAGACAATCCCGCCGGATTGAGCTGGAGCTCTACGGCGCAGTTCTCCTTGAACCGGAATAAGATCAAGGAATTATACGAGGGCGTGAATCTATATGATATAAAGACGTTCGACGCTATCCAGATCGTAGCTCCGGTAGGTGGTTATTATGGTGAGATCTACGGGCAGACCTTTATGCGTGTGACCGATGAGAATAGTCCTCACTATGGAAAGATCGTCGTAGGTGATGATGGTTTGCCTTTGATCTCTACCGAGAAGTCGAAAGTAGGAAACCAGAGTCCGGATTGGATGATGGGTTGGACCAATAATTTCTCTTATAAAGGTTTTAACCTGAGCTTCTTGATAGACTTCCGTATCGGTGGTAGCATCTATTCGGCGACAGCCTCCAACCTGTATACCCGGGGTAACGCCGCCGGAACAGTGGTGAATGGTGATCGTGCCGAATTCGTGGTACCGAATACCGTGGTTCAACAGGGTAGTGGTTATGCGGAGAATACGGTCGCCGTCACTCCCCAGAACTATTGGGAGCGTATTGGGTCTACCGGAAATTATGGTTTACCAGAGGTTTATACCTATAGCGCCACCAATGTCCGTTTGCGTAATATCACCTTTGGCTACGAGTTCAATCGACAGATGTTGAAGAAAACGCCTTTCCAGCGTGTACGTCTATCCGCTACTTGTAACAATGTTTGGATGATCCATTATAACTTGCCGGGTATCGACCCCGAGTCCGTTGCCGCCACGAATACCAACGCTACCGGATTCGAGAATGGAGCCGCGCCGACCAGCCGTTCCTATACGTTTAACGTAACCGTGGGATTCTAATGGAATACATGATAATTTGAATTACGATAAAAATGATGAAGATGAAAACAAGAAATATACTTTTTACCGGATTGGTATCGGTGGCTGCTCTTCTTTCTTCCTGTAATGACTTTCAGGAGATCAATGAGGACCCGAATCTTGTGGGAGAGGATAAGGTGAAGCCCCAATGGTTCCTGAATGCCTCTATCATGGGAGACCAGATGAACCCAGAGATAGCCGAGCGTATCTTTATCTTGTACTGGGACCGTGCTTCCCGTTTCAATAGGGGAAGTGGTTTTACGATCGGTACGGATAACAATGATTATAGTACGATCTACTTGAGTAATGATTACGCCGTAGGTTGGCTGAATCAAGTGACCAAAGCGATCCAGTTAGGAGAGCAGATGGTTGCCAATGGCGAGGCGGATACCTATCCTTATTATAAGAACGTGATCCAGATGTCCCGTATCTGGCGTGCTTACTTGAACTCGGAAGTAGCTGACGGTTTCGGGCCGATCCCTGCGTTGGCCGCTTTCTCCGGTGTACCGGCTGAGTACGATAGTGTAGAAGCTATCTATCAATTTATATTGAAAGAGTTACGGGAAGCTGAGTCTGCGTTAGACCCCTCCTTGGATATGTCCGCTATGGCTAACGAGGATGCTTTCTATGCGGGAAATGTTACGAAATGGAAAAAGTACGCCAACTCTTTGCGTATGCGTTTGGCGATGCGTATCTCGGCTGTCGATCCTGCCTTGGCGAGAGCGGAATTTGAGGATGCCGCCTCTAAGACATTTATTTCCGAGCCAACCGATATCGCTTCCGTGCAGGAGAAAGAGGGTTGGGATGAGCTGACGAGCGTGATGTCTCGTCCTTGGAATGGGCAGGCGATGTCCGTGACGTTTAAGAACTTGGTAGTTGGTTTGGGTGGACAGGAATTTCCGTTGCCGGACTCCTTAAAAAGCCATTTGAAGAATCCATACGATTATCAAGGTTTATATTTGAACCAGCACTTCCCGCTGACGACGAATGATCCGTGCGCCGGTTTCTATTTCGACGGTATACCTCAATATGTAGATCCCCGTGCCCCGAAGTTGTTTAGTGTAGTGGGCTGGGATGATGGTGTGGTTTATTCCGATTATATCGGTGCGGCCAGCGAGGTGAAGCCGGTTCACTTGAAGAATCCGGCGGATAATACCCAGAATATGTTGATGATCGATCCGAAATATACGTGGGGCACTTGGGTCGCCGGAGAATGGGACGTGAAAGCCGGTCTGGTAAGTGAGCTGACAGGTAAGAATTATAATTATCCCTCTATATCGAAACAATATCGAATGAGCACCAATAAGCGTGTCTTCTTCGGCCCGTGGGAAAGTTACTTCTTATTGGCGGAGGCTGCGGTGAAAGGCTGGAAAGTTCCGGGAACGGCTAAATCCAATTATGAGTCTGGTGTTACGGCTAGTTTTGAGTATCATGGCTTATTGAGCCAAGTCGGTGATTACCTATCGTCTCAGAAATACAACCGTGTAGGTACTTCCGTCGCTTTCGACCATACGACAGAGGCGAAATCATATACGATCCGTTATACGGACCCCTATACGAAGGAGGTAAAAAGCCGTACGTATGAATATCCCCATAACTCGATCTATCGGAATGGCGCTTATAATAATGACGCCCTTACGAAGATTATCACCCAGAAATATATAGCGCAAGTTCCTTGGTTGCCGGAAGAGGCTTGGAGCGATCATCGTCGTTTAGGTCTTCCTTTCTTCGAGAACCAAGCGGTAGAGAAGGATTACAACCCATTGAATCAAGTTCCTTTGACGGTCGCTACCTCTAAGGAATGCCGTTGGGATTTCTACCCGAAACGTTATCGTTATCCGGCGAATATCCAAACGAATAATCAAGCGGGTTATGCGCAAGCTCTCCAGCTTTTGGGCGGCCCGGACTTGACGACTACTCCACTTTGGTGGAACGCTAAATAGCGAACCTGCTTGGTCTGTTTTATATATACTTTTTCGGTGTCACGCATTTATTTGTGTGGCACCGTTTTTTTGAGATTTACTCAATCGTGCTTAGCCATTTCTCCAGTTCGTCAGTCCATTGACGTTTGTATACGAAGTTGTCCCGGAACCCAAAACTATGGCCGCCCTTTGGATAAATATGCAAGGAGGCGGACACCTTGTTTTTTAGCAAAGCGAGATAATAAAGCACGCTATTCTCCGGGCTAACCGCCTCGTCATCCGAAGCCAACGCTATAAAGGCGGGAGGTGTCAGTGAGTTTACGTGCAATTCCAAAGAGAAAGCTTCCTCTTCCTCATGCGTGGGATTCGCTCCTAATAGCCGTTCCCTCGATTTAAGGTGCGTTAAATGAGGTAGCATACTGATAACCGGATAAAGGAGTATTTGGAAATCCGGACGTGAGTCGTCTACCCCGAATATTGCGGCATGCCCGGCGATATAACCGCCAATGGAGGCACCCATGACACCGACCTTCGTAATCTTCCACTCTTCCGAGTAATTATGGAGGATGCGGAGACCTTGGCGAACATCGTCCAGAGGAACTTCCCTATGTCCGTTCGGCATCCGGTATTTCAATACGGCATAAGTAATACCTTGTGCGTTAAACCATGCGGCCATATCACGCCCCTCATGTCCGATCGAAATCTTGGAAAGTCCGCCACCCGGACACATCAAGATCGCCTTGCCATTCGGCTTCGTCGCCGGATAAACCAATAGGGAAGGGTTCGATATATTGGATATGGCATTCGGGGCATCTTCCAATTCTACGCCGGCCAATCCATTACTAGTGGGCGCTCCATCCGGCCAAAGTAGGATAATCCTATTTTTCTGTTGTATTGTTTCCATTTTCTATATTCTGAATTGTGTTTATAGTATAAAACAACGTTGGCCTTTGATTAGTTTAGCATTCAAGATCTTTTCGAATCATCATCGTATATAAAAAAGTCCGGAAAAGACGAGGAAAATCACCCTCCATCCTTTTCGGACTTTTATCCTATTACATTGAAAGGTAAATTATTGCATACCTTCCGTAGTCATTTCCTTATTGATCTTTTTAACCAATCCCTGAAGAACGGCACCCGGGCCTAACTCGATGAAATGAGTGGCACCGTCGGCGATCATGTTCTGTACGCTTTGGGTCCAACGTACCGGGGCGGTTAACTGTGCGATCAAGTTAGTCTTAATTGTTTCCGGGCAAGTCTCGGCTTTCGTGCTTACGTTCTGGTAAACCGGGCAAGAAGGTTTATTGATCGTCGTAGCCTCGATAGCGGCAGCCAACTCAGTACGAGCTGGTTCCATCAATGGAGAATGGAACGCTCCACCTACTTTCAATTTCAAGGCACGCTTAGCGCCTGCGGCCAATAACTTCTCGCAAGCCTGATCGATACCGGGGATAGAGCCGGAGATTACCAATTGGCCCGGGCAATTATAGTTAGCGCAAACCACTACCTCGTCCTTGATGCTCGCGCAAATTTCCTCAACCGTTGCGTCCGGCAAGGCTAATACGGCGGCCATTGTAGAGGGAGTTGCCTCGCAAGCCTTTTGCATAGCCATGGCACGTTTGGAAACTAATACCAAGCCGTCCTCGAAAGACAATGCTCCGGCAGCTACCAAGGCAGAGAATTCTCCTAATGAGTGACCTGCGGTCATATCCGGTTGGAATTGATCACCTAATGTTTTCGCGAGAATGACAGAGTGTAAGAAGATCGCTGGTTGAGTAACTTTGGTTTGTCTCAGATCCTCGTCTGTTCCGGCAAACATTAAATCCTGTCTCTTATACACATCTGACGCTGCCGACGAAGCTAGAAG
>OWIJ01001336.1_pt1 | contig 13583 bp, 13 predicted proteins | sample 1732821 | NCBI WGS metagenome assembly OWIJ01 (sample SAMN05065759, study PRJEB22554) | human gut metagenome | biome: ENVO:2100002; feature: ENVO:00000062; material: ENVO:00002003 | host: Homo sapiens | place: USA | reverse complement strand
ATCACTTTAATTGTAGAGGATTTGAGTGCATATGCCTATTTTTTTATTGAAAAAAGTAGGCGCTGAGAGGACACGCATCTGGACGGTCACGTTAGCGCCCCAAAATAAATTATAGAACCAAATAAATTATAGAACCATTTTCTATGTCTATATGAAGATAATGGAAGATGTCATTTTTTTAGTACTTCAAAAGATTGCTTTATAAGATGATTCCTTATATAATGAATAGACAGTAAATACAGTCAATTTCAAACAGCAATGAAAAAAGAAAAGACCTGCCTAAGCAGGTCATAGCACACACTGTGCTGCCGGACGAACCGGCGACTTCGTAAAAACGTTATTTGAACTCGATATGTAAATTAAAGGATATTTACATGTTTACTCTAGCATAATCTTAAGGAGATGTCAACATGGGAAAAATGTATTATCTTGGTCTGGATATAGGAACAAATTCTGTTGGATATGCCGTAACCGACCCATCGTACCATTTGCTCAAATTTAAAGGCGAACCGATGTGGGGTGCCCACGTGTTTGCTGCGGGGAATCAATCAGCTGAACGGAGAAGCTTTCGTACGAGCCGCAGACGCCTTGACCGCAGGCAACAGCGTGTCAAACTGGTTCAAGAAATCTTTGCTCCCGTGATTAGTCCCATTGATCCACGTTTTTTTATCAGACTTCATGAGAGCGCTTTATGGCGGGATGATGTGGCTGAAACGGATAAACATATTTTCTTTAATGACCCGACCTATACGGATAAGGAATATTATTCTGACTATCCAACCATCCATCATCTCATTGTGGACCTTATGGAAAGCAGTGAAAAGCATGACCCGCGGCTTGTTTATTTGGCTGTTGCCTGGCTGGTTGCTCATCGTGGTCATTTCCTCAATGAAGTGGATAAGGATAATATTGGGGATGTCCTGAGTTTTGACGCCTTTTATCCTGAGTTTCTGGCATTTCTTTCCGATAATGGGGTGTCACCTTGGGTATGTGAGTCAAAAGCACTCCAAGCGACCCTGCTTTCACGAAACTCCGTCAACGATAAGTATAAAGCCTTGAAGTCTCTGATCTTTGGCAGCCAAAAGCCGGAGGATAATTTTGATGCCAATATCAGTGAAGATGGACTTATCCAACTTTTAGCAGGAAAAAAGGTCAAGGTCAATAAACTTTTTCCTCAAGAAAGTAATGATGCTTCCTTTACACTCAATGATAAGGAAGATGCAATTGAGGAAATCTTAGGAACGCTTACACCGGATGAGTGTGAATGGATTGCGCATATTAGGAGGCTGTTTGATTGGGCCATCATGAAACATGCTCTCAAAGATGGCAGAACAATCTCCGAATCGAAAGTAAAGCTCTATGAACAGCATCACCATGACTTGACACAGCTCAAGTATTTTGTGAAGACCTATCTAGCAAAGGAATATGATGACATTTTTCGAAACGTAGATAGTGAAACAACCAAAAACTATGTCGCATATTCCTATCATGTAAAAGAAGTCAAGGGTACATTGCCCAAAAATAAGGCAACCCAAGAAGAATTTTGCAAGTATGTCCTTGGAAAGGTAAAGAACATCGAATGCAGTGAAGCTGATAAGGTTGATTTTGATGAAATGATTCAGCGTCTTACAGACAATTCCTTTATGCCGAAACAAGTATCAGGTGAAAACAGGGTTATCCCTTACCAGCTTTACTATTATGAACTAAAGACTATTTTGAATAAAGCCGCTTCTTATCTGCCTTTTTTGACCCAATGCGGAAAAGATGCCATCTCCAATCAAGATAAGCTCCTTTCCATCATGACCTTTCGGATTCCGTATTTCGTTGGGCCCTTGCGCAAGGACAATTCAGAGCATGCCTGGCTGGAACGAAAAGCAGGGAAAATCTATCCGTGGAATTTTAACGACAAAGTTGACCTTGATAAAAGTGAAGAAGCGTTCATTCGGAGAATGACGAATACCTGCACTTATTATCCCGGTGAAGATGTTTTGCCACTTGACTCCCTTATTTATGAAAAATTCATGATCCTCAATGAAATCAATAATATCCGAATTGATGGTTATCCTATTTCTGTAGATGTAAAACAGCAGGTTTTTGGCCTCTTTGAAAAGAAGAGAAGAGTGACCGTAAAGGATATCCAGAATCTCCTGCTTTCCTTGGGTGCCTTGGATAAGCATGGTAAATTGACGGGAATCGATACTACCATCCATAGCAATTACAATACATACCATCATTTTAAATCGCTCATGGAGCGTGGCGTTCTTACTCGTGATGATGTGGAACGCATTGTGGAGCGTATGACCTATAGTGATGATACAAAACGCGTCCGTCTTTGGCTGAACAATAATTATGGAACGCTCACTGCTGACGACGTAAAGCATATTTCAAGGCTCCGAAAGCATGATTTTGGCCGGCTTTCCAAAATGTTCCTCACAGGCCTAAAGGGAGTTCATAAGGAAACGGGGGAACGAGCTTCCATTTTGGATTTTATGTGGAATACCAATGATAACTTGATGCAGCTTTTATCTGAATGTTATACTTTTTCGGATGAAATTACCAAGCTGCAGGAAGCATACTATGCCAAGGCGCAGCTTTCCCTGAATGATTTTCTGGACTCCATGTATATTTCAAATGCTGTCAAACGTCCTATCTATCGAACTCTTGCCGTTGTAAATGACATACGCAAAGCCTGTGGGACGGCGCCAAAACGCATTTTTATCGAAATGGCAAGAGATGGGGAAAGCAAAAAGAAAAGGAGCGTAACAAGAAGAGAACAAATCAAGAATCTTTATAGGTCCATCCGCAAGGATTTTCAGCAGGAGGTAGATTTCCTTGAAAAAATCCTTGAAAACAAAAGCGATGGACAGCTGCAAAGCGATGCGCTCTATCTATACTTTGCGCAGCTTGGAAGGGATATGTATACCGGGGACCCTATCAAGTTGGAGCATATCAAGGACCAGTCCTTCTATAATATTGATCATATCTATCCCCAAAGCATGGTCAAGGACGATAGTCTTGATAACAAGGTGTTGGTTCAATCGGAAATTAATGGAGAGAAGAGCAGTCGATATCCTCTTGATGCTGCTATCCGTAATAAAATGAAGCCTCTTTGGGATGCTTATTATAACCATGGCCTGATTTCCCTCAAGAAGTATCAGCGTTTGACGCGGAGCACTCCCTTTACAGATGATGAAAAGTGGGATTTCATCAATCGGCAGCTTGTTGAGACAAGACAATCCACGAAGGCCTTGGCAATCTTACTAAAAAGGAAGTTCCCTGATACGGAGATTGTCTACTCCAAGGCAGGGCTTTCTTCTGATTTTCGGCATGAGTTTGGTCTCGTAAAATCGAGGAATATCAATGACCTGCACCATGCAAAGGACGCATTTCTTGCGATTGTAACAGGAAATGTCTATCATGAACGCTTTAATCGCCGGTGGTTTATGGTGAACCAGCCCTATTCCGTCAAGACCAAGACGTTGTTTACGCATTCTATTAAAAATGGTAATTTTGTAGCTTGGAATGGAGAAGAGGATCTTGGCCGCATTGTTAAAATGTTAAAGCAAAATAAGAACAATATTCATTTCACGCGGTTCTCTTTTGATCGAAAGGAAGGCCTGTTTGATATTCAGCCACTAAAAGCGTCAACCGGTCTTGTACCAAGAAAAGCCGGACTAGACGTGGTAAAATATGGTGGCTATGACAAATCGACAGCAGCTTATTATCTCCTTGTTCGATTTACACTAGAAGATAAAAAGACTCAACATAAATTGATGATGATTCCTGTAGAAGGCTTGTATAAAGCTCGAATTGACCATGATAAGGAATTCTTAACGGACTATGCACAAACTACAATCAGTGAAATCCTACAAAAAGATAAACAAAAGGTGATAAATATAATGTTTCCAATGGGAACAAGGCACATTAAACTGAATTCCATGATTTCAATCGATGGTTTTTATCTTTCCATTGGAGGAAAGTCTAGTAAGGGAAAATCGGTGTTGTGTCATGCTATGGTACCTCTTATTGTACCTCATAAGATAGAATGTTATATTAAGGCGATGGAGTCTTTTGCACGTAAATTTAAAGAAAATAATAAATTAAGGATTGTGGAAAAGTTTGATAAGATTACGGTGGAAGATAACTTGAACCTATACGAACTATTTTTACAAAAACTTCAACATAACCCATATAATAAGTTCTTCTCCACACAATTTGATGTGCTGACTAATGGAAGAAGTACATTTACTAAATTATCTCCAGAGGAACAAGTTCAAACGTTATTGAATATCTTATCAATTTTTAAAACTTGTCGGAGCTCTGGCTGCGATTTAAAATCCATTAACGGTTCTGCTCAAGCTGCCAGAATTATGATCAGCGCAGATTTAACTGGACTCTCAAAAAAATATTCCGATATTCGGCTTGTTGAGCAATCAGCATCTGGACTTTTTGTTAGTAAATCACAAAATCTTTTGGAGTATTTATGAGCTATCGAACAATCGTCATCACGCAACGCTGCAAATTGGACTTCTGCATGAATTATGTAGAAGTCCAGACAGCAGTTTCTAAAAAGCGCATTTTCATTGATGAAATCAAGACCCTTATCATTGAAAATACAGGAGTTGCGATAACGGCCTATTTACTGTCCGAACTGATGAATCGGAAAGTCAATCTTATCTTTTGTGATAAGGCCCATAATCCACAGTCCAGTCTATTGCCGTTGCACGCACGATTTGACTCTATCCGAAAAATCAAGCAGCAAATGATCTGGTCGCAAGAAATCAAAGATGAAGTATGGGATTGTATCGTTAAGGCGAAAATTAGGCAGCAAGCCCTGTTCCTAGATGAACTGGAAAAGAAGGAACAGAGCAAGATGCTCATGTCGTATCTTGATGATGTGGTGTCGGCTGACGCCCATAATAGGGAGGGCCATGCAGCTAAAGTTTATTTTAATGCACTTTTTGGTAATTCCTTTACCAGGGACCTCGATTCGCCTATTAATGCAGGACTTAATTATGGCTATTCTCTGCTTTTGTCTTTATTCAATCGTGAGATTGTCTCTGCTGGCTATCTGACGCAGCTGGGCATCTTTCATGAAAACACCTATAATCCTTATAACTTTAGCTGTGATTTAATGGAACCCTTTCGCATCCTTGTCGACCGCTATGTTTATAATATGAATCCAACAACCTTTGCAAAAGATGAAAAGCGAGAGATTATCAACCTTTTTCAGGAGATTCTCTATATTGATGACTCGAGACAATTTTTAGCAAATGCTATCAATATTTATGCAAATAGCATTTTTCAAGCCCTGGAGAAGTGTGATACTTCCAAGATTAAGATCTATGAAATATGAGCTATCGATTTATGAGACTGTTAGTATTTTTTGACCTGCCAACAATAACGGCGCAAGATAAACGGGAATATCGAGCTTTTCGCAAGCTATTGATCAAGAATGGCTTTTTTATGATGCAGGAATCCGTCTATTGCCGGATGATCCTAAATAAAGGCCAAGAAGAGGCCATTGTTTCCATCCTCCTAAAAAATAAGCCCAAGGATGGATTGGTCCAGCTCTTATCGATTACGGAAAAGCAGTTTTCCAATATTAAGTGCATTGCGGGAAGTTTTGAGACGGATGTACTCGCTAGTGATGAACGGGTGGTGGTTTTGTGAAGCTCCTCATTCCAGATTATCAAATCAATTTAACATGGAAAGATTATTCCGTTCCCACCCTCATTATTGAAAATCCTCATCAGTTCTTCGAAATTATAAATGACTTGGTCTTGCAGATCAAAGAAGGAAATAATGGAAAAGCCATCTATTCTGATAAGGATAAGCCTGTTCCTTTAGAAAAAGCTTTTGAAATTTTAATCGATTACCTATCCATTGATTCAGTTCCCAAAATGCTTCTTACGAAGATCCAAAAAAGAATGGAATTTCAAGCTACAAATGGGCCTTTATTTGAAAACACACAGATTCTGTTAGCACAAATGGAACACCTAGCGGAAGAAATCGCCATGAGTCTAGATCTTGAAATAGATTGCGAAAAATTAACGGTTGGAAATCTCTTAAAAGCCTTGGGAATCACTATTAATTTGGATTATAATGGACTTGGTGAAAAAATCTTTGTTCTTATGGATCTTATTTCACGCTTTGAAGGAGATAAAATCTTTATTCTAGTCAATCTTCGAAGCTATCTTTCTAGTGAAGAAATACAGCTTTTTGTGGATACGGCCTTGGCTCATGACCTTAAATTTTTGCTTATAGATAACCGCCGATATCCCTTGTTTCATCAGGAAAAGAGGGTTCTTATAGATAACGATTTATGTGTATTATAAATTAGCACCTTTTGAATTTATCTACACGGAATGATAATCCGTTGATCAAATTTGAGGTTTGAGAGATATGTAAATTCAAAGGATAATCAAACTGCTTGTTTGCGATAGGTTTAACTGACGCGTTTGAGAGATATGTAAATTCAAAGGATAATCAAACTAACTGGAAGGGTTTCAATGTCGTGATTGCGTTTGAGAGATATGTAAATTCAAAGGATAATCAAACATTTTTGTTGATTTATAATAACGAAAATAAGTTTGAGAGATATGTAAATTCAAAGGATAATCAAACTTGGTGTATAGATTTCTCCCGTTTCCGGCTGTTTGAGAGATATGTAAATTCAAAGGATAATCAAACCGAAATTCATCGCTCACTACAGACTTAGGGTTTGAGAGATATGTAAATTCAAAGGATAATCAAACCTTTCCCGTGGCTCAAATGCCACATATTGCGTTTGAGAGATATGTAAATTCAAAGGATAATCAAACCTGTGTTGGCGAACCATCGCCAGATCTGGCGTTTGAGAGATATGTAAATTCAAAGGATAATCAAACCCTTTTCTTCTGCGGTCGGTTCCGGCGGGAGTTTGAGAGATATGTAAATTCAAAGGATAATCAAACATCACGCTCGTCACGATTGCAGCCGCCCCGTTTGAGAGATATGTAAATTCAAAGGATAATCAAACCTTGCAAGTGGCAGTGATGTAACATGGGATGTTTGAGAGATATGTAAATTCAAAGGATAATCAAACTCTCATACAATCACAATCTCTTCTATGGGGTTTGAGAGATATGTAAATTCAAAGGATAATCAAACCATGGACCGTATGGACTTCATGCTCTTCGTGTTTGAGAGATATGTAAATTCAAAGGATAATCAAACCGGATGACTGCTACACGCCGAATAGCGTTGTTTGAGAGATATGTAAATTCAAAGGATAATCAAACCTTATTCGTGTCGCTTGATACGGCAAGGCGTTTGAGAGATATGTAAATTCAAAGGATAATCAAACCAAGTCCGGCGTCGATTATGAAGAGTCTAAGTTTGAGAGATATGTAAATTCAAAGGATAATCAAACGATTGAGACAGGTGATCTCAAAAGCGGCAAGTTTGAGAGATATGTAAATTCAAAGGATAATCAAACGCTGACACTGTCCGCGTCCTTAATCGCGATGTTTGAGAGATATGTAAATTCAAAGGATAATCAAACCCATGTTGTCCGTATAGGACAGGGACTTGAGTTTGAGAGATATGTAAATTCAAAGGATAATCAAACGCATCATCAAGGGAGGATGGACCAATGTTTGTTTGAGAGATATGTAAATTCAAAGGATAATCAAACCTGCATAACGGTACGCCGGATGATTCTTGAGTTTGAGAGATATGTAAATTCAAAGGATAATCAAACTTACAAACTGTTTGATTGCCTTATACTGTCGTTTGAGAGATATGTAAATTCAAAGGATAATCAAACGCTGGTCGGTCTGATCTCACCCTTGATGGCGTTTGAGAGATATGTAAATTCAAAGGATAATCAAACAGTTGAGCTCCTGTTCATACAGGCTGATGTGTTTGAGAGATATGTAAATTCAAAGGATAATCAAACTCCTGCTGTCCATGCCTCGCCTCGTACAATGTTTGAGAGATATGTAAATTCAAAGGATAATCAAACTAAACGCCACCTTTGCCGTCATTGAGAGCGTTTGAGAGATATGTAAATTCAAAGGATAATCAAACGGACTATCTGACGAAGGCGCTGATTGGCTAGTTTGAGAGATATGTAAATTCAAAGGATAATCAAACTTCTCTGCTTGTTACTAATGCTCCTTGCAGTTTGAGAGATATGTAAATTCAAAGGATAATCAAACGATGAGAGATGCTGCTGCTTGCTGGTTTCCGTTTGAGAGATATGTAAATTCAAAGGATAATCAAACCGGCTATTTGCTGATTCGTAAGGCCCCGTTGTTTGAGAGATATGTAAATTCAAAGGATAATCAAACCCCGGCCACTTCAAACCCTTTGGCGTCATGTTTGAGAGATATGTAAATTCAAAGGATAATCAAACTGATCATATACTCTTCAAAAGCCGTTAAGTGTTTGAGAGATATGTAAATTCAAAGGATAATCAAACCAAGCTCCTGAAGCTCCGGTAAGTTAGCCGGTTTGAGAGATATGTAAATTCAAAGGATAATCAAACTCAAAACCCTCGCCAAAGAGGTCAACATTAGTTTGAGAGATATGTAAATTCAAAGGATAATCAAACCGTCGGCGTCATCCACGGTTTTGCCCTCCCGTTTGAGAGATATGTAAATTCAAAGGATAATCAAACCATCCAGCCCGGGACGAAAATCAAGATTAGGTTTGAGAGATATGTAAATTCAAAGGATAATCAAACGGAATATCATATCGTCATAGCAGACGATGTGTTTGAGAGATATGTAAATTCAAAGGATAATCAAACCTTAATCTCGCCCCCGAGGAGCCGGTCGAGTTTGAGAGATATGTAAATTCAAAGGATAATCAAACCTTCACCTTCTCCCAATTTTACTACATTTGTTTGAGAGATATGTAAATTCAAAGGATAATCAAACTCAACGATGTTCAAAGCCTTGAAATATGAAGTTTGAGAGATATGTAAATTCAAAGGATAATCAAACAGTATGACGCTTTTTCCCAATGGCAATTGCGTTTGAGAGATATGTAAATTCAAAGGATAATCAAACATCTTGCCCGTGATCCGTCGGGCCAACAAAGTTTGAGAGATATGTAAATTCAAAGGATAATCAAACCTTAACCACAAAAATGACCTTTAGGAGGTGTTTGAGAGATATGTAAATTCAAAGGATAATCAAACCAATCTGGCCACGAACAAGCCGCCGACGGTGTTTGAGAGATATGTAAATTCAAAGGATAATCAAACTTCCTGCTGTGTAAGTTTTGATAATGCTCGTTTGAGAGATATGTAAATTCAAAGGATAATCAAACTGATAATAATCTCCGGTGTAGTTTTTGCCGTTTGAGAGATATGTAAATTCAAAGGATAATCAAACTGTCATACTCAGGGTGCTGTTGTTGAATAGTTTGAGAGATATGTAAATTCAAAGGATAATCAAACAGTCAGTAAGGCCAAAGAGCTGCAGTCTCAGTTTGAGAGATATGTAAATTCAAAGGATAATCAAACCGCTGTCGCTGACTCCGTTCTGGCGTCTGAGTTTGAGAGATATGTAAATTCAAAGGATAATCAAACACTTGCCACGCAAGTTCCAGACTTCAACATGTTTGAGAGATATGTAAATTCAAAGGATAATCAAACAAACATCGGACACAGAGCGCTTGGCCGCGTGTTTGAGAGATATGTAAATTCAAAGGATAATCAAACCGACGTTGACGTCAGCGATTTGCCTGACTGGTTTGAGAGATATGTAAATTCAAAGGATAATCAAACAATGAAAGTCAAAGGGCTCCCCAGGGCCCTGTTTGAGAGATATGTAAATTCAAAGGATAACTAAGCGTAAAATGTTTTTCGGTAGGGAAAAATAGTCCTTGCAGAATAAAAGGGAGGCCCCTATTGTTAAGATAGTGTTAACGGCACGAATATCAAAACAAAGGAAGGTCTCCCATGGAAAAGATTGTATCAGATGTCATCAAAATAATAAAAGGGTCTAAGAACGAAATTGAGATGGAAAAGGTCCTCTGGACCTTTCTCCTAAACACCGTTATCGCCATGATTGCCCTTGCCTTTGAGCGAATTAATGATGAGCTCTTTGCATCCCTCAAGGCAGAAGGATATAAGGTACAGCGCAAGGATGCACGCACCATTCAAGGTATCTTTGGTCCTTTGACCTACGAACGGAGGTTGGTGAAGAAGGAGGGAGAAAAGGCCTTCTATCCCCTTGATAGGCATCTGGGGTTTGAGCGCTACCGCAGGTACACGCCCTACCTTGAGTTCTGTGTGGTCAAGCTGGCTGCAAGGTCCGTCTACCGCGTTGTGGAAGAGTCCATCAAGATCCTTTCCCCAGTGATCATCAGCCACCAGAAGGTGGCCATGCTAGTAAGAGACGCCGGCCGGAGATACAGCAAGTATGAAGAGACCATGCTAACCGTTGACGCAAAGCCGGATGGGGAGCTTGTTAAGCCTGACACGCTCTATATCGAAGGCGATGGGCTCTACATCTCTAGGGTAAACGGCAAAGATCCGTCTCTGGAGAGCAAGGAACCTGAGGAAAAGCCCAGAAAGAAGGAATACAATGAGCTGCACCGGATTCAGCTGGATGTGGGCGTGGAGCAGGAAGGAAACGGGAAGAGGCACAGACTTGTAGATAGGCGTGAGTTCGTCGATACAGACCTTGCCAAGGTTCAGATGCAGCTGGAACGCTTCTTGGAAAGCTACTACAACCTTCAGAAGACCATCGTTATCTGCAACAGTGACAATGGACCAGGGTACGTGAGAAGCTCGTTTGAGCGGATGGCAGGAGAGTGTGGTCAGTTTGAGTTCTTCGTGGATCCGTACCATGTGAACCAGAAGGTCAAGACACGGCTCAGCTTCGCTCCCAAGGGCCTTCAGAACGACGTTTTACGCGTCCTGAGACAGTTTTTAATAGGGAGAAGGTGGATGCGTACCTCAATGCGGCAGAAACCCTTGTAGAGACCAAGGAAGAGCGTCACCAGGTCTTCCGCCTTTGAGGTTACTTGAATAGAAATTGGGACATGCTGAAGCCCCATTCTATGCGTAAGGGACTAGAGAAATCGGTGAGGTGCTATGGGACGTGCGAGAAAAGCCCCAGACAGTATTCCTACCGGATGAAAAAGCAAGGCCAGCGCTGGGGAAAGGAAGGCTGCTTAGCCATAGCCAAGGTCCTTGCGGGCCTGCAAAATGATGAGCTTGAAGCAGCGCTGTCCAGCAAGTTCAAGCCCGTAAAAGCACCGAAGAGCGAGGAACTGCGTAAGGCCTTGAGAAGCGCACTGAAGAAATCTCCCATGGTTCCACATGTGGGAATTAGAAATGGGGGAATTGGTGGCTATACGGCCAGCAGTACAGCAATAGGTCACTTAAGTTCCATTTTCCGCATTTAATTAGGCTGCAACACAATCTTATAGGGATCTCCCGAGAAAATGTTGACACATACCCCCGCGCATACGGGGATGAACCTAAGAACCCATCCCGCCATTCCCGTTTCCCAGGGTATTTTCCCGCGTATGCGGGAATGAACCCCATTTTCAGCATTTGGGAATGGTAGCGGCTCGAATTGGGATGGGCTGTCAGGCCAAAGCACTTTTAGTGATGAAGCTGATATTATCTTGAAAGCGGGACGGTGTTTTTGATAACGAAGGTTGAAAAAAACACAAATTCAAGCAAGATATACATTGACCTTGAAGTTGCTGATAGCCAAAAATAAGGGAGGACGTCTATGAAGAAAGAGAATCTCAGCCGTTATGATAGCGAAGTATGGAGCGACAACTCCAAAAATTGCGAGCAATGCAAAGACTGTATTTTTACGACGATTGAGGAATACCAAAAATGTACTTGCGAGATATACACTGATATGTATGATGACCCAAAACCCAATGACGTTATATTCAAAGGAATTCCGTGCAAGTATTATCAACGTTGCGAGTATTCCACGCGCATACGGGGATGAACCTAAAGGGGTGATCATCATGGAGTCTAATTCAAAAATTACGGCTTTACTTGGTTTGTTGATGGCACTTCCCATCACACTTTTTTGGACAGGCGTATCTGGAATTGGCATCACACTCGTTTGTCTTGTGATTTTCCCTTCAGAATACTTCTTACAAGCAACACTTCTTTTTACCACACTCTTTTTTATCGTTCTAAACGTCAACGGCTGGCGTGAACTACGAAGGTAGGCTGCTTACAAGCTAACTACTCCATAAGCATTCCCCGCGCATGCGGGGATGACTCCTTCGTCTGAGCAACAATCGCAGCCGGGTCAACGTATTCCCCGCGCATGCAGGGGTGTCCCTTGTACTAAACCTAGACTTAGCAGCGAACTCCTGTATTCCCCGCAGCTGCGGGGTTGTTCTTTTTGAGAAATGTATGAAAACTTAATGAAGAAAAAGTAAAAATTGGCTGCACTTTGGAAATTTAATTCAACTTCCATCCAGGCCAGATTAGATTGTCTCCTTTCAGCTGTGGTCTCCCACTTATTTAGTCTATGATACGATTTGAGCGCTGAGCATCTACCTAAACACTCCCTCTCCCTTTCTTATCTCCTATAAATCCTGTATAATAAGACTATCCACAACGAACCATCCACATAAGGAGCTTTTTACTATGGAACAAGATAAAAAATTTGCACTGCTCATTGATGCAGAAAATATTTCTCCGCAATATATCGATATCATCCTTTCAGAAGCAAACAATCTGGGGAATGTCATCTATAAACGCATTTATGGTAACTGGACAAGTCCGCAGATGGGGAGCTGGAAGTCGACCATTCTCGATAACGCAATCCAGCCGGTACAGCAGTACAGCAACACAAGCGGCAAAAATTCAAGTGATTCGGCTCTCATCATTGATACGATGGATCTGCTTTACCGGACCCAGCTTGATGGATTCTGCATTGTCTCATCAGACAGCGACTTTACGCGCTTGGCATCCCGCCTGCGTGAATCGGATAAGTATGTCTTAGGGATGGGGGAGAGCAAGACGCCGCGCTCCTTTATCTCTGCTTGCAATCGGTTCCTGTATCTTGACGTCCTTTATGCAGAATCAAAACGGGAAGATATGCCTGAGACCGAACAGGCAGCGCTTCAGGAAGAACCTGCTGAACCAAGAAATCACGCAAAAACCAGCAAAGCGGTTCAGGAAGGCAATAAAAAAGTGCGGGCCATCCGCAGTGCCCTGATCAAACTTACCGATGAGAATTCCAATGATAATGGTTGGATCAGTTCAAGTTATTTGGGTAATCTCGTCATTCGCCAATATCCGGACTTTGACGTGCGTGTTTATGGATATAAGAAATTCCTTGACTTCATCCGTTCCCTTAATATCTTTGAAATCCATTCAACAAGCAACCCGAAGAACATGACGGCAAAGACCTATTATTTCCGTTTGAAATAGAGGAGAAAGGCTGAAAGGTTTCCATGCCTGATGCGAAAAGTTTTTTAAAAAGGTGCTTGCCAAGTATTAAAAACTATGGTATCATCTATATCTGTCAGGTGACTGATTGGCCCAGTAGTTCAGTTGGTTAGAATGCCGCCCTGTCACGGCGGAGATCGTCGGT
>OWIJ01001329.1_pt1 | contig 13689 bp, 13 predicted proteins | sample 1732821 | NCBI WGS metagenome assembly OWIJ01 (sample SAMN05065759, study PRJEB22554) | human gut metagenome | biome: ENVO:2100002; feature: ENVO:00000062; material: ENVO:00002003 | host: Homo sapiens | place: USA | reverse complement strand
ATTCGATTGGCTCTACATGATATGGATCACGATAGGTTCCATCTTCCAATACCTGGCGGGACACTCTTTCATATTCCATCATGCCCTCTTCCAACTGTTTATTAATATCTTTACTGCGAATTACAAGCATCAGTTCCGTATCCAGATATGCACTTCTCATGTCCATATTAAAGGAACCGATTACAGACAGATCATCGTCAATCAGAATACTTTTTCCGTGGTATGAATAACCGCCTTCATATTCCCAGATATTAATTCCTGTACTTAAGATTCTATTTCTGTTTTTCGCATAATCGGCAGCCCCAAATGGATTCCCATTATTCGCAACTGAATTTGTCATGATAGAAAAATCTGAAACGTTCTCTGCAATCTCATCCCATGTATTATACATCATATCATTACAGATAATATATGGCGTGTGGATCTTCACACGATTTTTTGCATTTTTCATCAATTCTCCCAACTGATACCACACTACTGGTTCTTTGGAACCTGTGTGAATAGGATTTGACACTAATGCAATCTTTTCTGTCTCAAAAGTTTCGTCCGTGTAATCGGTATCGCAGATTCTTTCCTTATTCTCTTCAAAATATTTCTGATAGCCGTTCTGCAGCTCTAAAACTGCGTTCTTTACAGATTTTCTATTTGCCAGTTTTTTATTGTCATGAAAATAACCACTGTCTTCTTGTTCCCATATCGTTTCAAAATACTCTAACAACTGGTTAACTGAATTTTCTTTCTCAGGTTCATCGCAAACCACTAACACGTCTCTGTCATAGTTCTTATGTCCCGGAAAATCACCCAGGAAATAATTGTATGTATTTCTTCCCCCAAGAATATATCTCTTTCCATCTGCAATCAAATATTTATCATGCATTCTACCCATCATTTTCCACGGTTTCAACGGATTGGCCTTATTATACAGTTTAATTTCAACATTCTCATGGGAAGATAATCCATAGAAATACGGATTTCCTTCCATATCAATCCAGCTCTCCATTCCATCTACTAACAGACGAATATGTACACCTCTGTCTGCCGCATCATGCAGTGCTCCTAAGATCAATTTTCCACTTTCATCTGATTGAAATGCAAAAGTAGAAAGAATAATGTCTTCTTTTGCATTTCGGATCAAACGCACTCTTTGTAAAAGTGCTTCTGGATTTTTTTCTATGATCACTGCTCGTTCCATATTCTCGCTGCGTTCGTTCCACGAATCATTTTGTGTTTCTTTTTTGATGGTATTAGACACTTCCGGCTGTTTTTTATATGCAATACAGATTCCAAATAATTCATAAAAAGCCACACATAAAAAAATTGACAGTATAACAAAAACAATTTTACATATCTTACGTTTTCCCATCGCACATCACCTGACTTTTTTTCATCTTATGTCTATACAATACAAAGTCAACCTCAATTTTACCTCAACAGAATTAATTTTATCCATGTAAATTTCCTGTACCGGCAATCAGACATTACAAAAACGACCTCTCAAAATCAACTATTTTTTGAAAGGTCGTTTCACTAAATTCTTATAACAATCCAGCAAATAATCTCATAAATAATTGTCCCAGTCGCAAATATGCACTGCGCCCAGTACAATATTGATCTGTTACATCACGACATTCTCCCATCGTTCTTATCAGATCATTTTTAATTTCCACAACTGCCTGACAATCTGCCATAAAACAGCCGTTTTCAAAATGATGATATAAGCTTCTATAATCCAGATTGATTGTTCCACAGGTTGCCATACAGTCATCCACTATACTCATTTTCGCATGGCAAAATCCTGGTGTCCATTCATAAACTCGCACTCCATGTTTAACCAATCCATGATAAAAAGAGCGAGTTATATTATAAATGAATTTTTTATCAGGAATTCCTGGTGTGATAATTCTTACGTCTACCCCTCGCTTAGCAGCCAGACATAACGCATGTGTCATTTCGTCTGTTATAATTAGATATGGTGTCATAAACCAACAGTAATTTTCGGCCTTATTTATCATACTGATATAAACTTCTTCTCCGACCTGCTCATTATCCATAGGACTGTCTGCATAAGGCTGAACAAAACCTGTTTGCTGTGCTTTATAATCGTAATGAATAATGTATTTACTAAAATCAGTATCATTCGTAGCTTTTTCACTAACAGCATTCCACATTTCTAAAAATGTCACTGTAAGCGACTGAACAGCATCTCCTTCTAAACGAATACCGGTATCTTTCCACTGCCCATACGGATGCGTATAATTAAAGTATTCATTTGCCAGATTATATCCACCTGTAAATCCAACTTTTCCATCAATTACTGTTATTTTTCTGTGATCACGATTGTTCAAAAATAGATTTAAGCCTGGCACAAATGGATTGAATACACGACAATGAATTCCTATACTCTCCATCTTTTTTACAAAATCTGTGTTAATAAAACCTATAGACCCCATATCATCATAGAATACCCTGACTTCCACACCGGCTTTTACTCTCTCTTCCAGAACATCTTGAATCTTATGCCAGGCTTCAGCATCTTCTATCGCATGATATTCCATGAAGATAAACTTTTGTGCTTTCGCAAGTTCTTCAAGCTGTGCCTCTAATCCCTTCACTGCTTCATCAAAATACTTAATATCCGTATTCTGATAGATTGGATACCGCGAATTTCTTTGTATGTAACTTGCAATATTTCCTGCTTTCGGAATCTTTTCTTTTATTCTGCTTAAACACTCCTGATTGTCTGGAAGCATTGGTAACAATTTGCTATCGATTTCTGCATATCGCTCACGCATTTTATGCGTACCACCATTCAAGCCAATCAATAAATACAGGCCTACACCCATAATTGGGAAAATCAGAATTAAAATGACCCAAGGCATTTTCATAGAAGATGTCTTATCTGACGCATACAATCTCAAAACTAAGATTCCACTTAAAATTCCGGTAAATAAATTTATGATTTCTGCATATTCATTCAAGCGCGTTACGATAGTAATAATAAAAATCACTTCAAGAAGAATACAGATTATGGAAAAGCACAATCGTTTTATTCCATTTTTTGTTTTTGCTTTTCCTTCTAAGGTATCTTGCTTCATATGTATTCCACCTCCAAAATATCTGTAACGAAAAAATCCGCCCAGAATAGATTCTTAATTTAATCTGAGCGGATAGATCCGTCAGGCCTGTTTTGTTCAGGCAAGAAAACCATATTTACATTCATTGACACCCCAATCCTTATCCTACGCTGTAGTTATCTCCGTTCGGTGCCAGGATTGAATTATTGCATTGGTGCCCATTAATAAATTTCGGTGCCCGATATCTGCGTTTAAGTGCTCTTTCGGTGCTCACAAGCACTGGAAAAAAGAAAATGCAGCAATGAGCTTTTACGATCATTGCTGTAAAAAATGCACGTTCCCAGGGGGAATCGAACCCTCAACTAGTGCTTAGGAGAACTCCAACCTATTGTCACTCTCTGTCAATCTATCTCCATCATTTTAATGCTAAATGATGGAGATTTCAATAGATTTGATGGAGATAAATTCTCCATATGCACAATGAATATACTCATTTGGATATAGAATTTATTACTTCATCGTCTTTGCCAGTGAATTGAGCAACGCCCGCATCTCTGGATTTGCCAATACTTTTGCCAGAAGTTCCGGATCGGCTTCATCAGCAACAGTTGCATTATTATTTTCCTGCTGTACATGCATCTGTGGATTCAGATTCTTTTTCTCATAAAATGCTTTCTTGAGTAATTCATAAATAAGATAATCATCAACCCCAAACAAATCTGCGACTTCCTTAACAGAATAGGATCAGGATTTTAATTCTTTCCCTGGCTCTTCTCTGGTAACTTTATGATATTTAATCTGATTGGCGTACCATTTTTCAAAGCTGGCAATATTGATTTGTATCTTTCCGGCAATTTCTTTTGATTCAAAAACATTTTTATTTTTCCTGAAATTAAGTAAAGCATCGGGTTGCCTTTACATAGTTTCCACTTTCAAAAAATAAAAAAAATTGTGTTTTTGAAAGCGACATCTTGCATATACTATTAGCAGACAGTATACTAAGTACAACGAAGCAGTTTCGAAAAATGAAAAAACTTCAGTTTTTGAAAGTGGGTGACTATATGAAAACAATCACGAGAGCAAAATATCTCGATAGAATCATTGAACTGAATGGCACTCCTGACATCAAGATCATTACAGGTATTCGTCGATCTGGTAAGTCCAAATTGATGCAGGCGTATATTGCGTATCTGAAAAGCAATTTTGAAAACATCAATATTATCTTCATCGACTTCATGGATTTGGCGTATGAAGAAATCAAGGAATACCATGCCTTACACGCCTATGTGGAAGAACATTATCAGGAAGGCAAAACGAACTACCTGTTTATAGACGAGGTTCAGATGTGTCCCAAGTTTGAGCTGGCAATCAACAGCCTATACTCTAAGGGAAAATACGACATCTATGTAACAGGCTCTAATGCTTTCCTGTTGAGTGCAGATCTGGCAACTCTGTTTACCGGACGCTATATTGAAATTCATGTGTTTCCTTTCAGCTTCCAGGAATATTGTCAATATTATGATGATATCAGTGACAAAGATAAGCTCTTTGATGAGTACGCTATCAAGGGCGGTTTAGCAGGTTCCTATGCTTATAGAACCGAAAAAGACAGAACAAACTATATAAAGGAAGTCTACGAAACCATCGTTACAAGGGACTTAGTACAGAAATATGCTATGCCGGACACTTTGGTTTTGCAGCGTCTGAGTGAGTTCCTTATGGATAATATCAGCAACCTGACTTCGCCTAATAAGGTCAGTCAGCTGCTGACAGCAAATGAGACTCCAACCAATCATGTAACCGTCGGTAAGTACATTAAGTATTTGTGCAATGCTTTTGTATTTTATGATATTAAGAGATACGACATCCGAGGTAAGAAATACCTTGAAAGCTCTGAGAAATTCTATTTGTGTGACAGCGGTATTCGATATGCAATACTGGGGAGCAGAAATATGGATTATGGAAGAGTATATGAAAACATCGTATGCATCGAGCTTCTTCGCCGTGGATATGATGTTTATGTCGGCAAGCTTTATCAAAAGGAAATCGACTTTGTTGCTCAGAGAGGCAGCGAGAAGATTTATATTCAGGTAAGCGACGACATTTCCAGGCAGGAAACATTTGAGAGAGAATACTCACCTCTGCTCCAGATTCGAGATGCTTATCCGAAAATGATTATTGCCAGAACCAAACATCCCCAATATAGCTATGAAGGAATCGAAATTCACGATATAGCCGATTGGTTACTACAAGAATAAACAGGGCGAAATATCTCCATCATTCTCTTTCATTTTGGAGAACATCGTGTATCTGGAGCTGCTGCGCCGGGACTACAAAGTGACTGTCGGCAGAACCGGAGACAAGGAGATCGACTTTGTATGTGACAAGAGTGGAGAAAAACAGTATGTTCAGGTTGCCTATCTGCTGGCATCCGATGAGACCGTTCAGCGTGAGTTCGGCGCGTATGACAATATCCGCGATAACTACCCGAAATATGTTGTCTCTCTGGATGAGTTCGACATGAGCAGAAACGGGATCAAGCACCGCAACATCCGCGATTTCCTGTTGGCAGAGGAATGGAATTAAAATGAAGTCAGCTTTTGGTGAGTCTATGGAAGTTTACAAGCTGAGCTTTTAGGACATTTTCCACGGTGCGCTGACGGTAGATACCGACACAGTGGGAAGCCCCCAAGGCCGAAAGGGGATCGTAAAACTGGATAGAGCTGCAAGCCCCACGGGAAATCACTCCCGTGGGGCTTTTTCCTGCCCGCTCCGCCGGAGCGGCGAGGGAGTGCATAGGGTTCTGTCCGGTGGCAAAAATCGAAATTTGCTGTGTCAACTGTACCGATATATCACTTAAGCAATTCCGGAACAAGATTACTGTAATACGCTGTCTTGCCTGACAGCACATCGTCATAGAATCTCTGCTTCCAGTCAATGTATGCCACTGCCTTTTGCAGTTCAGTAATGGATTGGAGCAAGGTTTCTTTTTTTTCTGCAAGAATCACCTTACGTTCCGGAATTGTGCCTTCGCCCTCCATGCACAAAGCAAGATATTGCTTCATCTCTGCAATGCTCATTCCACAGCTTTTCAGGCAGTTCAGACTCTGAATCCATTTGATGTCATGTTCGTCAAAGACACGATAATTTCGTCTGTCACGCTTGACATTGGGGACCAATCCCTCGTTGCAGTAGAATTTCAGATTTTCATAGGTCATATTGGTGAGAGTACAAGCCTCTTTCATAGAATACACAAAAAAGCCTCCTGTTTTTGAAAAATCCTTGACCGGTAGTAACTACCGGCTGTTACGATAATACCACAGAATAAAATTTAACACAACAGGAGGCTTTTGTTATGGACTATATTACTTTGAGCAACGGTGTGAAAATGCCACAGTTGGGCTATGGCGTATTTCAGGTGACACAGGAGGAATGCGAACGTTGCGTACTGGATGCACTAAAGGCCGGCTATCGTGCCATTGATACGGCACAAAGCTATTATAATGAAGAGCAGGTCGGTGCAGCAATTGAAGAAACCGGTGTTGACCGTAAAGATATTTTCCTGACCACAAAGGTCTGGATCGAACATTACGGCTATGAGAAAGCTAAAGCGTCGGTTTTAGACTCTATGGAAAAGCTACGTACAGATTATCTTGATCTTTGCCTGCTGCATCAGCCGTATTCGGATTATTACGGGGCATGGCGGGCACTGGAAGAACTATACGAAGAAGGAAAAATTCGTGCCATTGGTGTATCTAATTTTTATCCTGACCGTTTGGTGGATATTTGCTCCTTTTCCCGCATTAAACCGATGGTGAATCAGGTGGAGGTACATCCTTTCTATCAGCAAGAAGAGGCAAAGAAGTGGATGGACAAGTACAGCGTACAGATTGAGGCCTGGGCTCCGTTTGGCGAAGGCAGAGGAAATATGTTTCAGAATCCTGTGCTGAATGAAATCGGCAAAAAGTATGGTAAAAGTGCAGCACAGGTTATCCTCCGCTGGCATTTGCAACGAGGCGTAGTGGTGATTCCAAAGTCCACACATATTGAACGAATGCAGGAAAACCTGAATGTATTCGACTTTGCACTCTCTGCGGAGGATATGGCAAGAATTGCCGCACTGGACACGAAAGTGAGTGCTTTCTTTTCCCACTATGACCCGGCTAAGGTGGAATGGTTTGCAAATATGGTGGAAGAACACAAAAAGAACCATGACTGTACAAAAGAAAAAAAGGATTGGTAAGGGAGGAAAAGGCTAGCAACGAAAGTACGTAACATAAGCAGATAAATTCAAGTTTGTTGAACTGAACAAAACGGAATTGACTTGTTCAAATCACCAAAAAGCGATGCGTTAAAAACTAAACGCATCGCTTTTGCTATTACTATTCTGATTCCAGTATTCTATCAACATTTTGGGACAGTTAAAAATTGATGTGGTATAAAAAAAGTTGACACCTCATTCTCAAGGATTTGAGATATAATCAAGAGGATAAGGAGAGTGGACAAAATGGCAGGAAACAGACAATATGACCATGAATACAAAGTACAGGCGGTGAAACTCGCTAAAGAAATCGGACAAGCTAAGGCAGCTAAAGAACTGGGAGTGCCAAGGAATACCCTGTATGGCTGGGTACATGCGAACCGTCTTGGCAATCTTGATCTTGGAGCTGGCTCACAGACTCCACAAAGTGCCATGACGCTTAATGAAGAACTTTTAAGGCTCCGTCAACAGGTAAAGGAACTGGAGAAGGAAATCAGACTTTTAAAGAAAGAAAACGACTTTCTTGAGGAAGCCAGTGCTTTTTTCGCCGCGAGCCGTCTGAAGTCAGCAAAAACGAAAGAATGAAGTTTATTGCATTAAAAACAAAAGACGGCAGCTCCAAAGGAAATATTACCTTTTTCTGCAGGGTTCTCCATGTCAGCAGACAGGGATATTACCAGTATCTTGTCATGAAAGACCGCCCATGGAAATATCAGCCACTGGCAGATGCCATGAAAGATATACTTACAGAAGATATCTGCAATGATACGTATGGCCGTACCCGCATGTATCAGGCATTGACGATGAAACAGCCGAAAAATGTGGATATTCCTAGTGAACGCACTGTTTACCGTGTCATGGAAGAGATTGGGATCAGTCATCATCCCAGACGCAAACCGAACGGAATCACGAAAGCGGACAGGGAAGCCAGAAAATCAGAGGATCTGTTAAAGCGTGATTTCCACGCAGAAGAACCGCTGACAAAATGTGTTACAGATATGACAGAGATCAAAGGCTGTGATGGGAAACTGTATGTTTCAGCCATTTTTGACTGCTTTGATTCCAGCGTGATCGGTTTGGCAATGGATACAAATATGAAAGCCTCTTTATGTAAAGAGACACTGGAAAATGCTGCTAAAGCGTATCCTAGTATCCGTGGAGCCATTATCCATTCAGACAGGGGAATGCAGTATACCAGCCAGCTTTACCGGGAAGCGATACAGAAATATGGCATACAACAAAGTATGAACAGCGCAGGTGGCAGGTGCCACGATAATGCCCGGTGTGAGAGCATGTGGGCAAGAATGAAAACAGAACTGCTATATGATCGTTATGATACAGAGAAAATGACTACGGATGAACTTAAGACAATCATCTGGAGATATTTCACCAGTTACTGGAATAACAGGAGGATCTGCTCCACTAATAGAGGTCTTCCCCCAATGATCAAAAGACAACAATATTACGCTTCCCTGAAGGAAGCAGCATAGGGTTCAAAATCCTTGAGGAAAATGTGTCAACTAATATTGACAATATCATCTGTGGATATGGTTAAAATACTGCAACTTGTAGTAATGGCCTTTGGTGTAAAAGAATTGTATCATGCGTTGGAATCTATAAACAGAAGGAAAAGAAATGGGGGTTCACATCTCTATCTATGGGTGTTTTTGCCTGTGTCTGTTCCATTGTTTCGTTGACAGGCATTCTGTAAACGCAAACCTGTAATTACAAATCTTCACCCGATGAGCATCCGAATCTCGCATTTTCTCCTATTACATAAGTATCTTTTCCATTTTCCTTCGCCTGATAAAGCAGTTCATCCGCTATTGTGATGCATTCAGACAATTCTCTCCCTGCTCCTCTCACCTGATAGAGTCCGACGCTGCAATGCACATCCTGCTTTCTTTCTTCCGCCCTATCGTGAACTCTTTTTCTGAATCTTTCGATGCGGGCAGTTAATTCATCTCGCTCCTCGGCATTCCTCAGAAAAAGAATGTACTCATCGCCGCCGTATCTGCATACAATGCCCGACGGTTCGCATATTTCTTGAAGTGCCGCAGCTATTTCACGGATCCAGAAATCACCGTTTTCATGCCCATACGTGTCATTGACAGACTTGAAATTATCGATATCCACGAATCCTAATACAGCCACATCTCCTTCTGACATATCTTTCAAACAGTCTCCGATCTGACCCAGACCGCTGGTTTTATTCCATAGCCCCGTCATAACATCGTGGCTCGCCCTGTATTCGGAAATCAGTAATTCTTTTTTTGCCTCCAGCCACTGATCCGAAACCTGGGTCATATTATCTATAAAAATAATCATAGATGAAAAGAAAATCGTCAGGTTCTGCAGATACCATGTATCAACAACATAGTCCCCAAAAGCAGTAGCCATCAGGAGAAAAACGTATCCCAAATACAGATAGAATGTTCTTTTTCTGTATTGCTTCTTCTCCAACAGCAGGGCAATTAACAGCACCAAAATGTCTAATATAACCAGAGCCCTGATTATGCCGTAAAGCCTGCTAAAATAGTAAAACTCTTCTCTGATGTCCGGCAGCGAGATGCAGGCCATGCCACCGATTCCACACAAAACGGAAACCGCTAATAATAGTTTCTTTACTTTTGCGACCCCGTCTCCTTTGTTTATAATGTATAATGTAAATACAGTTAGATACAGATACTTTGACAAATACAGAAAATAATTTGTGATTTTCAAGTTCCAATATACCCATTCCGCATTAATACCTGCAAGCATATAAATATCCAAATCACCTATCATCATTGCCGCTGTAATAAAATAGATGATCTTTTCCATCCTTTTTTCTCTCTGTTTTCAAGAGCTTTCACATTACCGGATGAAAAAACAATATAGGTATTTAATGCAAGGCACCACAATGCAATAAAGGGTACATACCGGCTCATCATGACCTGCATATATACGCCCCTCTTATATAGTTGGCCATAAAATCGCTTTTATTGCAAGGCCTGCCATAAAAATATCCCTGAAGGCTGTCCGCCCCCATTTTCTCCATTTCCTGGCGCCATTCCCCTTGTTCGATTCCCTCAATACATATCTTAGCATTGACACTGTGTATCATTGTAATGATGCTTTTTAATAACTCGTAATCTCTTTGTCCGTTCATGGCTTTTGCCGTAAAATCACGATCTATCTTGATATAATCCGGTTTTATGTCATTGATGCAGTGGAGATTTGAATACCCTGTGCCAAAGTCATCTATTGCAAATCGTATTCTGCTGTCCTTCAGCTTGTGGCGAAACCTGATAAACGGTATCGTCATATCTATAAGTCTGCTCTCCGTCATCTCTACGCAGATATTCGCGGGATCTAAGGCATGTTCTTTTATTGTCTCAATGATGTCATCCTCAACATTTCCCCCTGCGATCTGCGCATAAGAAACATTTATATTCATCTGGAAACCTGGAATAAATCGCCGAATCTCGCAACACATCTTTGCTGCTTCTTTTAGGACAAATTTCCCTGCCGGAATGATCAAGCCGGTTTCCTCCAGCAGCGGGATAAATTCTATCGGCGAAATCACTTCCGGCCCTTCTTCTGAATCCATCGTAAATCTCATGAGAGCCTCCGCCCCGGTGATTGTTTCTGTTGCGCAATCCATGATGGGCTGATAATACACGTTAAATCCCTTATACTGCTCCGCGATTGAGCAGCGAAGCGCGCTTATGATTTTTTCTTTTCGCAAAAAGGCATTATAGTCCTCTTGTTGGAAAGAATAAAAACTATTTTTCCCCATCGCCTTGGCATATCGCAGGGAAAAGTCAAACTTTCTTCTGCATTCTTCATAGCCTTCCAGCGCAAATCGTGCATCTATGGCTCCGGCAGAGACAGTAAAGACTGCTTTATATTGCTCCGACACAATAAACTCATATATTTTTTTGCTGATCTTTTTTTCAAGCTGCGCCGCGTCTTCCATGCTATGGCTCCGTAAATCTACAATGATATATTGGTCTCCCACAAGACGATACAGGCGCTGTTGATCCGAAATACATTCTTTCATACAGTCTGCCACGCGTTTAAGCACATAGTCACCATAATCATATCCACAGGAACTGTTGATCCCCGAAAAATCGTCAATGCTTATGTGCATTAAAAAGCCTGCTGAAATAGGCTCCTTTTGCGAATACAGATACGCGCGGAACTCGCTCTCACCCAAAAGCCCGGTAACATTATCCGCTCTCTGCTGATTTCCCGTCTCATTCAAGCAGCCGACCAGATAAGCCGGATTTCCTTCATCGTCATCTACCACAACACCCCGGCAGTTGATCCAGACAGGTCTTCCCTCTTTGTCAATCCATCTGTAATGAAGATCATGTGTTTTTTCCTTTCCTGCGGCCACTTCGGAAAGGTCCTTCATAAGCATCTCACGGTCTTCCTCATAGACTGCCGACAAAGGATCATCCAAAAATCTGCCGGGTATCATAAAGCGATCCACCGCAGCCTCAGAAAGCTCCAATTTACTATTCTGTATGTCAAATATATAGAGGAAATCGTCCATGCTCTTCGAAATAGCTTCCATCAGTTTTCCCGTTGTCACTTTTTCAAATAGCGTAAATCTATCCTGACTCATAGCTCTCTCTCCCACACTGCTCTTTTATTGCAATGATACTCTCTTTTTATTTTTATCAAAAACTCTTTTCTTCGTCAACATTTTCTTGATTTTGCGCTCAAATATCCTCGGCGGATATATCGGTCATGACCTTGTTTCTGCCATTCCGCTTGCTTTGATACATGAGGGAGTCCGCTCTTTTGAGCATAGTTTCAAGTGTGTCCTGCGGCCGTGATGTGGTGATGCCCACACTGATCGTGACCTTGAGCTCTTGACCATCTGTATTTGTGATCACTGTGTTTTCGACCAGATGCCGGATCCGTTCCGCGACGATGGTTGCCTCATACTCTCTGTTGATGGCAAAGACACCTACAAATTCTTCCCCGCCCCATCTTCCAAACATATCGTCCTTCTTAATGGTATGTGATATGCTCTTCGCGATATCGGTCAAAACCAAATCGCCAACATCATGTCCGTAAGTATTATTAAAGACCCTAAAGTGGTCAATGTCGGCAAAAAGCAGAGCAAACTTCTTCCCAAAGCGCTGATACTCGGACAATTTATAGTTCAAAAAGCTCTCCAGATAAGACCGGTTGGGCAGATGGGTCAGAGAATCGTGCATCGCCTTCTCTGTCAGGTTTTCAATGAGATCGTCTCCATAGGCTTTGGGCGAGTTGCGGGTGAACACTTCCACAGACCCTATGATCGCCCCATTTTCCTTAATTGGATATACCGTTGTCAAAATGGGAATCCGATATCCGTCTTTGTGCCTTACGAACACTTTTTCCGTGCGGACAATGCCGTCACTGTTCGTCGCAAACAGCGGGCACCCCGTGATGCACAGGTGATTGCCAAATTCGTCAATATGGTTCAGTTTCGTCGACGGACAGTCTTGTCCTACTATCTCATCTGCCTTATAACCGGTTATCTGTTCCGCGCCTTTGTTCCAGAATTCTATCTTTCGGTGTATATCCACATAATACACACCATCCTGAATGTGATTCAGTATGCTCAAATATAACTCTTCCCGCGTCATTTTTTTCTTCAACCTCCATCAAATTGATATCCGTATGTACTTCAGCGTGTCGCTAAACCCGTCCCCCGCCGTTCAGGTAATTCGTATTCGTAGTATTATACATGATATCACTTTGTTTTTCAAGGAAACGGAAAACTTGTAGACTGCGGCAAAATCGTTAGTAGGGGACCTAAAAGTCCGCCTTAAAATAGGTTGATTTTTACCTATAATTTGCATATAATAAGTGCTGCAAGGAGGTGTTCCCATGACCATTGATACGAACACGATCGTTTCCGTGACGGAGGCCAATCAGAATTTTTCTCGCGTGACGCGCATCGCCGAAACGAATGGACAGGCTGTGATTTTCAAAAATAACCGCCCTAAATATATGTTGGTCGATTTGGACAATTCGCCCTTGATCGACATGACAGATGACGAGAAGATTGACTTTGTGGCGGCAAGAATTTTGAAGAAATATAAGCCCGCATCTGTATGACAGACGTATCGTTTCGTATGTTATTGGTGACCGCAACGACAACCCGATTGTGTTCAACACATTCAAAGCTGCTGTGAAGGCCAATCCGGACGCACATCCGCTGTTCCACAGTGACTATGCCGAATTCGGGATAATTCAGACAGGGGAAGCCAGTATACCAGCCCGCTTTACCGGGAAGCGATACAGAAATATGACATACAACAAAGTATGAACAGCGCAGGTGGCAGGTGCCACGATAATGCCCGGTGT
>OWIJ01001324.1_pt1 | contig 13730 bp, 9 predicted proteins | sample 1732821 | NCBI WGS metagenome assembly OWIJ01 (sample SAMN05065759, study PRJEB22554) | human gut metagenome | biome: ENVO:2100002; feature: ENVO:00000062; material: ENVO:00002003 | host: Homo sapiens | place: USA | reverse complement strand
GGCAGCGTCAGATGTGTATAAGAGACAGCTATATATCTTTTTCATATTGCTATTTTTTAGAAAGTTAAATTAAGACCAAATATGCAATCACGAGACAATGGGAAGTTGATGCTTCCGTTCATTTCCGGATCGTAATTCTTCACATATTTGTTTGGCGAATAAGTAAACAGGTTGGTCATTGTCGCATAAACTCTCAGATTACTGATACCAAAACGTTTTGTAAGTTTACCGGGTAACGTATAACCCAATGTTACGTTTTTAAGTTTAAAGAATGATCCATCCACATAATACATCGAATCATATCCTTCATAAGCACTTCTATCCTTGGATTTATCGATAGCATAGAACAAGACATCCTGATCTGCTTCGATCGTCTTGTCATAGTAAGTAAAATAAGTAGGAATATTGTAATCCGGATTAGGCGAATATTTACCTATCACACTACCATAGTTCATCATTTGCCCCCAACGTGCATAAAGGAAGACAGACAAATCAAAATCTTTGTATCTGAAATTATTCTTAAAGCCCAATGTCCAGTCCGGAGTATTACGACCTATTACCTGACGATCATAATCCGCACGTACACCATAAGGATTTTCTGCCGTAATATCAACGCGCTCTCCTTCAGGATTCATATAATAATAACCATTTCCGTCCTTCTTCACACTAGGTAAATCCAGCTTAATATCGCCCGGTTCGCATCCGAACAAAGCAGCAGTTTCCTTTTCGCTATATTGCCAGATACCCAACACTTTATATCTATAGAAAGAACCGACTCCTTCGCCGACTTTGAACACCATATCACCCTTTTTTGCATTGAACATCATATCCTGCCCTTCGATCAAAGATTTAATTTTTTCTTTGTTGGCGGTAAATGTCACTGTTGAGCTCCAAGTAAAATCTTTCTTCACAATATTACGAGTATTAAGAGCAAGTTCAATACCGCGATTTTCTGTTTCAGCAGCATTCTTGTTCATTTTATAAGTAGTGCTACCTGTGTAATTACCCATAATAGATGTCGGCAATGCCTGAGAAAGAATTACATCCGTTGTTTTTGTCCGATACAAATCCACCGTCAGATCAATACGATTATTGAGGAAGCTGGCGTCAATACCAATATTCAAGTCATGAGTCTTTTCCCATGTCAGATTACGGTTAGTGATATACTCCGTAAACTTGGCTGACGGAACAGTCATTCCTCCCAAAGAGGTTGTCACATTTTCCAAAGATGCCATAGAACTGTATTCAGCAATACCGGCAGTAGTTCCGGCAACACCATAGCCTACACGCAGTTTCAAGTTATCCAACCAGCTTTTTGTACCAGCCATAAATGCTTCATCCGAGATTCTCCAGCCTACAGAAACTGCCGGGAATAAATTCCATCTATTGTCTTTCGACAAACGGGAATCCGCTTCATAACGACTGGAAGCAGAAAACAGGTATTTACCTTTGTATGAGTAGTTGACACGACCGATAAAGCCCATCCCTTTCGACATCAGATATTTGCTGTTCAGTTTCTTATTATCAGCATTCTGCAATGCATACCACAACATATCATTGGTCGCCGGGTTTTCACCATAGACATAATATTCTTCACTCTGATTGTAATTCCAGGAAGTAACCCCTGTAACCGTCAGGTCATGATCCTTATTAAATGTATTGTGATAAGTTACTATGTTTTCCCATTTGTAATTATATCCCGTCTTATTGGTAGCTTCGCCATATGCCACCGTACTGCCTTTCAACACATTATAGGAGCCTTCTCCCATAAATTTACCGGCACGAGATTGAGAATAACTGCCTCCAAGCTGTGACTTGACAGACAATCCTTTTACCGGTTTCCATTCAAGATAAGCGTCAACATAAGCCCTTCCTGCTTTAGTATTATTCTTATATACTCCATCCTGTTCGTCTGCTAACGGATTCGGGTCTGATGATGAACCTGGAATCGGGAATTCCGTGATAGAGCCGTCTTCATTATAAGGAGTACCTAACGGGGTGGCAAACAATGCTCTTTCCAAAACGGCATTACGTGAATTCTTGTTGGAGAAAGATGCCTGAACATTAATACCGGCATTCATCCATTTATTGATTTCCTGATCTATACGGACACGGGTAGAGTACACTTTATAGTCATCATTCTCATACATACTCTTCTCATCAGTATAGTTCAACGAGAAATAGGCTTTCGTCTTCTCAGTACCTCCGGCAACGGAAATACTATAATTCTGCTTCAAACCTGAGTGTAATACTTCATCTCCCCAGTTTACCCATTGGTTGTTTTTGATGGCATCGTATCTTTCACCGAAAATTTCCTCCTCATTAGTAGTACCGACAGGCTTATAAGAATCTTTTATATAATTAATGTATGAGTCACCCGTACGCATCTTAGGAACTCGGGCACCCATAGTCGTTCCGGCATAAGCATTAAAATTGATGACCGGTTTTCCACTCTTGGATCCTTTCGTAGTCACGATAATAACACCATTCGCACCACTTGAACCGTAGATAGCTGTAGAAGATGCATCTTTCAGTACTTCGATAGATTCAATATCATTGGGATTCAAGGTAGCAATATCACCCGGCATACCATCGATAATATAAGTCGGCTTAAATGCATCTGAAGAGATATTACCATCCTCATCCAACTGTAAAGAGCGGGTACCACGCAACTGAACTGTCGGTGACGAACCTGCCTGACCTGAAGAATTAGTGATATCCAGACCTGCAATTTTACCTTGCAGCGCATCCATCGGATTCACGCCCGGATTCATGGTGATATCCTCTGATTTCACAGAAGCAACCGCACCTGTCAAATCACGTTTCTTTACCGTACCGTAACCGATGACCACTACCTCATCCAAAGCCTGTGTATCCGGAACCATCTTTATATTCAGCGGGGCATTTCCGCTCACAATGATAGCCTGTTCTTTATATCCGATATAAGAAACAACCAGTTCTTTACTTCCGGCCGGAAGATTAATGGAGAACTTACCGTCAAAATCAGTTATCGTACCTGTACTTGTACCTTTCACCACAATAGAAACACCGATCAACGGTTCTCCATTTTCATCTAAAACAGTTCCTTTCACTGTCTTTGTCTGCATGACGGCTTGCACAGTAATATCATTCACACCATTTTCTGCATAAACAGATATGGCAGAAGGGGCACACAATAAAGTCAGCCCTAAAATCATGGAAACGCGTCTATGCTGTGTCTTCCACGCTTCAACAAATGCATTCTCTCTCATTCGTTTTAATTTAAAGTTAATATTAATTTTCCTTTGTTTAGTAAAATACAATTAGCATAATCTTTTATATAGACGTTTCCATTTTACTTCTGTACTCACAAAGGACGACAATAATACAAAAATTCGCTTTTCCAAGCCTTTTTTTCCTCAAATATATGCAAAGGATAAAAAGACAAATTTTAGGCTAAGCCAACAAATTCTCTTTTTTATTGTTGAATGAAGAATAAAAAGTGTAAATTTGTATTTGGATGCCACTTAAACTAACAACATATTATCGCGGAAAAGACATTCCTGATTTACCGGGAACCAATACTTTTCATTCCAAGGAGTTGTTTCAGATCTATGAATCGACTCCGGGATATACCCCGCTACTGATAGTGGCAACAGAAGAAGGCAGACCTGTAGCACGCCTGCTTGCCGCCATACGCAAGACCAAAAAGTGGCTTCCCTCCTCTCTTGTCAAACAATGTGTGGTATATGGTGCAGGTGAATTTCTGGACACTTCTCTACCGGCAAGTAAAGAGAAGGAGGAAGAAATTTTCGGTGAAATGCTGGAGCATCTCACACAAGAAGCATCACGCACCTGCATTCTTATTGAATTCCGCAATCTGGATAATTCCATGTTCGGTTACCGTTTCTTCCGAAAGAACGACTTTTTTCCGGTCAACTGGCTGCGTGTCCGTAACTCTCTGCATAGTACGCAGAAAGCGGAAGACCGTTTCAGCCCATCACGTATCCGTCAGATCCGGAAAGGGCTCAAAAACGGAGCCAAAGTAGTAGAAGCCCATACGGTGGAAGAGATTAAGGAATTCTCGCGGATGCTGCACAAAGTTTATTCTTCACGAATACGGAGATATTTCCCTGCCAATGACTTTTTCCGCCACATGAACAGCATGCTTATCAGAGGAAAACAGGCAAAAATATTCATCGTAAAATACAAGGAAAAGATTATCGGCGGCTCCGTCTGCATCTATTCCGGCGAAAATGCTTTTATCTGGTTTTCAGGAGGAATGCGAAAGACCTATGCACTGCAGTCACCCGGCATACTGGCAGTATGGAAAGCACTTGAAGATGCCCATGAACGGGGATTCCGTCACATGGAGTTCATGGATGTAGGACTTCCCTTCCGCAAGCATGGTTATCGTGATTTCGTACTCCGTTTCGGAGGCAAACAAAGCAGTACCCGCCGCTGGTTCCGTATCAGCTGGTCATGGCTGAATAATCTTCTGGTCAAGTTTTATGTCTAAATGTAATCTCAAGATTACAAAACCCGTCTTTGTCACCCATCCGGAGCATTTTTTATGCTTTATTCCCCAATAATTAAATGCAGAAATATTTCTTTATTAGACAAGAAATGTCTTTCTTTGTGCTGTTTTATGCCATATAAGCACATAATTAAACCATATAAAAAAATATAGTTATGAAGATTTCACACATTGAGCATCTGGGCATTGCTGTAAAAAGCATCGAAGAAGCCCTTCCTTACTACGAAAACGTATTGGGTCTGAAATGTTACAACATCGAAACAGTAGAAGATCAAAAAGTAAGAACCGCTTTTTTAAAGGTAGGTGAAACAAAAATCGAATTGTTGGAGCCGACTTGCCCCGAAAGCACCATTGCTAAATTTATTGAAAACAAAGGTGCAGGTGTTCATCACGTAGCATTCGCCATTGAAGACGGCGTAGCCAATGCCCTGGCCGAAGCCGAAAGCAAAGAGATCCGCCTGATCGACAAAGCTCCGCGCAAAGGTGCCGAAGGCCTGAACATTGCTTTCCTTCACCCGAAATCAACTCTGGGCGTACTGACAGAACTCTGCGAACACTAAAAAGATGTACGATTCGGACGATCCGCGCCACGGACAAACGGAATTTTTCTTTGCATTAAATTCCCCATCCGGGTTGTCAATCGTCCTGTTGTAAATATTATAACCCTTTAAATTAAGAAAAACTCATGAGTAACCAGCTTGAAAAAGTAAAAGAGCTTATTGAACTTCGTGCTCAGGCTCGTTTAGGTGGTGGCGAAAAGGCTATTGAAAAACAACACGCCAAAGGCAAATATACAGCCCGCGAGCGTATTGCACAGTTGCTTGACGAAGGTAGTTTCGAAGAACTGGATATGTTTGTTCAACACAGATGTACCAATTTCGGACAAGAGAAAAAACATTTCCTCGGCGACGGTGTGGTAACCGGTTATGGAACGATAGAAGGTAGATTAGTATATGTTTTCGCACAAGATTTCACAGTATTCGGTGGTTCACTGTCGGAAACCATGGCACAAAAGATCTGTAAAGTAATGGATATGGCCATGAAGATGGGTGCCCCTGTTATCGGTATCAACGACTCGGGTGGCGCACGTATTCAGGAAGGCATCAACGCTCTGTCCGGTTATGCTGAAATCTTCCAGCGCAACATCATGGCTTCGGGTGTCATCCCACAGATTTCAGGTATTTTCGGTCCGTGTGCCGGCGGTGCGGTTTACTCTCCCGCCCTGACGGACTTCACGCTGATGACGGAAGGTACATCTTACATGTTCCTCACCGGACCGGCTGTTGTGAAAACAGTAACGGGTGAAGACGTGTCTCAGGAAGATCTGGGTGGTGCAAGCGTACATGCCAGCAAGTCCGGTGTAACTCACTTCACTGCCGAAACCGGTGAAGAAGGTCTGGCGATTATTCGCAAGCTTCTCAGCTTTATTCCGCAAAACAACCTGGAAGAAGCTCCATTGGTGAACTGTACCGACCCCATCGACCGTATGGACGACCTGCTGAACGAGATCATCCCCGACAGCCCGAACAAACCGTACGATATGTACGAAGTGATCGGCGCCATCATCGATAACGGAGAATTCCTGGAAGTACAGAAAGACTATGCGAAAAATCTTATTATCGGTTTTGCCCGTATGAACGGACAATCGGTAGGTGTGGTTGCCAATCAGCCTAAATACCTCGCCGGAGTACTCGACAGCAATGCTTCACGCAAAGGTGCACGCTTCGTTCGCTTCTGCGACGCATTCAACATTCCGCTGGTGACATTGGTAGACGTTCCGGGATTCCTTCCGGGTACGGGTCAGGAATATAATGGTGTAATCCTTCACGGAGCCAAGTTGCTGTACGCTTATGGTGAAGCCACTGTGCCCAAGGTAACTGTTACCCTGCGTAAATCTTACGGTGGTTCGCACATCGTAATGAGTTGCAAGCAACTCCGCGGCGACATGAACTATGCATGGCCGACAGCCGAAATCGCCGTAATGGGCGGTGCCGGTGCAGTAGCGGTATTGTATGCCAAAGAAGCCAAAGATCAGGAAAACCCTGCTCAATTCCTGGCAGACAAGGAAGCCGAGTACACTAAACTGTTCGCCAACCCGTACAATGCAGCCAAATACGGTTACATCGACGATGTTATCGAACCGAGAAACACTCGTTTCCGCGTGATCCGCGCCCTGCAACAGCTGCAGACCAAAAAATTAACCAACCCTGCTAAAAAGCACGGTAATATTCCATTGTAACAAATTAAACATCGATTGTTATGAATAAGAAAAGAATCGGGATATTTATCGCTCTGCTGGCAATGGTTTGCATGGGGCTCAGGGCGCAAAGTGCCACCAGTCTGAGAATCAATGAGGTTTTGGTCGTCAACGACCAGAACTATCAGGATGACTACGGACTGCACAATGCGTGGATAGAGATATTCAACACCTCTTTCGCTTCTGTAAATCTGGAAGGTTGCTTTCTGACGAACGATAAAAACAATCCGACCAAATATCCTATTCCCAAAGGCGACGTGCTGACTCTGATCAAGCCGCGCCAACATGCTTTGTTCTGGGCAGACGGAATGCCTAACCGGGGTACGTTCCACGTGAACTTTACGCTCGACCCGAACAAAGAGAATTACATTGCTTTGTATGACTCTAACGGTAAAACTCTGATTGACGAAGTAACCATACCCGCCGGTCAGCTTGCCGACCGTTCATACGCTCGCGAAAAAGACGGAAGTGCCAACTGGGTAGTAAAAGGTGAAGGAGAACACAGCTATGTCACTCCGAGCACCAACAATATGACTATCGACAAAAACCCGAAGATCGAGAACTTCAAGAAACACGACTCTATCGGTATCGGTATGGCCATCATCGCCATGTCGGTCGTATTCATAGGTTTGGTACTCTTGTATCTTTCATTCAAGGCGGTAGGTAACGTAGCGGTCAGACTGGGTAAGAAAAACGCGATGAAAGCCATCGGTATCACCGACAAGACGGAAGCGAAGGAAAAGAACCTGGGTAGCCACACAGGTGAAGAAACCGCCGCAATCGCCATGGCTTTGCATGAATACCTGAATGACGCTCACGACGTTGAAGACATGATTTTGACCATCAACAAAGTGAAACGCACCTACTCACCCTGGAGTTCGAAGATCTACACACTGCGTCAGACTCCGAAAAGATAATTACTAACCCTAATAAAATGAAGCAATGAAACAATATAAATATAAAATCAACGGCAACCTTTACAACGTTACAGTGAACGATGTAGAAGATAACATAGCCAACGTTGAAGTGAACGGAACCTCTTATAAAGTAGAGTTGGACAAGCCCGTCAAAGCCGCTCCGAAACCGGTGACCCGTCCGGCAGCCGCTCCGAAAACGGAAACAGGTGCTCCGGTAGTAACCAAACAACCGACAGCTTCCAAAAAAGACGGTGTGAAATCTCCGCTTCCGGGCGTTATCCTCGACATAAAAGTGAAAGAAGGGGATACCGTGAAGAGAGGCCAGACGATCATCATCCTTGAGGCTATGAAGATGGAAAACAACATCAATGCCAATAAAGACGGAAAAGTAGCAGAAATTAAAGTTAATAAAGGAGATTCTGTACTTGAAGGTACAGACCTCGTAATCATTGAATAATTATGGGAGATTTCGTATCATTCTTAGGGAATAACCTTGTTGACTTCTGGGGATACACCGGTTTTGCGAACGCGACACCCGGACATCTTTTCATGTTGCTAATCGGTCTCTTCTTTATCTACCTTGCCGTAGCCAAAGAATTTGAACCGATGCTGCTGATCCCCATTGGCTTCGGTATTCTGATCGGTAATATTCCATTCAATATGGAAGCCGGATTAAAAGTGGGTATTTACGAAGAAGGTTCGGTACTGAACATCCTTTATCAAGGAGTAACCTCCGGCTGGTATCCGCCGCTCATTTTCCTGGGTATCGGAGCCATGACGGACTTCTCGGCGCTGATCTCCAACCCCAAATTGATGCTGATCGGAGCTGCCGCCCAATTCGGTATCTTCGGCGCGTATATCATTGCCCTGCTCATTGGGTTCGAACCCAACCAGGCGGGTGCTATCGGTATCATTGGCGGTGCCGACGGACCGACGGCCATCTTCCTTTCGTCCAAACTGGCTCCCAACCTGATGGGTGCCATCGCTGTGTCAGCCTATTCTTACATGGCGCTGGTGCCGGTGATACAGCCACCTATCATGCGTGCGCTAACCACCAAACACGAGCGTCTGATCCGCATGAAACCACCGAGAATAGTATCGCATACGGAAAAAGTAATCTTCCCCATCGTGGGTCTGTTGCTTACATGCTTCCTGGTTCCTTCGGGTCTGCCTTTGCTGGGTATGCTGTTCTTCGGTAATCTTCTGAAAGAAAGTGGAGTAACCCGTCGTTTGGCAAATACGGCCAGTGGTCCGTTGATCGATGTGATCACTATCCTGTTGGGACTGACTGTGGGAGCTTCTACCCAAGCTTCACAATTCCTCACCTGGGATTCTATCTTGATCTTTATCCTCGGTGCATTCTCTTTCATCATCGCAACAGCGTCAGGTGTCATGTTTGTCAAATTCTTCAATCTATTCTTGAAGAAAGGCAATAAGATCAATCCGCTGATCGGTAATGCAGGTGTATCCGCCGTACCCGACTCGGCACGTATTTCACAGGTAATCGGTTTGGAATATGATCCGACCAACTATCTGCTGATGCACGCCATGGGTCCTAACGTAGCGGGGGTTATCGGTTCGGCTGTAGCTGCCGGTATCCTGCTCGGATTCCTCATGTAAACGATATTTTTTTCATTAGTAAGGTAGACGTCCTTCTTTTCGCAAAGAAGGGCGTCTTTTTTTTACGTTAATCTATCTAAAAGACATTACGAACCTTTCGTAGAATGGATATTTTTACTAACTTGCGGACAATAAAACAATACGTCCTATGAGAACAAGAACAATGAAACCACTCTTCCTTATTTTCTGTCTTTGCCTCAGTCCCCTACTGATGGGCCAGAATCAAAACAAAATTCAGGAAGCAATGGCAAACTATGACTACGAGACTGCCGTTGAACTGATAAACAAGGAACCTCCCACCATCCCACTGTTAATGCAGAAAGCAAAAGCCCTGAAAGGAATCGGCAGCAATGCGGAAGCTCTACGCTCCATCCGCCAAGTGATAGCGGAAGACTCCACCAACCAACAGGCACACATCGAAGCAGCGGAATGCTGTAAAGCAATGGCCAAGTACAACGATGCGCTGGACTACTACCGGAAAGCCATCAGCCTGAATCCCAAAAACAAGTATGCCCGTTTGCAATTCATCAACCTGCTTTGCAACACCAAAAACTATGCTGAGGCTTTTGGAGAAAGTTCAATGATGTCCGAAACGGACAGTTCGGCCGTAGTGCTCCACCTACAGGCTCAAAGCCTTGAAGGGATGCAACAGATACTACCGGCTATCGGTTGCTATGAAGTCATTCAGGATAAATATCCGGACGATTATCTGGCTGCGGCCAAACTCGGAAACCTGAACATTGTGGCTGGATATCCCGAATATGCCATCCAAGCTACCGAACGCTATAGGGAACGGGACTCCACCAACCTGATTGTCAACCAGCAAAACGCTCTCGCCTACTGCCACGCCGAACAATATCCGACAGCCATCAAGCGCTATGAAAAGCTGTGCCAACAGGGGGACAGCAGTACACAGACCTTATACTACCTGGGAGTCAGCTATTACGCGGATGAATATTATTACGAAGCGCACGCGTGTTTCAGCAAACTGCAAAAAGAGATGGAAGAAAATCCCAATCTGCTCTATTATCTGGGACGTTGCTGCGCCAAGACTTCCTGGAAAAAAGAAGGCATCGAACACCTGGAGAAAGCTATCGAACTGACCATTCCCAAAGACAGCACCATGATCCGACTTTACAAAGGCTTGGTGGATTGTTGTAAACTGGCTCAGGATACTCCAAAGCAAATCCAGGCTCTCAGAGAACTGTACAAATATGACAAGACGAACCATAAACTTCTTTATGACATCGCCTGGAACTATTCATATCAACTCAAAGACAACAAATCGGCCGAACGTTATCTGCAGGCTTTCTTAAAAACCCGAAAGGCGAATGCCAGGAAAGAAGAACCGGTGAGTGAGAAAGGGGAACTTGTACTCGGACTTGAAAATTATTACAACGCTGCCGAAAATTGGCTGAAAGACTTACAGAAAGAAAAGTTCTTCAAAGAAGGAATACCGTTAGAAAGTCAGAAACAATAGAATCTGTCCCCCCATGAAACATTGGATACTCCTCCTCTATCTGGGGTTCAGCGTAGTGCTGCAAGCCCAGAACACCGCCTCCGTTCAAGAAGCAATGGCAAACTATGACTATAAAACGGTGATCAGACTGATTGATGAAGAAAGTGCATCACCACAGTTACTCATACAGAAAGCCAAAGCTTTAAAAGGTTTAGGGCGTACCGCCGAAGCCCTGTCCACTTTGCAACATATCATTATCAAGCTGCCCGAAAATCAGCAGGCATTGGTAGAGGCAGCAGAATGTTGCAGGCAATTGAGCAAATTTAACGAGGCCTTGGGGTATTATCGGAAGGTGATGGAACTCAATCCCGAACATATTTACGCACACTTGCAATACACCCGCTTGTTATACAACTATCAGCGATACGGCGATGCATTGCGTGAGAGTATCGCATTGGCCAGGAAAGACAGTTCCGCCACCGTATTGCGACTGATGGCGGAAAGCATGGAAGGAGCCGGCATGCCGGTAGAAAGTATGTTTTGCTATCTTTCCATCATCAGGAAATATCCCTCCGACTATCTCTCGGTAGCTAAGCTGGGCAGTATCTTCAATACAATGAAAGATTACGAAGGGGCAATTGCCCTGACAGAAGCATACCGCCGGACGGACAGCACCAATGTAGAAGTGAACCGTCAAAACGCACTGGCGTATTGTCTGCGCAAAGAATATCCCACCGCCATCAAACGTTATCAGGATCTGACCGCCCGGGGAGACAGCACACTGCTGACATGTTATTACCTGGGAGTCAGCTACTACGCTACGAAAGAATACTATAAAGCGCGCGATTGGCTACTCAAAGCAAAATCATGCCAGTCACCCGGCGCCAACCTACTCTACTATTTGGGACGTTCGTGCTCCAAGACATTATGGAAACAAGAGGGAATAGGATATCTGAACCAGGCTATCGCCCTGACTATCCCCGCCGACAGTATCATGGAGCGCTTATACTCAGGCTTGGCAGACTGCTACAGGCAAACCAAGCAAACCCGGGACCAAATCAAGGCTACCAAAGAACAATACAAATATGCCCCTGACAAGCATATTTTACTTTATAACTTGGCGTTCTTATCGGACAAAATAGGAGATACTAAAGCCACAGAGCATTACTTGCAGGCTTTTCTGCGAACAAAATCCAAACAAAATGCAGTACTACAGCAGCCGGATGATGACGAAGAAGAACCCGCACCCTACATAGATTACTACAAAAGTGCCACCAATAAATTGGAAAGCATCCGAAAAGAGAAATTCTTAAAGGGAGAAAAGTGAATTGATCGGATAGATGCATCGTTTCGGACAATTCACCACTGAGTGCAGACAGAGTTTCACAGAGGGAGAATAATGGAAAATAAATTTGAAGATGTGCGGTAGAAGGCACAGTGGCACGTAACCGAAGTCACATCGGCACGCAGCCGAAATTACGGTGCTGTGTAGCTAAAGTTACGGTGCTGCGTAACCAAAGTTACGGTGCTGCGTAGATAAAGTTACGGTGCTGCGTAGCCGAAGTTACGGTGCTGCGTAGCCGAAGTTACGGTGCTGCGTAGCCGAAGCTATGACGGCATCTCCTTTTCCGGACGTCACGTTCACCTGATTGCATCGAAAAGTGCTCCTTATCGGTTGAGCTCCATCCCGGAGAATTCTCCAATGAAAACGTTTGCATAAATAGATGGCACACAGTAAGAAAGAAAACGGAAAACAATCCGATGATTTACCCTATATTAGCAACATTAAATAATAACGAGCTAATATCATGAAAAAATTATTGTTACTCTTAGGTTCATTCCTACTGTCATTAACCACTTATGCAGCCATGAACATATCCAAAATCGATCCGCCCTTCTGGTTCACCGGTATGAACAATCCGGAACTCCAGTTAATGGTATACGGTGAAGGCATCGGCCAGGCATCCGTATCAGTAAATTATCCCGGTGTATCGCTCAGCAGCGTCGTGAAACTGGAAAGCAACAATTACCTGCTTGTCTACCTACATCTCGATAAAGAAGTAAAGCCGGGCAAGATGCCCATCACATTTACGGTCGGAAAGAAGAAATTGGTGAAAGAGTACGAATTGAAAGCACGCAGCAAAGCCGGAGTCGATCACAAAGGTTTTGACGCATCGGATGCATTATACCTGCTGATGCCGGACCGTTTTGCCAATGGCAATCCGGATAACGACCGGATAGAAGGCATGGCCGAATATAAAGTGGACCGCAACGACCCGAACGCACGTCACGGAGGCGACCTGGCCGGTATCGAACAAAATCTGGACTATTTTACCGACTTGGGAGTGACCGCACTCTGGTTCACCCCGGTACTCGAAAATAATATGAAAGGCGGCTCATATCACGGATATGCAACAACCGATTATTACAAGGTAGACCCACGTTTCGGCACTAACGAGGAATATCGCTCACTGATAGCGAAAGCCCACAACCGGGGCATTAAGGTCGTGATGGACATGATCTTCAATCATTGCGGAGTAGAACATCCCTGGATCAAGGACATGCCTTCAAAGGACTGGTTCAACCATGCGGACTTCAAGAACAACTTTGTGCAAACTTCCTACAAGCTGACTCCACATGTAGATCCGTATGCCTCGGAGTACGATTTCGACCAGATGAACAACGGCTGGTTCGTGGAAGCCATGCCTGACCTCAACCAAAAGAACCCTCACGTATACAAATACCTCTTGCAGAACAGCCTGTGGTGGATTGAGTACGCCGATATCGACGGCATCCGGATGGACACCTACCCGTATGCCGATTACGATGCCATGAGCAACTGGATGAAAGAACTGAACGAAGAATACCCCAACTACAACACGGTGGGCGAAACCTGGGTTACCGAACCGGCCTATACCTGTCTCTTATACACATCTCCGAGCCCACGAGACATGCGCAGAT
>OWIJ01001323.1_pt1 | contig 13739 bp, 14 predicted proteins | sample 1732821 | NCBI WGS metagenome assembly OWIJ01 (sample SAMN05065759, study PRJEB22554) | human gut metagenome | biome: ENVO:2100002; feature: ENVO:00000062; material: ENVO:00002003 | host: Homo sapiens | place: USA | reverse complement strand
AGCATAGAATGCATGAAAGGTGAGAATCAGAAAAAATCATAGATAAATAAGAACAAAGGAACGAGAGAGGGTATAGTACAATGGACAATCTGGTATTCAGTTTAAATGCAACAGTCCCCATTTTCTTAATGATGATACTGGGACTGTTCTTCAATAAGATCGGGTGGATGGATGAGGAATTTGCTAATAAGATGAACAAATTCGTGTTCCGTGTTCCGCTTCCGGTATTATTATTTGGCGATCTGGCAGTTGTAGACATTAAAGAGGCGTGGGATACGAAATTTGTAATCTTCTGTTTTATTATTACATTGATCAGTATCACGATCGCAATCGGAATTTCCTGCCTGTTGAAAGACAGCAGTATTCAGGGAGAATTTATCCAGGGAGCGTACAGAAGCAGTGCGGCACTTCTGGGAATCGCATTTATCCAGAATATCTATGGTAATTCCGGACAGGCACCGCTTATGATCATTGGAAGTGTGCCGCTTTATAATATTATGGCGGTGGTTGTACTGTCATTTTTCAAGCCGGGACAAAAAGGCATGGATAAAGCACTGATCAAGAAGACACTGATCGGTATCATTACGAATCCAATCATCATCGGTATTGTGGCAGGTCTGTTATGGTCAGCACTGAAACTTCCGATGCCGGTGATCTTACATAAGGCAGTCAGCAGTATCGGCGGCGTAGCAACACCGATGGGACTGATGGCGATGGGAGCTACATTTGACATTAAGAAAGCATTCGGCAAGATTAAACCGACCGTGATCGCTGCGTTTATCAAATTAGTGGGATTTGTAGCAGTGTTCATGCCGCTTGCAGTGGCAATTGGGTTCCGGAGAGAGAAACTGATCGCAATCTTAGTCATGCTCGGATCGGCAACAACAGTCAGCAGTTATGTTATGGCTAAGAATATGGGACATGAAGGAGTTGTGTCTTCGAGTGTAGTTATGCTGACGACTATGTGCAGCGCATTTACCCTGACGGGATGGCTCTATATCATGAAGTGTTTCGGATTGGTGTAACCCTTAAGAGTTTCTGAAAAATCCCTAAAATCCTTGACAAATGGGGATTCGATGGCTATCATATTCAGTAGTTTATACGTAAAGGCATTGATGAAGAGGAGTACACGTAAGTTCGTCCATACCAGAGAGAGTGATCCATCGGCTGAGAGACACTTAAGGAATACGAGACGTCGGAAGGTAGCTTCGGAGCCGGATGAATGAACCTGTAACTTATGATAAAGTAGAATTAGTTCATCCCGGAGTCGTTCCCGTTAAAGAATAAGATGAGATATATAGCGAAGAATTTCTTCCTATATAATGAAGGTGGTACCGCGACTACAATCGCCCTTTACGTTAATGTAAAGGGTTTTTTCATTTGACTAAAAAATGTGAAAAAAGTGTGAAATGAGGAGGAAACTATGAGCGAAAACCTGGAAAAGACTTACAATCCCAAAGCGATTGAAGCAAAATTATATGAAAAATGGTGTGATAACAAATATTTCCACGCCGAAGTAGACAGAAGCAAGAAACCATTTACTACAGTAATGCCGCCACCGAACATTACCGGTAAGCTTCACATGGGACATGCCCTGGACAATACACTGCAGGACATCCTGATCCGTTATAAGAGAATGCAGGGATACAATGCACTCTGGATCCCGGGAACAGACCATGCGGCTATCTCTACTGAGGTTAAGGTTACAAACCAGTTAAAAGAAGAAGGAATTGACAAGAAAGAATTAGGAAGAGAGAAATTCCTGGAAAGAACATGGCAGTGGAAAGAAGAATACGCCGGAACGATCGAAGGACAGCTGAAAAAATTAGGTGTATCCTGTGACTGGGACAGAGAACGTTTCACAATGGACGAAGGATGTTCCAAAGCTGTAGAAGAAGTATTCATCAAATTATACAACGAAGGATATATTTACAAAGGATCCAGAATCATCAACTGGTGTCCGGTATGTAAGACTTCTCTTTCTGATGCAGAAGTTGAACATGAGGAACAGGACGGATTCTTCTGGCACATCAAATATCCAATCGTTGGAACAGATGATTATCTGGAGATTGCAACCACACGTCCGGAGACATTACTTGGAGATACTGCAATCGCAGTTCACCCGGATGATGAAAGATACAAAGACATCGTAGGAAAAATGTGTAAACTGCCTCTGACAGACAGAGAGATTCCGATCGTTGCCGACTACTATGTAGACAAAGAATTCGGAACAGGTGCGGTTAAGATCACACCGGCACATGACCCTAACGACTTTGAAGTCGGGAAACGTCACAACCTGCCGGAGATCAACATCATGAACGATGATGCAACGATCAATGAGCAGTATGGTGGAAAATATGCCGGAATGGACCGCTACGAAGCAAGAAAAGCAATGGTAGCTGACTTGGAAGAGCAGGGATACCTGGTAAAAGTTGTTCCACATTCTCATAACGTAGGAACACATGACCGCTGCCATACAACTGTAGAGCCAATGATCAAGCAGCAGTGGTTTGTTAAGATGGAAGAACTTGCAAAACCGGCCATTGAAGCAATCAAGAACGGCGACTTAAGATTCGTTCCGGAACGTTTCAACAAGATCTACCTGCACTGGCTTGAGAATATCCGTGACTGGTGTATCTCCCGTCAGATCTGGTGGGGACACAGAATCCCGGCTTACTACTGTGACGAATGTGGTGAAGTAGTTGTCGGACACGGCGCACCGGAAAAATGCCCGAAATGCGGATGCACACACTTTACACAGGATGAAGATACACTGGATACATGGTTCAGTTCTGCACTGTGGCCATTCTCAACACTTGGATGGCCGGATCAGACAGAAGATCTGGATTACTTCTATCCGACAGATGTGCTGGTAACAGGCTATGACATCATCTTCTTCTGGGTAATCCGTATGGTATTCTCAGGATACGCACATACTGGAAAGGCACCGTTCCACACCGTATTTATCCACGGTCTGGTCCGTGACTCTCAGGGACGTAAGATGAGTAAATCTCTTGGAAATGGTATCGATCCACTGGAGATCATCGATCAGTATGGTGCAGATGCACTTCGTATGACACTGATGACAGGTAATGCACCTGGTAACGATATGCGTTTCTACAATGAACGAGTAGAGGCAAGCCGTAACTTTGCCAATAAAGTATGGAACGCTTCCAGATTTATCATGATGAATCTGGATGAAAAAGAATTGAAGAAACCGGTGAACTTTGACAAACGTCCTGCAGACTGCTGGATCATGTCAAAATGCAACAGCCTTGTAAAAGATGTTACAGAAAATATGGATAAGTTCGAACTTGGTATCGCACTTTCCAAGATTTACGACTTTATGTGGGATGAGTTCTGTGACTGGTACATCGAGATGGCTAAATATCCGATCTATCACGCAGATGAGGATCCGGAGGCAGCCAATGCGGCACTTTGGACATTAAGAGAAGTCCTTAAGAAATCACTGAAGCTGCTGCATCCATATATGCCGTTCGTTACAGAAGAGATTTACAGCAAGTTAGTACCGGAAGAAGAATCACTGATGATGTCTGACTGGCCGGTATACGAAGAGGAATGGAACTTCCCTGTAGATGAGAACATTGTAGATCACTACAAAGAGATCATCCGTGGAATCCGTAACGTACGTGCCGAGATGAACGTTCCAAATTCAAGAAAAGCTACAGCATTCGTTGTATGCGAGGATGAAGAACTGGGAGCAGGACTTGCACTTCTTGGACATGCTGCACAGAACATGGCAGCTCTTAACGAACTGGTAATCCAGAAAGACAAGAGCGGTATTGCAGACGATGCGGTATCTATCGTAGTTCCGGATGCAACCGTATACCTTCCACTGGAAGAGCTGATCGACTTTGAACAGGAGATCGAGCGTCTGACAAAAGAAGAGGCAAGACTTACCAAAGAGATCGCACGTTCTAACGGTATGTTAAATAACGAGAAATTCGTAAGTAAAGCACCTGCTGCAAAGGTTCAGGAAGAAAGAGACAAACTGGAGACCTACCAGCAGATGATGGCACAGGTAAAAGAAAGACTGGAAGGATTAAAAGCAAAACAGTCATAAACAATACATTTCCGCAGTTATCGGTAACAGGATAACTGCGGATTAGATATCAAAGGGGATTATATGAAAAAACTTCAGTTAAAAAAACCGGATATCAAGGGTAAAATCCGCAAAATAAAAAATTTGAAGAAAGAGGATGTCATTGCATACTGGAAAGGCAGACATGAACGACGTGAGAGAATACTGGAAGCAAGACGCAACAGTGCATTTGCAAAGAAGATGCAGCCGGTCTATGCATTCATGAATAGATTCTCTTTGATATTTCATGCGTTGCTTGCATGCATCATTAACTTTGTAATAGAAGCAATTTCCAGACACTCCGTTGTTGCAGCCTGGGACTATATGACAGGAACACCGCTGGTATTCTTATACAATGCATTTATGATCTTTGTGACATTTTCGATTGTATATCTGTTCAAACGAAGGATATTTGTCCGTATGATCATCGGTGCGATCTGGGTGATTCTTGGAATCGCGAATGGTTATATCCTGTTAAAGAGAGTTACACCGTTCAATGCACAGGATCTTAAGATCGCAGGGGATGGAATTGCGCTGATCAATAATTACTGTAATGGATTTGAAGTGGTTGTGATCGCTGTCGGAGCGGTAGCACTTCTGATCTGGCTGATATCTATGTGGAGACGCGGTGGGCAGTATGCAGGTAAGATACATCATATTGCAGCACTGATCGGAATTATTGTATGTGGCGTTCTTTACACTTTTGTAACGAATATAGCAATAGATAAACGAGTGGTATCTACTTATTTTGGAAATATTGCATTTGCTTATGAGGATTATGGTCTTCCATACTGCTTCTCGGCAAGTCTTTTTAACACGGGAATCAGTGAGCCAAATGGATATACGAAGAAAGCAATGGCAAAGATTGACAAGGACGGAGAATTAAATCAGACGGCTACGAGCCGTTCTTCTGATGAACTTCCGAATATCATTGTTGTGCAGCTGGAGTCATATTTTGACGTTGCAAACGCAGAGTTTTTCACCACATCTGAAGATGCATGCCCGAATCTGCACAATTTATATCAGAATTATTCAAACGGATATTTTAAAGTACCGTCTGTAGGAGCAGGTACGGCAAATACAGAGTTTGAAGTGCTGACAGGTATGAACCTTCGTTATTTCGGACCTGGAGAATATCCGTATAAGACCTATTCAAAAAAACATCCGACGGAGAGTGCGGCGACAGCGCTTGCCTCTCTTGGATACGGAACACATGCATTACATGATAACACAGGAAATTTCTACAGCCGTGCCAATGTATTTAATAACATGGGATTTGATACATTTACAAGTAAGGAGTTTATGAATGTCCTGCAGACGACAGAGAATGGATGGGCAAAAGATGAGATCCTGACACAGCATATTATGGAAGCCATGGATACAACAAAACAGGAAGATTTTGTATTTACTGTCAGTGTACAGGGACATGGAAACTATCCGGAGACACAGGTGATCGAGAATCCGAAGATCAAGGTTGAAGGAATCGAAGACGAAGCGCTGAAAAATAAATGGGAATATTATGTTAACCAGGTCTATGAGATGGATCAGTTTGTAGGTGATCTGATCAAGGCAGTGGAAGAAAGAAATGAACCATCTGTTGTCGTATTCTACGGAGATCATCTTCCGACTATGGGACTGAAGGCAGAAGACTTAAAGAGCCGTTACTTATATAATACGAACTATGTAATCTGGGATAATATCGGACTTCAGAAGGATGATAAGAATATCCCGGCATATCAGCTGATGTCAGAGGTACTGAACAGACTGGATATCCATTCCGGTACCGTATTCAATTATCATCAGCAGAGAAAGGGAACAAAGAATTACCTTTCAGATCTGGAACTCCTGCAGTATGATATCCTGTATGGAAAGCAGTATGTATATAACGGAAAAGCACCAATCACCGAAGGCCATATGGTGATGGGAATCCGTAATGTGTCACTGAGCAGTATTGTTCCGCAGTTGAACAGTGGATATAGTCTGTACGGTGAGAACTTCACAAAATACAGCCGCGTATATGTCAATGGTGAAAAGCAGAAGAGCAGCTTCCTGAATAATACGCGTATTAATCTGTCGGAGACAGAATTAAAAGACGGTGATGTGATTCAGGTTGGACAGGTTGGTTCCAGTGATACGATATTCCGAATGTCGGATAAGTACACATATCAGAACGGACAGCTTGTAAAACAGGAAGGCACAGCAACCGATAAGAGCAAATCTTGGGTGGATCAGGATTATGATGTTAACTAAAAAAGAACCGGAAACGTTCACATATGAAGAGGCAGCAGCGTATATCGAAGAAATTCCGAAATTTACAAAGAAACATACGCTGGAGCACACAAAAACGTTTTTAAAAAGATTGGGTAATCCGGCGGCGGACAGAAAAATTGTCCACGTCGCCGGTACAAATGGAAAAGGGTCTGTATGTGCATACTTACAGGCCATACTTATGGCAGAGGGGAAGAGAACAGGGTTCTTTACATCCCCTCATCTTGTATCTGTAAATGAGAGGATACGGGTAGATAATATACAGATTGATAATGAGACATTTCTGAAGGTGTTTCGAAAAGTTTTAAAGATAGTACGTCAGATGGTGGAAGACGGGATCGAACATCCTTCGTATTTCGAATTTCTATTTGGAATGGGTATGACAGCATTTGCAGAGACAGATGTAGAATATATCATTCTGGAGACGGGACTTGGCGGACGGCTGGATGCGACAAACGCAATAGACAATCCGGCACTTGCCATCATAACATCAATCAGTCTGGATCATACGGCGATCCTCGGTGATACGATCGAGAAGATTGCGGGTGAGAAAGCCGGAATTATTAAGCCGGGTGTTCCGGTGTTCTTTGACGGAAGCAGTAAAAAAGCAGCGGAAGTCATTAAGGCAAAAGCTGCGGAACTGGGCGTATCTTGTAGAGAAGTTACGAAAAATGCGTATGAAATTCAGGAAGTTCACCGCAAATATATTGCATTTTCCAGACGGAGTGCGTATGATAAAGATGTTATCTTTCAGGTACCGATGTGCGGATGTTACCAGGCGATGAATGCAGAGCTTGCACTGGAGGTGTCGGAATATCTGCTCGCGGGAGAAGAGATACATATGGACCGGTGGAAGGAAGCACTTGCAGAACTTCACTGGGAAGGAAGAATGGAACGGGTAGGAGCACATATCACCGTAGACGGAGCACATAACCCGGGCGCAATGGAAGCATTTGTAGAAAGCGTAAAAGCACTGGATGAGTCCGAACGCGGAGAAATGGTATTACTATTTTCAGCAGTATCGGATAAAAAGTACGATCAGATGATAGAATATCTGTGTGAGAATCTGGATGTGAAAGCTTATGTTGTCACACAGATCGAGGACGAAAGAGGTGTTCCGGCAGAGGAACTTGCTGATGTCTTCCGAAGATACACAGACAGACCGGTGTACTGTAAAGAACGATTAGAAGATGCCGTGAGAACGGCAATGAATGAACGGGGAGAGACGGGAGAGATATACTGTCTTGGCTCTTTGTACCTCGTAGGAATGATGAAGAAGTTACTGGCAGGAGGTGCCATAGATGCTTGATTTTGAAGAAGAATTAAAGAAGTTCCAGCCAAGTCTGGAAGTAGAGGAACTGGGAGATGCGATTTACCAGGATGATCTGACAGACATGACAGATCTTTTAAGAGAAGTAATCGAACAGACAAAGCAGGATGATCCACAGTAAACTGCGGTAGAGAGAATATAGAGGGAAGTATATGGATTACACAACAAAATTGGCGTATCAGTCGAATTACTGGTATAATGACGGACTTAACAAAGCGAATATCCGGGATCTGACCGGTGCCATTACATCGCTTAAGAAGAGTTTACAATATAACAGAGATAATATTGCGTCAAGAAATCTTCTGGGACTTGTTTATTATGGACGAGGCGATGTGGTAGAAGCGCTGGCAGAATGGGTCTTAAGCAAGAATCTTCAGCCTAAGGAGAATATTGCAAATTATTATATCCAGAAAGTAAAAGAAAAAAGAGATGATCTGGACAGAATCAATCAGGCTATAAAAAGATATAATCAGGCTTTGGATTACTGTTATCAGAGATGTGAAGATCTGGCAGTTATGCAGCTTAAGAAAGCAATCGAGATGCATCCGACGTATGTGAAAGCATACCAGCTTCTGGCGCTCCTTTACATTATGGAAGAACAGTATGCAGAAGCAAGAAAGAATATCCGGATCGCTCACAAACTGGATAAGACCGACGATATCACGATGCGTTACATGCATGAGTTGAATCAGGTACGGAAGTCAAGAAACATCCGCCTGATAGACGATAAAGATACCGGAAAGAAGAAAAAGGGCAGACAGACAGTTACTTATAATATCGGAAATGAGACGATCATTCAACCGGTTGCTTCAGGATTAAAAGATAATGTCGGCCTGCATACAATGGTTAATATTGCAATCGGTGTTATTGTAGGTGTGGCAGTTATGGGATTCTTAATCATGCCGGCTGTGTCTGCATCAAGACAGAGTAAGCTGAATAAGCAGACCGTTAAGTTCAGTGATCAGATCGCAACTCAGAAATCACAGATCAGTGCACTGAAAAAAGAGCTGGATAATTATCGGAGCAGCAGTAAAGAAGCAGAGAATCAGCAGCAGACAGCAGAGATCACAAAGACAAGCTATGAATCACTGATGACCGTTATATCTCATTATTCAACCGGAGATATGAGTAATTCGGCACTGGCAGAGGAACTTCTGAAGATTAATTCAGAGACACTTGGAGCATCGGGAAAAGAAGAGTATGATACACTGACAGGAAAGATATATCCAAGAGTCTGTGAGAGTCTGTATGTAACATCACAGAAGAATTATCAGGTGGCAAATTATGATACGGCAGTGACGAATCTGGAGCAAGTCGTACAGATGGACGAAGGATATCAGGATGGTGCGGCTATGCTTCTTCTTGCACAGTCCTATGAAAAACAGGGTAAGCAGGATAAGGCGAATACGTATTATCAGAAGATCATCGAAAAATATAACGGGACAGAGGCAGCAACAGAGGCACAGAATGCTCTTGATGTACAAAATGCCAAAAAGACCAAAGACAATAATAATTAGAAAATGTACGAAAGAAAAGGATATACACGGTAAAGTGTATGTCCTTTTCTTTTATACTTAAGTATGTAAGGGGAGTATGTAACATGAAATATCAGGTACAGGAAAATTGTCTTACTATATTTTTACCGGGGGAGCTGGATCATCATAATGCAGAAGAGATACGAAAAGAATCAGATCATCTGATTGAACACAATCACATACGTTATGTGATCTTTGACTTTGCGGATACAAAATTCTGTGACAGTTCCGGAATCGGAGTGATCATGGGTCGTTACAGAAAGATCTATATGCTGGGCGGTGAAGTGTGTGCGGTACATACAAGCGAGAGGATCAGGAAGATTCTTATGATGTCAGGAGTAACAAAGATTATGCAGATTTATGAGGAGGAGAAATAAATGGAAAATACCAATGAAATGACGATTATTTTTGACAGTTATTCATCCAATGAAGCATTTGCAAGAGTGGCGGTTGCTGCATTTATGACATCGCTGAATCCGACAGTGGAGGAAGTAGCAGATGTAAAGACTGCGGTATCAGAGGCTGTAACCAATGCGATCATCCACGGATACGAAAGCCGGATAGAGAAGATCACGCTTCGTTGTAAGACATGCGGGGATACTTTGTATATCGAGATAGAAGATCATGGAAAAGGAATGGAAGATGTAAAGAAGGCGATGGAACCGTTATTTACTACAAGACCGGAGCTTGACCGGTCCGGGATGGGATTTTCTTTTATGGAAGCTTTCATGGATCAGGTAGAAGTAAGTTCAAAGCCGGAAAAAGGAACTATTGTGAAAATGCAGAAAACAATTGGAAAAGGACGAAAGGTATGGACCACACAATCGCTTTAATTCAGAAATCTCACGAAGGGGATGAAGAAGCAAGAGCTCAGATTGTGGAGGAAAATACAGGACTGGTCTGGTGTATTGTAAGAAGATTTACGGGAAGGGGAACAGAGCTGGAAGATCTGTTTCAGATCGGAACGATTGGATTACTGAAAGCAATCGACAAGTTTGATCTGAGTTATGAAGTGAAATTCTCAACTTATGCTGTTCCGATGATCAGTGGAGAGATCAAGCGCTTCTTAAGAGATGATGGGATGATAAAGGTAAGCCGGTCGTTAAAAGAACTGTCTTATAAAGGATATCAGGCCCAGGAAGTACTCGGAAGAAAGCTTGGAAGGGAGCCGTCGGTCACAGAACTTGCAGAGTATCTTGATGTGTCACCGGAAGAACTTACGATGGCGATGGATGCATGTACGGATGTGGAATCACTACACCGGCCGGTATACAAAAAAGAAGGACAGGAGATTTCACTGATGGAAAAAGTAGGGAAGGAGGACGGTGCGGAAGAAAGAGTACTGGATCATCTGCTGTTAAAAGAGCTTCTGACAAGTCTGGATAAAGAAGAAAGAAAACTGATCTATCTGCGATATTTTGCCGAAAAGACACAGACTCAGGTAGGAAAGGAAATGGGAATTTCCCAGGTTCAGGTTTCCAGAATGGAAAAGAAAATATTAAAAAATCTAAGAGAACGTATCTGACAGGCACATCATGAATATATTCTGGAAAATCAGCCATACTAACTCATGAAACTTGGATGGAAAGGGTGAGTAAGATGGAGGATGCCAGAAGAAAGATCAGGATGTGCCTGATCTTTGTTGTGACATTGGCAGTGATCATCGGGCTGATTTATTACTTCCATGATGTAAGAGGCAATCACGGAGTCAATGAAGGAACACTGATAAAAAGAATGGAAATAACTGCAAAGAATGATGAGATAAACAGGAGGTGAAGAAGATGACTGCGAATTCTGATGATATATATATAAAAGCAGACCGGAATATAGAGGTCGCAAAAAAGTCGGTAACGCTTGGAGATGTATTGAAGATTGAATGCGTCAATCCTGCAATGCTGGCCAGAATCAGAAGTACGCATCTTCTGACATTTCATCACCCGGATAATAAAAGGGAAAGACGAGTGGTCATGTCGGTCTTAAAAGTGATACAGAAGATCCATGAAATCTATCCGGAGGCTTCTGTGGAAAATATCGGGGAGACGGATTTCATCGTGACATATGAAGAACAGGATGGGAAAGGCGGAGTTATTCACGTGGCGAAGATTGTCATGGTGGTGCTGATCAGTTTTTTCGGAGCGGCATTTTCAACAATGGCATTCAATAATGATGTAGGCGTGACAAAAATGTTCGGACAGATATACGAACTTCTGACCGGAACAAAGTCGAATGGATTTACGATTCTGGAATTTATGTATTGTATTGGTATTATCATCGGAATTCTGACATTCTTTAATCATTTCGGTAAAAAACGGCTGTCGGTAGATCCGACACCAATGGAGGTAGAGATGCGACTGTATGAAAATGATATACAGACGACGCTTGTGGAAACGTACTCCAGAAAGGAGAAAGAATTGGATGTGGATGAAAAACATATTCCTGGCAATTCTGGGACTTAGTGCCGGAATTACGGCGGCCGGAGGTTTATTTTCTTTTATTATCGGACTGGGGGTGGTGTCGGATTTTGCGGACAGGACACATACAGGTGAGCATGTTATGCTCTATGAAGATGCCATTGCAGTGGGCGGCAGTATCGGAGCAATCATCTCTGTCTATCATCCCACGATACCATACGGAAGCTGGCTGGTTCCGCTGGCGGGACTTTTCGGTGGAATCTTTGTAGGATGCTGGGCGATGGCTCTTACTGAGATGCTGGATCTCTTTCCAATCTTCATCAGGAGAATCCGGCTTGTGAGAGGGATTGGAGCGATCATTATAGGAATCGCTTTTGGAAAAGGATTAGGAGCATTACTGTTTTTTTGGAAAAGGTGGTAAAAAATGGATAAAAAAAGACAGCAGCAGGCTTATGAAAATTATGTAAAGCAAAAAACACCGGTGCATAATCTGCCTGCTAATATGACAAAAGCATTCGTAACGGGAGGCGCAATCTGCGTGCTGGGACAGGGGATTTTGAATATCTGTGAGAAGGCAGGATTAGATAAAGATATAAGTGGCGGCTGGTGTTCTATGCTTCTGGTATTTCTGAGTGTAGTACTGACGGGATTCAATGTCTATCCAAGGATTGCAAAATGGGGCGGAGCCGGAGCGCTGGTTCCGATCACCGGATTTGCCAATTCGGTGGCAGCACCGGCAATCGAATACAAAAAAGAAGGACAGGTTATGGGAATCGGCTGTAAGATATTTACGATTGCAGGTCCGGTGATTCTGTATGGAATCTTTACAAGCTGGGTTCTGGGACTGTTCTACTGGCTGTTAAGAATTGGCGGAGTATTATGACGGCAGAGGATCTCAGATATGTAAATATGTCGGGAAAGGATAAGATGAATGATAAAGGGAAAGCAAAGTATAGCCTTTGAGGTATCTCCGTACCTTGAAGAGAGTGCTTCGGTTGTTGGGAAAAAAGAAGGAGAAGGACCTTTGGGCGGTATGTTCGATATGGTGGCAGAGGAAGATCTTTTCGGGGAGAATACCTGGGAAGAAGCAGAAAGCACCATGCAGAAGGAAGCATGTCTTCTGGCTCTTGGTAAAGCACATTTGGCACCGGAGAGTATCCGTTATCTGTTTGGTGGAGATCTGTTAAGGCAGGGAGTTGCAACTTCAATGGGAGTAGAGACACTTCAGATCCCGATGTTCGGATTATATGGAGCATGTTCGACTTCCGGAGAAGCACTTGCCCTGGCTTCGATGAGTGTAGCTGCGGGATATGGAGAACGGATGCTGGCGGTAACATCCAGTCATTTCGGAAGTGCTGAGAAAGAATTCCGTTTTCCTCTCGGATATGCGAATCAGAGACCATTATCGGCACACTGGACAGTGACCGGAAGCGGAGCATTTATCGTGGGGAAAAATAGAAGTCATGTGAGGATAACCGGGGTGACAGTAGGAAAAATTGTGGATTACGGTCTGAAAGACTCACAGAATATGGGGGCATGTATGGCTCCGGCCGCATGTGATACGATCATTCAGAATCTGGAGGATTTTGAAAGAAAAGAGACAGATTACGACAGGATCATTACCGGAGATCTTGGCTATGTGGGGCAGAGTATTTTATTTGACCTTATGAGGGGAAAAGAACATGATATCAAGATAAATCATATGGATTGCGGAATGACAATCTTTGATCAGAATCTGCAGGATACACATGCCGGAGGAAGTGGCTGTGGTTGTGCGGCCGCAACATTATCCGCTTATATCCTGCCAAAGATATCAAGAGGAGAGTGGAAACGTGTACTCTTTGTACCGACGGGAGCGCTTATGTCAACCGTCAGTTATAATGAAGGAGCCAGTGTACCGGGGATCGCACATGGAATTGTCTTAGAACATTGCTAGGAGGAAAAGATTATGGATTATATCAATGCATTCTGGGTAGGGGGACTGATCTGTGCTCTGACGCAGATACTGCTGGACAGGACGAAGCTGATGCCCGGAAGAATCATGGTGCTTCTGGTCTGCAGCGGTTCTGTACTGGGAGCATTTAAGATATATC
>OWIJ01001293.1_pt1 | contig 14039 bp, 9 predicted proteins | sample 1732821 | NCBI WGS metagenome assembly OWIJ01 (sample SAMN05065759, study PRJEB22554) | human gut metagenome | biome: ENVO:2100002; feature: ENVO:00000062; material: ENVO:00002003 | host: Homo sapiens | place: USA | reverse complement strand
TAAGGTGCCGGAATATACCAATTCCGGTTATTTCGGCACCAAAAAACATACCGACCAGTCGGATTATTTATTTAAAATCATAGTTTAAGATAGTATGGGAGCAAGTTTTCTGAATTTGGTGGCTACTAAAGTAACCGTGAAAGGAGAAGAACAGAAATTCGTTTCACTGCATCTCCGTCAGGGTTTCAACCGGCATCACACCTTCACTGTGATGGTGAATTATCTGTCGCCTAACAATACGTTCCAACAGACCCCGGAAAAATTCATCGGCTACATCGGGGAGACTGCCAGCATTTCATTTGTCCATAGGCAGACGGGTGAGAGTTATGACTTCGAGGGAATCATCACTCAAGTGGAAATGGTTGGAAGCATGGGCGAGACAGGCGGAGTGGCCATTCACGGAACAAGCCCTACGATACTGTATGAGAACAACAGAACACTCGATTCTTGGATGGATCAGTCTCTCTCTACCATAATAAAGGAGGTGACGCAGGAGTATGGAAAGGTCAATCTGGTTTCCAATCCCAAGTATGCAACGCCCATACCCTACATGGCGCAGTATAACGAGAGTGTCTTTGACTTTATGAATCGCCTTTCGGCTCTTTATGGGGAGTGGTTCTATTATGACGGGACGAAAGTGTATTTCGGCAAGCCTGACAGGGACAATACGGAGAAGATTGTTTATGACATGGATTTGGAGGAGGTACGTCTGGTTGCCAATCTGGTACCGGGTAAATCCGCAAGATACGATTATGTAGCGCAGGAGAACAAACAGCATAATGCGGATACGCCTGCCAAACCGGATGGCATGAACGACCTTCAGTCTATTGCACACAGCTGCTCTGAGAAGGCATATACCGCAAAAACGACCTCGGCTGCCGACCCCCATGTAACGGACAAGGCGGAACTGGACGAACAGATGAGGATTGTAAAGAATGCGTCTGGTGCCAATCTTCTGAACATCAAAGGCATAGGAAAGACTTGCCGGATAAGGATTGGTGAAATCATCGATGTTTCTTTCCCTGACAGGATGAAACTGCCTCCTTTAGGCAAGTTCCGTATTGTCGGGATTGAGCATGAGGTACGCCGTGACGGACATTACTCCAATAGTTTTGTCGGTGTGCCGGACGGTACGGTACATATTCCTGTTCCCGATGTGAAGCGGCCGTTGGCGTTGCCGGAACTGGCTACGGTGAAGGAAAACAACGACGACAAGGGACAGGGACGTGTGAAAGTGGCTTTCGACTGGCAGAAAAACGGCAAGACAACCAATTGGATCAGGGTGCAGACTCCTAATGCGGGAGTAAGTGGTGCGGTTCCCAAGAATCGCGGATGGGTATTTGTTCCGGAAGTCGGCGATCAGGTTATGGTAAGCTACGAGCATGGCAACCCGGACCGCCCCTATGTTACGGGATCGGTGTTCCATTCCGGTTCAGGTAAAGGAGGGGACAAGGACAACAAGGTCAAGAGCATTATCACACGCAGCGGCAATGCCATCGTTTTCGATGATGAAACGGGAAGCATCGTTATTACCGACCAGACGGGAAAACAGCTGATCATGTTGGATGGCACGGATGCCATTACCGTCATGGCGAAAAAGAGCATTACCCTTACCAACGAGGCGGAATCGGTCATCGTAATGGATGATAAGTCGATAGGCTTGCAGGCCGATACCATTGCTCTCGAAGGCAGGAAAAGTGTAACATTGCTGTCCGGCAACGAATGTATGGTACTCAGCAGCGAAAAGAGTATAATTAGCAGCAGCGGTACCAATATTAAACAGGAGGCGGAAAAGGATTACGATGTTGCTGCAAAGAACGGAACGGTCAACGGTGTAAATCTGATGATAGAGGGAAAGGGAAACGTAACGGTTTCGGGAGGAATAGTAAAGTTTAACTCATAATTCGGTTGGCCATGGGAGCATCTGCATCTGTGATACAGGAATATTACAAAGCGGTCGATTACTGGGCGGACATAGTCGGCAACAGGGACTGGAAACTGTCTGTATGGATTGTCGGGCAGAACGATGTGGACTTGGTGGACAGGTTTCTGGAAATAGAACGTTCTCCGGTAGGGCAGTTCGATGACATATTCTTTCGTTTTGATACGCCGTACAGGGGGGATGACGAGGAATACACCGAACAGCTCTGGCAGGAATATGCGGGTTGGTTTTCAGAAAAGGTTGAGGAGAAGTATGATATTCTCAGGGCTCTGAGGCACGACGGGTTGCTGAAGGAAGAATACATTCCTGATGTGTCGGTTGAGCATACGGCGGGCAACTTGTGGAGAGAGATGTTGCGTTTCAAGGCATGTATCTCCCGGTTGGATGATGCCTTTTTCTGTCTGTACTTTCCTCCGGAACAGGAAAGGGGGTATTCCCGGACAGGATGGTTCGGCAATGTGCTGAAAGAAGGTGTCCCGCAGGGAATCCGGATGACAACCATTGACTTGAAAAAGAACAGGAGTATCCGGCTGGGTGAGTCTCGGGAAGTGGTTTGCATACGCCCGCAGTTCGATATGGCGGCGGCTTTGCATAACCGGATGGCACGGTCTGATAGCGGTAACGACCTGATTGCACCTGAAAATCGGTTCAAGCAGCAGGTTACGGTTGTCATGGATTCTACACAAAAGCAGGATTGGAAATTATTGGACAGGGAAATCCGAAAACTGTTGGATATTGCACAGGAAATAAAGGATACGAATATCCGGATTTCCGCTCTGCTTATCGCATCCGAGGCATGTTATGCTATCAGGGAATATAAGCATAGCATGAAATACAGCGACGAAACCGTCCGGGAGGCGGAAAAGGCGATGCAGGGCGGTGAAACGGCAGGATATAGTTATTGGAAAATGGCTGTTTCCATGAAAGCGGCCATTCTGACAGCCGGGAAAAAACGGGAGGAAGCGGTTGCCTTGTATGACATGATGGCTAAAAAAGCCGTCATGCAAAAGGACCCTTATTATGTCATGGAAGGCTATCGCATGTGTGGTTTCCTGCGCTATGAGGATGGAAAGATGGAACAGGCTTTCGAATATTTTTTGCTTGCCCTGGCAGGAGGCAGCTACCTTTCTGCCGAAATCAGGCGGAGTTCCACGTTCGTTTATGCGGCGTATCTGGCTCTTCATACGGGAAGGCTGGTTCGTGCTCCGATTGATGTCGGGATATTGGAACGGCAGCTCTGCGAATGGATTGGGGAGGATTGGAAGGAACTGGTGGACAATCCGGATATGCAGCAGGCGAAGGCCAGAAGAAGGGGAAGTTTTTTCAGTTGAGCGAGATTTAATTAATATATATTTTAAATTTAAAATTGAATAAGTATGGATCTTGGTAATTATGGAATCGGCGGAAACGAAGTGAAGATTGACGCTTCCGAAGGTATTGCGGAAATTCCACAAAATCGAACCTTATTGGTGGAACAGCTGACGAAGGATGAGCCGGTGGCTCCCGAAGTGGTTGCCGGTCTGACCAACATTGACGAAGTCTTTGCACATTTCCGGCCGGAAATAGATATCGAGTTCGCGGATGCGGACGGTGCTCCCGTAGAGGAAAATTTCCGTTTCCACAATGTCGGTGATTTTTCTGTCAGGAAAATGACGGAACAGAGTTCATTCTTGTCCGGCCTGAATGCGGAAAAGCAGTTTGCGGACAGGATGGAGAAGTCGTTGCGTTCCAACAAGGTGCTGCAACGGGTGCTGGAAAATCCGGAGACACGTGGAGCGTTTGTCAATGCGATTTCTGCCATTTTGGACGATTTGAAGAACAATGAGAAGTCTAACCCCACTAATGAATGATAGTTATGAGCGAACAGAATACACAAAGAGAAGCAGCCGTACAGCAGCAACAGGCTGTGGCGCAGTCCAGAAATCTGAACGCTGAATTGCAGATTTTGGCTAAGTTTGGCGGTTTCAATGTCTTGGAATCTTCCGTGGACGGCATACAGAACATGAATCCGGAGCGTAAGGCACGGCGGAACATATTCCTTTCCGACCCCGAACGGGCGGCTGAGCGCAAGGAGCTGGAAAAACGGCTTGAGATGTGGGTCGATATGTTGAAAGGCAACAAATCCATCAGCGAGATGGTGGAACTGTGCCAGAAGAAGTCTGCGGCGGTGTCCGGTCTGCTATCCCAGAACCAGCTGAAAGCGGTGGAAGAGGTCAGGCAGTTGGAGAAGTCCTACCGCACGGTCATGCTCTTCTACAAGAATACGGATTCCGACAAGATCAAGAATATCTCCATAGTGAACGCTTCGATGAGCCAGCTTACCGATTTGGACAACTCCTTCTTTATCGATGCCATTGCAAACGAGCTTCGTGCGAATTATGACCGTTTGGACTTGCGTACCAACTATTCCCTGCTGGTTATCCCGGGATATTTGGGTTCCAACAAGGTTGTTGAAAAATGGGCAAAGATTGCGCATGACAACAAGGTGATGATTTACACGGATTTCGCTGATCTGGAAAAACCGGATGATGTCATTGAAATGTTCTTTGATTCCAATCTTTCGGGAGGCGATGTGTACAAGTCCAACGTATGTATGACCTGCAACTATCTGGTAGGACGGGGACGCTATGCGGAACTGGGCGAAACCGAAGACTTGCTGATTCCTCCTTCTGCGGCATTGGCCGGCAGTGTGTACAAGACGGTAATGGCACAGGTTACCGCCGGTAAGAAGTATGGTTCCATGAGCGAGGTGGACGGGGTTGCCTTCAACCTGAAAAAAAGCGAGATTTCCGAAATCGAGAAGATTGGCCTGATTCCGATGGTGAAGGAATACGGCAAGGTAATGGCTTTCTCTGCCAAGACATTGTTCAACGGGGACAACTTGGGATTGCAGACCTATTCCGTAGTCCGTGTGTTCGATTGGGTAACGAAAGTGCTGATGGATTTCCTCAACCGCCGTGCCTTTGAGAACTGGAACAGCAAGGCGGAAAGGGATTTGCGTGGTCAGATCAGCAAGTTTTTGGATAGCATACAGGGTCCCGGACGCTTGATTGAGAAATTCAAGATTCTTCGTTTCGAGCGCGATCCGAAGCAGAAAGACCGTATTTTCCTCGACATTCACCTGACTCCTTATTTCCCGGCAAAGAGTTTTGTCATCAAGCTGGAAGGTACAAAAGGGGATGACGAGAACGACTGGAACAGCGACTATGCACAGGATGCATAGGTAAGTCCTTGCAGGGACAGCCGGAGTGTGCCGGTTGTAACGCCCGGTTGTCTCTTTTTCACATTCTAAAAAATTCTCACCATGTCAGATGTGTTCAAGAATATAGCTGACGCCGCCGGTAGCAGCAGCGTCAGACGGGGCTTTGCCGACCTTTTTTCAGCCTCCAAGGCGGCTTTGGACGAGATTCAGGCGGGCCTGGGCGGAATCCTTCCTTCCATGCCGGGTATGCCTGTTGCCAAGTTCGGCGACCTGTCCATCGGGATAGACATGCATCCTACCGTTACCCCTCCCTCTCCCATCATGCCTGTGCCTCATGTAGGCAAGGTGTACGACCTCATGGCAGACCTCATGGCAGACCTCATGGCAGACCTCATGGCCGGCATGGCGGCTGCCATGCCGGCTGTGGCTGATGGAGTGGCCGGAGTGGCGTGCAACATCCTCAAGAGCATGGCTCCGTCGGTCAAGGTTCATAACCAGTGGATTGCGCAGGCAGGTATCGGCATCGTGCATCTGCCGGCATTTGTATTGCATCCGGCCCCGTTGGTCAGCGGTATGTCCGAGTCGGAGATGTGGATGGGCAGTTCCACTGTCCTGGCGGACGGTGCGCCCTGTTCCTCTCTCACACATCCGGCACTCTCATGCAACATTGTGGGAATACCGACGATTCCCCGCAAGGGGAAGCCCAGGAAGGTGAGCAAGGCTCTGCTTGCCCCCACTTCCATGCTCTCCACCATCACATCCGTAGGAAATCCCGTGCTTGTGGGAGGACCGCCCACAATTGATGTATTTGCGCTGGCGATGAAGTTCGGACTGAAAGGCTTGGGCAAGATGTGGAAGAAGATAGGCGACCGCTTCCAGAACCTGATCGACAGGCTGAGGAAAAAAGGCATGAACAGGCTGGCGGACATTCTCCAGCCCATCAAGTGCAAGACTTTCGGTGAGCCGGTGGACGCTGCTACGGGCAGGGTCTATCACACCAATGTGGACTTCGAGCTTCCGGGTCCGATTCCCGTCGTATGGAAACGTACCTATTACAGTGATGCCGCCGTGGACGGTCCTTTGGGATACAACTGGCACCACAGTTACAATCTGGGCATACGGCAGCTGGAGGAAGGGGCGTTCGCATTCCGCCATGCTGACGGACGGGAATCTTTCCTGCCCGTACTGAAACTTGGAGAATCCCATTTTGACCGCAGGGAGCAGCTGGCATGGACACTCGACGGCTGGGGCTACCTGCTTACGGACATCCGGGGGTTGCAATACCGTTTTGACGGTCCCGAAAACCGCTCCGGCTACCGCATGGTGTCGGGCATTTCCACGAAGGACGGATTCCGGCTCCGCTTCGAATACGCTTCGGGGGGAAGGCTGGCAGGTATCATATCCTCACGGGGAGAGTTCCTGAAAGTGGAAACTGACGAGTCGGGACGGGTACTCTGCGTTTCCGTAAATCAGGACGGTGAGGAGGTGAAGCTGGTCCGTTACCGTTACGATGACCGGGGCGACATGGTGGAAACGCTGGATGCGCTGGATGTCAGCAAGCATTTCGTCTATTCCGGCGGACATCTGCTGGTACGGCTCACCAATCAGGGAGGCATGTCCTTCCACTGGGAATATGAAGGTAAGGGGGAGAATGCCCGCTGTGTGCATACATGGGGCGATGGAGGCGTGATGGAATATTTCATCCGTTACGGCAAGGGATATACCCATATCCGTAACGGGGAAAATGCCGAAACCGAATATTATTACGGTGAGGACAAACTTATCTATAAGATAGTGGATGCCAACGGAGGAATTACCCGTCACCAATACAACAGCTTTCAGGAGCTGGAGGTCACGGTCAATCCCGAAGGCTATACCCGTAAGACCGCCTACAACGAGTTCGGCCAGCCGGTCCGGATTACGGACGAGAACGGGGAGGACACCTTTCTGGACTACGACGGCAACCGCAACCTCGTCTCGCTTTACACTCCGGGTGGAAAAAGGCTTTCATGGGACTATGACGGACTGGACCGCGTCGTCAGCCGGACCACACCGGGCGGAGAAACTGTGAAATATGCCTACGAGGGAGGCGTGTTGCGTACCATAACGGACGGGCAGGGACGGGTTTACACGCTCACGTTCAACGACAGGTACGACCTGGAATTGCTGCAGTTCCCCAACGGACTGTTCCGCCGGTGGGAGTACGACGGCAGGGGAAGGCTTGTACAGGCGGTGGATGTGAAAGGCAACGTTACCCGTTATGCCTACGACCGTGCGGACAACCTGATACGGCTGGAAGAGCCGGACGGCAATGTGCACCGGTTTGAGTACAATGCCATGGGAAACATGGTACATGCCAGCGACAACATCCGCGAGGTCAGGTTCACCTATGGGGCACTGGGAGTACTGAAAAGCCGCGAGCAGGAACGGCACCACATCACCTTCGGCTACAACAGCGAGCTGCAGCTCCGGCGCATCGGCAACGAGGCGGGCGACAACTATTTCTTCGAGCTGGACGGGCTGGGACAGGTCGTTGCGGAAACCGGCTTCGACGGTCTGCGCCGTGAGTACGAGCGCGACGGTGCGGGCCGTGTCACCCGTGTAAACCGTCCCGGAGGAAAATGGACGGAATACCAGTATGATGGACTGGACAATATCCTGAAGGAGGAACAGTATGACGGGGAGGTCTCCCTCTACACGTATGACAAGGACGGCATGCTCGTCAAGGCGAAGAACAGCGAGAACCTGCTGGAGTTCACCCGTGACAGGAAGACGGGACTGATTACAGAGGAAAGGCAGGGAGAACACACCGTCAGCCGGGCTTATGACGGCGAAGGCAACTGTACTCGTATCACCAGCAGTCTGGGAGCGGACATCCGTCACACTTATGACCGGGAAGGCAACCTGCAGACCATGCAGGCAGGCGAGAGCTGGCAGGCATCATGGGTGCGTGACAACACGGGGCTGGAGGTGCAGCGCACCTTCTCCGGTGGCGTAACCGTCAGGACGGAGCGCGACCGTTTCGGGCGCGAGGTGCGCAAGTCGGTACGGTCAGGCGGCATAGAGAAAGGGGCTTACCGCTACCAATGGGGAATCGCCAACCGCCTGCTCTCCAAGGAAAACGAGCTGACGGGAACGGTCATTCGCTACGACTATGACCGTTTCGACTTCCTCATCCGGCAGGAAACCACCCAGGGCTCGGAAACGGATGTGATTTACCGCGTGCCGGACTTCGTGGGCAACCTCTTCGGGACTCCGGACAGGAAGGACCGCAAATACGGTGCCGGTGGAAAACTTTTGGAGGACCCGGATTGTTTCTATCACTACGATGATGAGGGGAACCTCATTTTCCGCGAGTTCAAACAGTTGCAGGAAACGGGCGTAAGATATGACCGGAAGCGCATGGAGAAGGAACGTGACATCCGCTGTCTGGCAACGGGAACGGGATGGCTCTACGAGTGGGCTTCCAATGGTATGCTAAAGAATGTCATACGTCCGGACGGAAGACCGGTAGAGTTCCGTTACGATGCGTTGGGACGGCGTACCGCCAAGCTGTATTTCGGAAAGGTCACACGCTGGGTGTGGGATGGAAACGTGCCGCTGCACGAATGGATTACTACTGCTACAGATAATGACGTACTACCTAATAGAAACAATATAACAACTTGGATATTCGAAGAAGAAACATTGATTCCTACTGCCAAGATACAAAGTGATAAATCCTGTTCTATTGTATCTGACTACTTGGGTACCCCCATCCAGATGTACGACGGGCAGGGGAACAAGACCTGGGACTGCACGCTGGATATTTACGGAAAAGTGATTGATTTTACGGGAAAATTCCTTTATGATTGCCCGTTCAGGTTTCAGGGACAGTATGAAGATGCTGAAACAGGATTATATTATAATAGATTCAGATACTATTCTGCCGAAATCGGATGTTATTTAACTCATGATCCAATTGGACTGGCTGGAGGAATCCTTATTTACGGTTATGTTTCTAACCCTAATTCCTATATTGATCCTTCCGGAGAAAGCAGTTATCGGTTAGGTAAAAATTTGGAGAAGAATGGTATGAATCATGGAGGTAAAGTAACTTTCGGACCAAACGGGAATAGAAGTACAGAATGGCAGGCGCATCACATTATTCCAGAACAAGTTTGGAGACGTAATAACGTTTTCTTTAAGGAAATTGGGCTGAGAGGTCGTGACTCCGCATCCAATGGCGTTTTCTTACCCAATAGTAAAGAAGTTTCCTCAAAAAATAGCTTACAATATTTTCACTGCGGCTCTCACCCTGACTACAATGTAACTGTTGATAAAGAAATAAAAAAGATAGAAGCAATGTATGAATTTGAAAAAAATAATATAAAACCTGATATAGCTAAAGCTAACGCTATAAACCGCATCCGAAATTTACAAAATGATTTTCGGCAAAAGATGTCCGCCTATTATACAGGAGAACCTGCCTCTATCAATAACTTTCATTAACATTAACGAAAAGATAATAATATTTATGAATACAGAAGAGCTTTATATTTGGCGATATGGGATAGATAAACTTCCTAAAGGATTATTGGAGTATGGTAAATTTGATGTATGTGATATTTATGATGAAACTAAAAGGCAACGATTTCAAACTAAAGGGAGATGGATGTGGAAAATTAAGAATGGATGGGAAGAAAATTTACCTCCAGTCTTATACCTCGTATGTAACAAGAAACCTGGAATCTTACAATTTGATTTTTGTGATCAGTGGAGCATAAAACTAAAAATCGTATCGGAAGAGTTTTTGTCTTTACTTCAAGAAAATGGGTTCATTGATAAATATGATGTTGCAACTGTCAAGGTAGTAAACAAGAAAAACGAAACTCTAACGGATAAAAAATACTACGCTTTACGTATAAATCATTTTGATAACGATTCTTTTCATTTCGGAAAAGGCATAACATATCAGAGTGACTTTCAGAAAAAACTAGGTACCTGTTTTACAGTATATCCTGACATGAAACTGAAAGACTGTTCAATCAAACAGAATTTTTTCGTTTTAGATAGCGTAGAATATGGAGATGGAATAATATTCCGAGAGAAAGTTTTGGATAAGGTGTTGAATCTGTATAAGCCTGAAATTTACAAATTATCAGACTACTCCAAACTATGGATAGATGAAAAATTTTATCCATATGGAAATGAATTTATGATTAAATAAAATCATCTTGAAAACATTCTCTATACTGGTAACAGTTAGTACAACTGATTGTCAAAAATCGTTATGGAACATACCATACTCCATAACGATTCCCGTCCCGGCGGATTTATAATCCACTGGTTATGAGTATTAGTATTAGGATTTGCAATACTTAAATTTTCCTTTGAAAATGTATAGAGATAAGCAAAATGCCAATCTTTATAAATCTGTGATTCTTTGTTGAATTAGTAAAAGAACTAAAATAGAAAAAGGTATAATCAAACTGTCCAAGAACTCTTATCTAAAACATAGCATAATGCATGTAAACAGAATATGAGTTTTTGGACAGCTTTCTATTTCTACTAAAAATACACCAAGACTGTACAAAGCATTACCCCACATCACTCAACTCATGATCCAAATCAAACCTCAACACATAAAAAACGCCATTATCCACATAACCAAAACACCTGTTCCGCTGAGTAATTCTGAATTTCTTAATGCCTTTCTTCCATAGGTCATCTGAAAAATAGCGCTTGCTTTTCTTCTTCTTGTTATACGGTTTATAATCCAACCCCTTATCCGTTGCAATAGCACTCCAGTCCAATTCCTCAAATTTACGGAATGAATCAATAAATTCGTTTTGGTTCTCATTGTCAATAAGGGAAAAACCATGCGTGCCATCAATAAGGCTGAAATCAAGCTTGCCTCCACTGAAACGAATGGTAATATACTTTTCGAGAGATAGTTCACCCCTTTCAAACAGAATGGAGTGCAGTTGCTTCTCTTTCCAGATATTACCTACCTCGATTGGTTCTTCATCTTTGGTTACAACAATCGGATGCTTCTCATACCCGGATCTGATAAATGATAGAAGACAAACCGATCGGGCTGCTGCTTCGGCAATGGAACTGCCGGATACATCGGTTTCACCTACTGAATATTGGGCATTGGAATCCTGTTGGGGAGCTTCATCCCAAAACGGATTACAGATGGCACGTGCCAATGTACTTTTATACAGCCTGGCTTCATCGATGATACGGGTTTCCGGCGCTGTCAGCAAATCGTGTAAAGTCTTGTCTGGCGTGGCTTGCGCAGCAAAAAAACTTCCTTGTTTGAACAGATACCCCACTCCATGTGAAAAGGCATCCTGCAATGCCTTGTGAAATGGAGGCATTCCGTTTTTCCAGAAATCCCGGCTGTCCAAAAACTGTCCGTTCAATGACAATTCATTGATAATGATACCGTCCATAGAGTCTTATAGCTTTAAAATGGCATCCAAATCAATATCAAACTGCTCGAACATGCCGGGGATATAGGATTGTATTCCTCCCTGTGGGGTAAATTCCACAGGTTCGGCATGGGTCAATCCATTCCCGTCTTGTCTGAAGTTGTACACGGCAACGTCAGACAAGGCCAACTTTTCCTGACTGATCAGGCGCCGGATACCGTTAAACAGGTGGTCGCTATGGCTCTCTATGATGATTTGCACACCGGCTTTCGCTATCTTTGCCATGAAATCAATCAGTTCGGCTTGTGCCTTGGGGTGCAGATGGATTTCCGGATTCTCCGTAATCACCATGCCGCCTTTCGGGGTCGCAAAACAGGCTATGATGACTTCCGTCATAAAGCTTACTCCGGTACCGACATGGTAAGGGAGAAGCTGTTTGCCGCTGCGCGTTTCATATTTTACGTAATGATTGCTTCCTACTGTTTCCACCACCAGCCGGTAACCGGTCAGTCTGTCCAGTTGATAATTCACCTGGCCTTCCAGGGTTTGAGTACCGGGAGCCAGGATCAATGCGGCATCCAGCGTATCCAGACGGTGCTTGGCGTAATAGTCTATCACAAATTCCCCGTTACGCCCCAGCTTGTTTTCCGAATCGGGATTAACGGGATGCATATATGCCCCACCGGGGCGTGTGGCAGGCAGGTACAGCAGGTTCTCGCTTCCGAGAACTCCCAGCAGGTTCGGAGATGCGTCAGCCGATTGTTCCACAAAAGTGGTTTGGAATGAGTCATCGCCCGGAGTAAAACAAAGCCGGGTCGGATCTTCTCCATGATACGAAATACAGATTTCGTATGACTTGGCATTGGTCACAAAGTTCCTTACATCATTGAAATTCGACGCTTCTGTTCTCCGGTTCTTCAGACCGTGTTTGCCTTTTTGCTCCGTCACGTTATCCGAAGCAATCAGCAAGGCTTGCAGTGCGGTAGATTTTCCCGATGAATTCGGACCTGCGAACAGGTTCAGAGGTTTTAATTCCAACGAACATTCCACCAGGCATTTATAATTGTTGACAGTCAGATTGTTTAGCATAAATTCAGTTCATGAATAAGTCGGTTGATAATTTCATAACGCTTATAGGTCTGCTTTCCGCTATCCACGGAGCGTGTGAGAGAATCCAGATAGGCATCATTGCACATTAATTGCATATAAGTATTCTGAACCTGACGATGGAATTGTTTCCCTTCTCCGTTCAGCCTTGACAGAAGATAACTGAAACTCTCAAAGAAAGCCATGTTTATCGGCCGTTTCTTGCCGGGTAACGAAGGCAGCCTGAAGCCGCCTGACGGAAGCAGTTGTATGGCAAGCTCCATGGCACGTGTAAACCGGCTGTCCAGTTCTTTAAACAAACCGTTTTCCGGCTCCAGCTGATTGAGAAAACGCATCGTTTTCCCCAAAAAATCCTCTACATTGCTTCGGTAATCCAGAGGCTCATGGGTGTCCGGGTCTATGGTGATATGCTGCTGCCACAAATAAAAAGCCGTAAAACGGAGTACCAGATACCTGTCTTTCATATGGTCGTCTGGAATGGAACCTTCTGTTGCTTCAACAAACGCCTCTTTCTTGGCCAGCCGGTTGATCAGTTTCGTGGCATTGCCCTGATAGAGCGCATTGCGCATCTCTTGATTGTTAAGCCGTGTCCCGCCACGGTTCACCCGGTCAAACAAGTCAAAGGTTACCCGGTCGCTGGTAGGTGCCTTAATCACATGCAAGGTAAGCGAACAGTCCTCTATTTTATTCTGCTCCAACGGAGTCAAATCTGCGAATCGGGAACCGTTCTTATCCTTTAGGATAGTGAGCTTGTCCAAGGCAAATTCATTGTTGATAAAACTGAACAAGGTGCTCAGACGCTGCTTGCCATCTACAATAAGATACACTCCCTTCTCATCTTCCTTCACATAAATCAGAGGTAGAGGAATGCCCATCAGTATGGATTCTATCAGCTCGCTTTTCTGTTTGGTCTTCCATACCAGTCCCCGTTGAAAATCAGGGGTCAGATTCAGCATCGGAGGAGTCTTTTCCCATTTCCGTTTCAGTTGGAACACAGAAGCCGACTCGCGGGCTATATTTAGCACTGCGTCCGGATATACGGTATTCGGCTCGTATGTCTGCTGGTTGGAAGCCGTCCGTATGGTATATTCTCCTTCAAAGTCCATTTATTCTCCTTTTTTCTTCAACAGATGCAAATATACGACGTTTTTTTGATACATGACTTGAAATCAATTGCCTTTTATGGATTGTCTTATGATTTTTGATAGAAAATAGTAGGAGAATGTTTTTCTTTTTTGATTTTAAATGATACATTTGCAAAAACAGACCGACCAATCGGTTTAAAAACAAGAATCAAAAAGTTTCATTATGCCGGATGTGTTCAAGAATATAGCTGACGCCGCCGGTAGCAGCAGCGTCAGACGGGGCT
>OWIJ01001259.1_pt1 | contig 14284 bp, 9 predicted proteins | sample 1732821 | NCBI WGS metagenome assembly OWIJ01 (sample SAMN05065759, study PRJEB22554) | human gut metagenome | biome: ENVO:2100002; feature: ENVO:00000062; material: ENVO:00002003 | host: Homo sapiens | place: USA | reverse complement strand
ACGAGATCTGCGCATGTCTCGTGGGCTCGGAGATGTGTATAAGAGACAGCACTACCATAGCGCACTCACATATACACACAAAATACCCTGCCGTATCGCCTGTGATGCCGCCAAGCTCCTTTTTTGTTTTCACATAATAATACCAAAAGCAAAATGCTGCCGCAATGATCATAGCCACCGCATAAGGCAGTGACACAATAAATAAAACAGCTATACAAAGTGCAAGCTGGATGTATAGTGCAGCCCTCACGATCGTTCTGTGTGCAGTGTCTGCAAACATAAATAACAATCCATCGCTTTTTGCCGATTTAAATGACACAACAGCTATTCCGCTTAAGCATCTTGCGATGAAAAAGCCTGCACAAAAAACAATAAATGCTTTATCATTCATTATCTGAGAAAAAGCTCCCATAAATAATAATCCGTAGGATGCAAGCATTATAACGGCAAACGCTCCTATATGTGAATCCTTAAGTATTGCAAGCTTTTCCTCCCGCGGTTTGTATGAATGAAATGCATCCATTGTATCCATAAAACCATCTATGTGAAATCCTCCCGTAACCGCTATCGGAATGAGTGTGCCTATGCATACATAGCAGATATCCGCTACTCCAAAATGAGAGTATATATATTTCCAAAGCATAAGAAGCAGTCCAATCACAGCTCCTATCCACGGAAAGAATACCAGCATGTACTTCATGTCATCATCATTCCATTTAAATTGTGGCATAGGTATCTTTGAATACATGGAAAAAGATACTATGCACGACCTTATTAACTTCATAATACACTTAACCTCCACACTGCTTCACTTAACCGTCACCGGAATGCCTGCAACCACCTCAACGACACGTTCTGCCATCGTAGCAAGCCCTCTGTTTACAATCCCCATTGCCTTTATGTAATTCATCGTTGATTGATCATAGCTGACTCCGTCTTCAAATACATTGTTTGTCACAATTATAAGCTCCGCAACATTTTCACTTAAGATACTTACATCTTTTAACACCTTTTTACTCACATGGTTGATTTGAGCAGTATCATAATCCTTCATATTTTCAGGGTCATCCAAAGCCTCTTTTTCAGCTTCGGCAGCCTGCATACCGGAAGCATCTACAGGTGGAAACATCTCATTTGCCACAAGGTTTGACATACACTCAAGCAGTGCTGACCGCCCGGTTTTTAAACTGCTTTCTGATTGCAGCTTTTCAACTGCCTTTTTAATATCACGAGACTGCTCGATGGTAATAAAGCCTTTTCCGGCACGAAGTCTTCTGTGCCTGTCTATCTTCCGCTGCCCCTCATCATCAAATACCTGCATTGTGGCAATGTAATATTTTTCTTTGTATCCCTTTTCATTTGACACGTGACAAATATACTTTTCTGCATATGCTGATTTGCCGCTGCCGCTGCCGCCTGTTATAAGTGTAATCATCTATACGTACCTCTCATACTGTGATACCGAGATATCGTCGAAGGTTGTCCGGCCTTTGTATACGCTAAGTGCCATATCCAAAAGCGCAAACATCATCACAGCACCTGTTCCCTCTCCAAGCGCAAGGGATGCTCTTATGACCGGCTTTACGGAAAGTGCCTCACACAAAAGCGCCACGGCAGGCTCCCTGCCCTCATGGGATGGAATGATAAAATCAGTAACTCCGGAAAGAAGCCTTCCTGCTGCCAACGCTGAAACCATGCTTATCACTCCGTCGAGCACAACAGGAATATGGTATAATGCACCGCCTATACACACTCCGACAAGTCCTGCAATATCGAGTCCTCCGACTGTCATAAGTATCTCAAAGGTGTCCTTATTATATAAATCATACTTTTCTATTGCGCTTTCAATTACACGGATTTTTCTCTCAAGTCCACTGTCGTTTAGGCCTGCTCCTCTTCCTGTCACTGTGGCCACATCGCACCTTAGCATGGCGGCTGCCATTGCCGCGCTGGTGGTGGTATTTCCTATCCCCATCTCACCGGTTGCAATAATTCTGCAGCCGTCTGCCTTACACCCACGCACTATTTCTATACCTGCTGCAATCGCTTCAAGTGTCTCAGCCCTTGTCATGGCAGGCTCTTTTGCAAAGCTTCTCGTGCCCATGCGCACCTTTCTTTGAAGCAGCCCTTTAACACTCTCGTCACTGTTTATTCCTATATCCACAGGAATTGTATCAGCCCCTGCAGTCATTGCCATGCGTCCGACAGATGAAGCCTTCCTTGCCATGGATTTTGCAACTGCAAGTGTCACCTCCTGTCCGGACTGGCTGATGCCCTCAGCAACCACACCATTATCCGCACACATAATTATGACCACCTTTTTTGAAATATCTATATTTTCATCTCCCAAAACAGCGCCGATTTTAGCCGTTAATAGCTCAAAATCACCCATGCCGTCGAGCGGCTTTGCCACCGAATCCCAGTTTGAACGGATTTTTTTGTACATTTTTGCATCAGGTGGCGTTATTTTTAATTTTTTTAATTCTTCAACTGTAAAATGGTCAGAAATAATATTATTTTCAATCATATCTTGCCTCACGAAGCATGCCGTACACTGCATCCATATCCAGATACTCCCTCAGTGTGTCCGCAAGCCTGTCATACTGTTTTTCCTTGAAGCTCTTATAGCTTACAATAGCGCTGTCATTCACATCAATGCCCTTTTTATCGGCAATATAATCCACTATCACTCTGGCGGCCTCTGCAGTGTCAAAAATGCCGTGGATGTACGAGCCATACACATTTCTGCCATCAGATATGACATTATTTAACTCATTTTTCCTGTCAGCACAAGCCCCCTGCTCCTCTGAAGCTGCGCTATATGCGCTCTTACCCATATGTATCTCATAGCCCAGAAAGTGACAGCCTGAAAGCCTGCTCAATACACCATCTACATGTGCTATTTCACCGCTTGTCTGAAGCCGTGTCTTGCTGTCTTTTAGAACGGTATCTATATGAAGAAGCTCCATGCCACGCATATATCCTCCCTCCTCAACCCCGTTGGGGTCGGCTATTGAAGCCCCAAGCATCTGATAGCCTCCGCATATTCCAAAAACAGGTATCTCACAGGAGAGCTTTTTGACAGCGGCCTCAAGTCCGTTTTGTCTCATCCACAAAAGATCCCCCATCGTATTCTTGCTTCCCGGCAAAAATACGATATCCGGATGACGCAGCTCATTTACTGTTGACACATACCGCACTGTTACCTCGGACATCTGCTCAAAGACATTGAAATCCGTGAAATTTGATATTCTCGGATATCTGATGACCGCTATATCAATAAGCCCATCTGTCTTTTTGTCAAAACGCTCTGTCAGGCTGTCCTCATCCTCAAGCTGTACATCCATATATGGCACCACTCCGGTAACAGGCACCCCGCCTCTCTCCTCAAGCATCTGTATCCCCGGGTCAAGGATCGTCTTGTCTCCACGGAATTTATTGATAATAAGCCCACAGACACGATTCTTTTCCTCATCGGTTAAAAGCATAAGTGTGCCAAGCAGCTGCGCAAAAACTCCACCTCTGTCGATATCACCCACGAGCAGCACCGGTGCATCCACCATATGCGCAAACCCCATGTTTACAATATCATTTTCCTTCAGATTAATCTCCGCCGGGCTTCCCGCACCCTCAATCACTATGATATCCGCATACTCCTCAAGCTTTTTAAACGCCTTTTTTATATCCGGTATGAGAGTTTTTTTGTATGCAAAATACTCTCTCGCCGGCATATTCTTAAGCACCCTTCCGTTTACAATCACCTGTGAGCCTGTGTTATTTGTGGGCTTTAAAAGAATAGGATTCATGCAGACCATAGGCTTAATGCCTGCTGCCTCAGCCTGCATCACCTGTGCCCGTCCCATCTCAAGTCCTTCGTCTGTTATATAAGAGTTGAGCGCCATGTTCTGTGATTTAAACGGTGCCACTCTGTATCCGTCCTGTCTGAAAATACGGCACAAGCCCGCGACAAGAAAGCTCTTGCCTGAGTTGGACATTGTACCCTGTACCATAATTACCTTTGCCATATCTATACCTGCTGTCTGAATTTACGTGGTAGTCTGTTGCTTTATCATGAATATTAAACTGTAATGTGAACAGTAACTTCCTTAAAGCTGTGCCAATTGTTCCTCATGAAAAGGAATTTTTATAATTTTTCCTGTAGAGACTGCATACTCATAAAGTCTGCTGTTAAACTGCTCATATGTGCCAAACTCTGTTCTGTCACATATAACGCCCTCGCATGCATCAATAAGCTCCTTTGCCTTTTCAATAAGGGCATCGTCTACAGGCTCAAAGCTTCTTGCGCTGACAATCTCTGCAGAAAGCGCCTTTGCCGCAGGATAATCCAGATCATTTTCATAGATGATTCCTGTCGCAAACGGGATACCCTTTCTCTGTAAGCTCCTAAAGCTTTTTCTGCCCAAGCCCCCTCCTGCTATGACAAATATCCTCGCCCTTCCATCCGGTTTTTCCAGCTCTAAATCCTCTCCTGTTTCGTCAAAGCTTCCTGCCGTAATTCCAAAAAGCCCTGAAACATATTGGTCAGTAAATACCTCCTCGGGAGTTCCGTATCTGTCCACATATCTGCCATCTATACACAAAATATGGTCTGACACACGCTTTGCCATATCAAGCTCATGGAGCGACATGATAACCGTAAGATTCTTCTGTCTTTTAAGCCTTTGGAGTATTGATAAAAACTCAAGCTTGTACTTTATATCAAGATATGATGTAGGCTCGTCTAACACTATAATCTCCGGCTGCTGGCATATAGCCCGTGACAGCATGACGCGCTGCCTTTGACCGTCGCTTATCTTTGTAAAATCCTTATCTTTTATCTGTGATACATTGACCAGCTCCATCGCCTCATCCACAGCCTTTTTGTCCTCATCCGAAAGTACTCCGAACCGGCCTGTGTATGGATATCTGCCGGTCGCAACCACATCATAGCAGGTCATAAGCTCCGTCTTTAGCTTATCGGTGAGCACAACAGCCATTTTCTTTGCAATTTCATTGCCATTCATCGTCACTACATCACTTTTATCAAGATATATCGTACCACTCACAAGCGAAAGCTGTCTTGCAATACTTTTTAAAATAGTCGATTTACCGGCACCGTTTGGCCCGATTAATGTGAGAATCTCTCCCCTTTTCAGGGAAAAATCAATATTTTCAATAAGCGGCCTGTTATCATATCCAACGGCCAGCTTTTGTGCAGTAAAATAATATTCCATCAGACATTTTTCTCCTTGCCGCGTCTTATCATGATAAACAGCACTACCGGTGCACCAAATACTGCCGTAACCGTGCTGATACTAAGCTCCGTAGGCGCAAACATCATCCTCGCAAGCAAATCACAAAACAGGCAGAACACCGCTCCCCCAAGGAAGCAGGCCGGTATCATATATATAGGCTTTGTGCTCTTTAGCATGCTTTTTACTATGTGTGGCACGGCTATTCCGACAAACGATATCGGTCCCGCAAACGCCACTATACATGCGGAAAGCAGGCTTGAAAGCAATACCAGAAGCACCCGGATACGCTTTATGTTTACACCCAGATTTACGGCATATGACTCTCCGAGCTGATATGCCATAAGTGGCTTTGACATGAGAAAAACAAAAATAAATGTGATTCCCACCACAATGCTCATCACCCCAACGCTGTCCCAGGTCATGCCCGAAAAGCTTCCCCTTGACCAGTTATGCAGGTTTACTATGTCGGAATCATCTGCAAATGTCACCACAAACTCAGTCACCGCAGAGCATATGTAGCCAATCATGACACCGCTCACCACAAGCATTGACATGCTGCTTACCTTTCTTGAAATGATAAGCACAAAGCCCATTGAAAGCATTGCTCCCAAAAACGCTGCTGCAATCATGGCCAGTGAGCTCACACGTATGGCATTTCCAAGTAAAAATACCATAACAAGTGCCACGACCATTTTGGCTCCCGATGATATGCCAAGTACAAAAGGTCCCGCGATTGGATTATGAAAAAAAGTCTGCAAAAGATAGCCTGCAAGCGCTAATGCCCCACCCAGTATCATCGCTGCGATAGCTCTTGGCATGCGGATATCCCACACAATACGTCCTACCCTGTCTGAGTGGTCATAAAGTGTCACAAATGCAGCCTTAAACGATATGTGTACAGTTCCTATGCACACATTCATGATAAGCAATATGATAATTAAGATTATAAGAATAATAAATGTTGTAAAACACCTTATTTTTCTGGTTTTTTCCATGTTGTAGCTCCGATTTTTATCTTTTTGTGCTATTGATTTTCCTGTTGAGCTTAAACAGATATTTCATGCCGCTGTCGGATGCACCTGTAATCATCGAATGCATATCATCAATCATATATCCGATGGACATAGACTGCTGATACATATCGTTCGTGGTGCAAAATACATTGCCGTCTTTGACTGCCCTAAAATCGGCAAGCACCGGGCACTTGTCCAAAAGCTCATTCAGATTCTTCACACCGCCGTCTATCGCACTGTTATATATCAGATAGTCAGCATCTATTGCTCCATTGTAGAAATCCTCTAGCTGCATATTCATGGTTGACCTGCCTGTATCGTCGTCATTTGATGCATCAAAAATATATTCTCCACCGGCAAGTGAAATCATCTTTGGCACATAATCTGTGCTTTTGCGCACCTGAACCTGTCCATTGGATGTGATATAGAAAAATGCAACTGTATCACTTTTTGTGGCATCATCCGTATCGGTACCATCTGTCTTTGCGATGCGATTTACAATATCCACCTGCTCATTAAAGAGCTCATCGGCCTTTTCATCCCGGTCTGTGAGTGCTCCAAAGAACTTCACCCACTCCACTCTGCCGAGCGGCTCCTCCTCATAGCTTGAGTACTCGATTATTGAAGGGATATCAAAGCTTTTAAGCTTTTCAGTTACCTGCGGCGAATGGGTAATCATAGTATTTTCTATGGCAAGAGAACAGTTTTCTGACACCAAAAGCTCATAATCGGGCTTTGAATATTTGCCAGCATATAGCATCCTGCCACTTTCAAGAGCCTTTCTTGCACTGTCAATGTACCAGCCGTCACTGTCTAGCCCCGAAAATTTAATAGTGTCCACTGCATCAAGCTTGTCAAACATATCCATCACCCCTGATGCGACCAGATACAAATCACTTACAGGCTCCTTCAATACAATAATATCCTTGTCAATATCCTTTGGAGTCTTTCTGCCCTTTGGCACGGTAAGTATTTTGGTACCGTCCTTTGTCGTAAGTATCTTGTATCCACCCTCATAATAGTCAACAGAAAAATTCTTTGCATATAAAAGCTTCATACTGCTCTTATATATAAGACCGTTTTGTGCCTCTGCCTCAGCCTTCGATTCGGTATTCCCTGAATCGGAAGAAGGACTGTCGCAGCCTGACAGCCAGAACAGTCCTATAATTGATATCAATATATATATAATTATCTTTTTTCTTCCATGCATAGTTTAATTATTCTCCATCCTCACCAAGCACCTCTGTAGCAGAATCTGAATGGAAGGTGAGTGTGTACTCAACCTCGTGCGGCTTGCTCATAGCAACTGTATCTCCGATAACCTGCATAGGTGTATCAAGCTTAACCGGAATTTCAAATACAGAATTGCCGTCTGTATTTACAGGTCTATATTTCTGTCCGTCAACTATCATATAGTCATAGTTTGGACTGCTCCACTGCACTGTTGCAGTAGCGGCTCCACCGCTTATAGTCACCTCAGCCGGTGATGCAATGCTCGCCTTACCGCTTCCGCCCTCGAAATCGAGATTGATATTGTATGTTCCGTCAGGAAGCTCTTTTCCTGCACTCTCAGATACGCTTGCATCTGCGTCCGCAGGTGTGGCATTTGAGACCTTTACCTTGTGGTCATACCATTTGCCCTTTGTACCGATAAGTGCAAGGTCAAATTCCTCATCCAAAACAGGAACCGGTATATCAAACGCATTAACCTCCTCAGTTGTGCCATCGCCATAATCGACAGTCTCAACAGTTGGCTCCAAAAGCTCAGCCTTGTCCTTTGAGGCATCCTTTGCTGTTCCCAAAAAGAGATTTACAATGTGTGTGGATGTAAGAGCAACATGTATTGTTGCCTTGCCATCCTTCACGGTGAGTGTACCTTTGTTGTCGTATGCATCATTCACATGAAACATTGAGCTGTCTGTAGTAAACTCTGCTGTATATGTACCATCTGAAAGTGCTATCTTTTCTGTTTTTTCAGCCTTTTTTGTGCTCTCTGTCGCATCCTGCACTGCTTTTTTGCTTTCTGTTTCAGCTTTTGCATTCTTATTGCCGCAGGCTGCCAAGCTCATGGCACAAACCAGTGTCATTGCAACGATATAAGTAAACTTGTTTCTGAATAATTTTCTCATGTCTGATATACTGCTCCTGTTATTTTATAGCTTCCCCACTATACATTTAAGTAACTGCTACTTGCTCATAGCAGCCGCTGTATGCTCAACATAAAGCTTCTGGATACCCTCAATCTCACCAAGTCCGTTAATCTGTGTATCGATTTTATCGAACTTTCCTGATGCCTTAAACTGTGAAAGCCATGAATCATCATCACTTCCCGCCATATCATTGTTGGCATGGTCTCCTGCAACAACCATAAGCGGACGAAGAATGACATTCTTGTAACCAGCGGCTGACACCTTCTCAATTACAGACTCACATGATGTATCCTCCGGCTCACCCTCTACAGTTCCGATAAATACGTTCTCATAACCCAAATCTGTCATCTGGCTCTGCATCTGGCTGTATGAAATCTTTGCTGTATGGCTTGTTCCATGTCCCATAAATACAAATGCTGTGCCCTCTTCCTTTGCAGCATCAAGGCTGTCATAGCCTGCCTTTTCTACCGCTTCCTCTGTGAGAATTTCTGCAACAGCCTTTTTATCCTCATTTACAACTGTTGCATCACTTCCAACCTCACCGAGGAGTGGCTCTGCAATCTTTACAGACTCAAATTTGTCCTTATACTTCTCTACAGTCTCTGAAAGCTCATCATACTCTGCGCCATGCATCAGGTGTGTAGGCTGTACCACAAGATTCTTTACACCATTTTTGACTGCACGCTCAAGTGCCTGATCCATATTATCAATCTTCTCGTCATCTCTTGCCTGTACATGATTGATGATAATCTGTGCTGTGAAGGCTCTTCTGACTGACCAGTCAGGATTTGCAGCTGCTATTGCATCCTCCACACCCTTGATATCAGCCACACGGCTGTCGTTGAAGGATGTACCAAAGCTTACTACAAGAATCTCGTTCTCGCCGATATCATCCTGGTTTCTCGGATCATCCTTTGAAGCATCGCCTGTATCTCTGCCGAAATAGTCAGGATCAGCATTTTCTCCCTCTACAAGCTCCTTCTGTGCGTCTGTGAGCTTGTCCCAGGCCTCCTTAGCCTCCTTGCACTGCTTGTCTGTATCATCTGTTCTCTCCTGCACGTAGATTGCATCGATTAAATCTGCCACATGCATTGCTGCCTCCTGATCTGCGTTTGCGCTTGTCTCACTCTCTGAATCCTTAGATGCCTGTGTACCATTCTTTGCATCATCTGCCTTGCTGCCACAGCCGGTCACTGCTGTCATAGCCATAACTGCTGCCATCAGTACTACTACTAATTTCTTTTTCATGTTTTCTCCTTTTCATTCTCCTTGCAGCTATTAAGCTGCACATGTTTTAAATATGTAAGACGAAAACATTTAAAGCGTCAAAAATAAAAGCTCTTTGTACTATTATGTCAAAGAGCTATACATGTCAAAATCCTTCTAACCCAGACTATACGGCTATCATAACCTTGTCTGTAATTATAATTATTTCATCACGTACAGCCAGTTACTCGTGGCTTGAAACACTATTGTTTCCGTACAACACAAAGGCAGGTCTCCCGGCTTATATATCATTGCTTCGGCCGTCTTCCCGGTTGCCCAGTGACCTATCGGCCGTCACTCCTTAATTACGGTGACGAGTTCGTACAGGATTTGCACCTGTTTCCCTTTTCACCGGAGCCAGCTTCACATCGCCTGTCATAAATCAGATTCAAATGCTTGTCTGCTCCGACACCTTTATGCTACATATTCAGTTTCTTCGTGCGTTGCTTATGCAATCGCTTGGATTATTATATTACAACTTGTAACATTATTCAACAGATTTTTATCAGACGCTTTACAGACACATTTACAAAAGCGGCGCAAAAAGCTGCAAAATACTCTGCAGCAGCCTGCCTGCAAATGAGATATCATTTGTGCTTTCCTCATACACCTCCTCTGAAACCGCAAACGTCTCTATCGCATCCTCTTTTATTTTTCCGATGCACTGAGTCCTGTACATGTATACAAAATCCCCAAAATTCCAATACATGCTCCTGAAATCCAGATTGCATGTGCCAACTATCGCAGTATCATCATCTGCCACTATACACTTTGAATGTATAAAGCCGGGTGTGTATAGATATATCCTTACCCCCGCCTCGATAAGAGGTCTGAAATTGGCTTTTGTCTGCAGATAAATGAGCTTTTTATCGGGAATCTTAGGTACAACAATACGCACATCAACACCTGACCTGGCTGCCGATATCATAGCATGTGACAGCTCTGTTCCAAGTATCAGATATGGTGTAAAAATATAAACATATTTTTTAGCTCTTGAGATGATACTCACATAAAGATTCTCTCCTACATCATCATGCTCAAGCGGTGAATCGCAAAACGGCTGGACAAAACCGCTTTCCTCTGACTGGCTGAAGGTATTGTGTGGATTCAGATATTCATCATGCACAGCATTGTCCTTATTGATATAATTCCACATCTCAAGGAACATCGTTGTGAAACTGTTTACACACTCTCCCTCCACACGGATACCGGCATCCTTCCAGTAACCAAACCTGATTTTTTTGTTGATATACTCATCTGCTATATTGTAACCACCGGTATGCGCCACACGTCCGTCTATCACCAGTATCTTCCTATGATCCCTGTCATTCATAATTACTGAAAGCATGGGCTTATATGGATTGAAGCGTCTGGTCTGTATTCCGATGCTCTCCATCTCCTTTATAAAATATGGCGGAATGGCATTTATGCTGCCAAAATCATCATATATGATTCTCACCACAACTCCATGCTTTACCTTTTCTTTGAGTATATCAAGTATCTGATCAAGCATAACGCCACTGCCGATTATGAAATACTCCATAAAGATAAACTTTTCAGCTGACCTTAAATCTTTTAAAATGCTCTCAAAAGCCTCCTCACCTGATTTAAAGTACTCTGTGCAGTCCTCCGCATACAGTGGATATTTCTGATTTTGAGTGATAAGCCTGCTTTGTCTGTATGCATCCATATCTGTCTGTCTGAGTGTCTCATTTAGCAGCTCGTTTTCAGGCCGAAGCGGCGCATATGCTTCCACAATTCTCGCCATTCTTTTCTGTGTCTTCGACGTAAGCTCCGGTCTTCCGAAAAAGAAATAGCACGGAATACCAACGATTGGAACACTCAGTATCAAAAATATCCATGACATTTTTATATACATTTTCATCCGCCTGTTGACAATATAAAGCGAAAGCAATATGGCTGCCACATACAGCAGATCCTGAAACACCCTGCTGGCAACAGATGCCGTATAAAACAAAAAGAACCACCATATCATCTGTATGATTATTATTGTCGAAACTATAAAAAGCTTTGAAAGCAGTCTTTGTAATATTTTTCTCATTTAAGCCCTACCATGAAATTACAATTATACAACCTAATATTTCCTATATTATCTATAATAAATCTCTAATACATATTATAATATTCCCACCAATTTATCAACATTTATAATCCCCCACGAGCCTTTGTGACTATCCCCTGCCCTGTCACATGTATTATACAGGGCTAGCTTAACCGCCTCCGGTCTAATATTTGGATTTTTTTCCAATAGAAGTGCTATGGCACCTGACACAATCGGTGTAGCCATTGAAGTACCTGTTTTTCTTACATATGTGCCATCCCTCGTTCCAAGGCTTATGATATCATGCCCGGGAGCCAGAATCTCAGGCTTTACAATACAGCAATCGGTCGGACCTTTGCCACTTCTTATATCATCAAAGCTTCCGACTGTTATTATTTTTCTTGAAATTCCCGGCACAGTTACAGAAAACGGTGCCGGGCCGTAGTTGCCCGCTGCTGCAACAACTACCACTCCCATATCCCACAATTCATCTATCAGCTTCAATATCTTAATACGCTCTGCTGTATCAGAACATGGCAGATATCCTACAGAGAAGTTGAGTATTTTTATATTAAGTCTGACGCAGTTTTCTTTTATATACTTAAGTGCACGAATTGAATCCGCTGTCTGCCCCATGCCAAGATAATCAAGCACCTTAAACACATATAGTCCTGCCCCCGGAGCCATGCCTATATCTGCAGCCGATAATATACCGCACACATGTGTACCATGCCCGTTATCGTCATAACATGTCTCCTTTCCACCCACAAAATCCATAAAGTGCTTTATACACCCATCAAGCTGTTTGTGTTTAAACACACCCGTATCAAGCACTGCTATATTGACATTTTTACCACTATATCCATTTTTATATACCAGATTTGCATTTATACTATATTTCGCATTTTTCATTATTATTTTATTTTTTAATTTAGTATATGATTCGTTTTCACAATATGACACAGACGCACCTGTTTTGCCTTACATCATATCACCTTACTATAATTTCATATATTAAAAGGACTGCACCTGCGTGCAGCCCTTTACCTGGATATTATTGTTATACTTTAACGTATATTAATTAATCCTCTTTTACATCCTTCATAGAGAAGCTGATTCTTCCCATCTTGTCCTTGCCAAGGCAAACAACCTTTACCTTGTCTCCAAGTGTGAGTACATCCTCTACTCTGTTGATTCTCTCTTTTGCAATCTTAGAAATGTGAACCATTCCCTCTTTGCCAGGAGCAAATTCGATGAAAGCACCGAACTCCTTGATGCTTACAACTGTTCCCTCAAGGATCTGTCCCTGCTCAAAATCAGTTGTGATAATCTTAATCATGTCGATTGCCTTTGCAATCATCTCTTTATCTGTTCCGCAAACTGAAACAGCGCCATCATCTGTGATATCAATCTTTACACCGGTTCTGTCGATAATCTCGTTGATTGTCTTACCCTTCTGTCCGACAACATCACCAATCTTTGATGGATCGATTGTAATCTGCTCAATCTTTGGAGCCCACTCATTTACTTCTTTTCTAGGCTCAGCGATTGCCTTGCTCATGACCTCATCCATGATGTAGAGACGTGCCTCACGTGTTCTTGCGATTGCCTCCTCAACGATAGGTCTTGTAAGTCCGTGAATCTTGATATCCATCTGGATAGCTGTAATACCCTTATGTGTACCTGTTACCTTGAAATCCATATCTCCGAAGAAATCCTCAAGACCCTGGATATCTGTAAGTACAAGGAAATCATCATCTGTATCGCCTGTTACAAGTCCGCATGAGATTCCGGCAACCATAGCCTTAATCGGAACACCTGCAGCCATAAGTGACATACATGATGCACATGTTGAAGCCATTGATGTAGAGCCGTTTGACTCAAATGTCTCAGATACGGCACGGATAGTATATGGGAACTCCTCAATGCTTGGAAGTACAGGAACAAGTGCCTTCTCAGCAAGTGCTCCGTGTCCAATCTCACGACGTCCCGGTCCACGTGATACCTTTGTCTCTCCTACAGAATATGCAGGGAAGTTATAGTGATGCATATATCTCTTTGTTGTGATATTAGCATCAAGTCCGTCGATTTTCTGAATCTCTGATAAAGGAGCAAGTGTTACAACATCACAAATCTGTGTCTGTCCACGGGTAAACATTGCAGAGCCGTGAACTCTAGGAATCAAATCAACCTCTGCTGCGAGTGGTCTGATCTGGTTGATTGCACGGCCGTCCGGACGCTTATGATCCTTTAAAATCATCTTTCTGACTGTCTTCTTCTGATACTGGTAAATAGCCTCACCAAGTACTGCAAGGTACTCCTCATTGTCAGCGAAGGCTTCCTCTAACTGCTCTGTGATAGCTCTTATATTTTCCTCACGCTTCTGCTTCTCATCTGTGAATACTGCCTCCTCCATCTGCTCAGGAGTAACAATTTTCTTGATATCCTCAAACATCTGCTCCGGAATAGCACAGCTCTCATACTCATGCTTTGGCTGTCTCTTATACACATCTCCGAGCCCACGAGACATGCGCAGAT
>OWIJ01001234.1_pt1 | contig 14686 bp, 7 predicted proteins | sample 1732821 | NCBI WGS metagenome assembly OWIJ01 (sample SAMN05065759, study PRJEB22554) | human gut metagenome | biome: ENVO:2100002; feature: ENVO:00000062; material: ENVO:00002003 | host: Homo sapiens | place: USA | reverse complement strand
ATAACGCAAAATGTACCCTCCTTACTGGGTGTCCAGTAAAGAGGGTACATTTCATATTGGCGGTCAGTCTCTTTTTGGTCAGCGCCTGTCATAAAAAAGAGACGGCGCCTCAACCGGCTGCAGCACCGATGCCTCAGCTGCGCCTGGCAGCTGATGAAGGACCAAATACCAATGCCCGTGCAGCGGTTGCCATCAGCCGCTTGTTGAGTCTTCATTTTGATGGCCTTGATACAAGTACCCTTTCTACGGCGGGCTCGCTGGCTTCTTTGGATCTTATGAAGCAAGGAAAAGCTGATTTGGCCATTGTTCAGCAGGACGTTGCCGAAGCAGTTTTTTCAGGAAAGGCACTCTACGAAGGAAAACCTTACCAGGATTTTTGTGAACTGTGTTATCTGGGGTCCCGCACACTGTATTTTCTGGTGCCTCGACTTTCCACCCTCTCTGATATAAGGGAGCTCAAGGATTGTAAAGTCGCAGTAGGCGCTCCTGGATCGGGCATGGAAGTTACAGTTCGTGCCTTGTTGCGTGCTGCCCATATGAAACGTCAGGATATGGTCTTTCAGTATCTTTCCGATCAAGAAGCTTTATCTGCTGTAGCTTCCGGTCGAGTCGACGCAGCTTTGGTTATGGGGGGCTTACCGGATAAGGAAATCAATGAAGCTCTCGCGGGCGGAGCCCTTCGCTTGATTCCTCTTGAGGGAGCCGCTTTTGAGGAGCTAGCTGAACGGACGGGACTGTATTTGCCAACAACAATCAAATTAGGGACATATCCTTATATGGAGGGCCCTGTTTCCACCCTTTCTGTTCCAGTCCTACTTGTAGGAACAAGCTCGCTCCCGAAGGAGAGGACCCTGGCGCTGCGAAGCTTACTCCAAAATGGGGTGGGGGAGATCAAAAAAAGCGATGTTTCCCTCCTTTCTTTTCCAAATCAGACACTTTTTACGCCCTCAGGAATTCCGTTTCCTGAAAGTTGGGAGAGCTCGGAGAAGAAGAATCCGGGCGAATCTTCTCAATAAAGAGGAGAATGGCTGATTTTCTGCGCCAATCCGTTGCAAATCTAGACGCTACAAGTTATAATGAAATACTAGGGATTAGGGGAAGGATGGTCCATATCCTTCCCTTATTCTTAACGTGATTCTGTGTTAGCAGAGTAAAACAGGAATTTTCCACGGACTGTCATCGTCCCGTGGTTGATGGGTTTTAGGATCTAAAACCCCATAATTCATAGATTATCGTACTTTTGGAAGCCTTTCAGTCTCTTTTTTGTGTTAAAGGTGAGCTGCGAGCTTTCGCTAAAAAATTGAGGAGGTGTCCCTTTTGGCAAAAGGACAACAGAAAAAAATAAGCATCATCCCTTTGGGTGGTCTTGGTGAAATTGGTAAAAATATGACCGCGTTCCGTTACGGAGAGGAAATCATCCTGGTTGATGCCGGTCTTGCTTTCCCGGATGATGAAATGCTCGGGATCGATCTTGTCATTCCAAATTTTTCCTACCTTGTTGAAAACAAGGATAAGGTCAAGGCAATCTTCCTGACCCACGGTCATGAAGATCATATCGGTGCCATGCCCTATGTGATGAAGGAACTGAACTGCCCCGTTTATGGCTGCCCACTGACGCTAGGAATCCTGTCGGGCCGTCTTCGTGAAAATGGCGTTTCAGATCAAAAGTGCAAAGCGGTCAAGGCTGGGGCCACTGTTCGTGCTGGATCTTTTCGGGTCGAATTCATCCATGTGAACCATAGCATCCCCGATGCGGTATCTCTTGCAATCCATACGCCTGTGGGTACAATTGTCCATACGGGTGACTATAAATTCGATCAGACCCCTGTTGACGGCCAGCCTACGGACTTTGCACGGCTTGCCGAAATTGGAGATAAAGGCGTCCTGCTTCTGCTGGCTGATTCAACAAATATTGAACGGCCTGGATTTACGCCCAGTGAAAAGAATGTAGGAAAAACGCTCGATGAACAGTTCAGGGCTGCCAAGAACCGGATCATCGTGGCCACCTTTTCCTCCAACGTCCATCGCCTGCAGCAGGTCATTGACGCAGCTGTCATGACGCGCCGCAAGGTTGCCGTCATTGGACGCAGCATGGTCAATGTCGTCAATATTGCCAGCGAGATGGGATATCTCAAGATTCCTAAAGGTGTACTCATTGATATTGATGAAACACGCAACTATTCACCGCGTCAAATTGCCATCATTACGACGGGCAGTCAGGGGGAACCCATGAGCGCCCTTACCCGTATGAGCAATAGTGAGCATAAAAAAGTGTCCATCATGCCCGGCGATACGGTCATCATTTCCGCTACTCCGATTCCAGGAAATGAGCGCGGCGTGGGGCACACCATAGACAACCTCTATAAGCTCGGAGCGGAGGTCGTCTATGGACGGGAGCGGGGCATTCACGTTTCCGGTCACGCCAGTCAGGAAGAAATCAAGATGATGCATCGACTGATCCGTCCAAAATTTTTTATGCCGGTCCACGGTGAATACCGTCACCTCGTGCTTCATAAGAAGCTCGCTATGCAGCTTGGCATGAATAAGGATAATGTCGTCATTGCTGAAAATGGATCTGTTGTGGATGTAACTCCGAACTCCATTGGAATCAGCGGCCACGTAACAGCCGGCAAGACCCTCATCGACGGACTTGGCGTAGGCGATGTCGGCAATGTCGTTCTTCGCGACCGCCGCCAGCTCTCACAAGATGGGATTCTCATCGTTGTGGTAACTATTGATCACAGTAATTATTCCATTGCTGCTGGTCCTGATATTGTCTCCCGCGGATTTGTCTATGTCCGTGAATCGGAAGAACTCATGGAAGGCGCACGTGACCGGGTTCTCTCCACTCTTGATAAATGCCGGGAAAGCCATGTGACGGAATGGTCCAGCTTGAAGTCCGCCGTACGGGATTCCTTGGGGCGTTATCTCTTTGAAAAAACGAGACGCCGTCCCATGATTTTACCGTTGATCATGGAAGTTTAACTGTCTGATAAAATAAGGAAGGATTGCCGTGAAGAAAAAAACGCAGCCAAAGAATACAAAGAAGAGGACAAAGGCCGGGGAAAATGGTTTTTCCTACAAGCTTGAGGCCCTTGGGATCGTATATGCTGCTCTTGGCCTCTTCATGGCTGTAAGCCTTTGGTATCCCGAAGTCGGTTTTTTGGGAGATTCTGCCCATTATTTCCTGACCATGGGTCTGGGAAGGGGCGCTTTGCTTCTTCCTATCTATTTGGTGATTTTGGGGTTAGGCTATGTTGTGAATCATAAGCGTCTCCAGTTCTCCAAAAGATTCTTTTCCATCCTGCTTTTTTTGGTGTCCCTTCTTTCCCTCTGGCATGCCAGTGTGATCCCGGAAGGGGCTGAAATCCTGCCAGAATCATTACCTATCGGTGGCGGCCTCCTTGGAGGCGCCATCGTGTTTGTTTTCACAAAGATTGCAGGCCGTATTGGGACCTTTATTCTGCTCATTGCCCTGACCTTGATTTCCTTGGTCCTGACAAATCGCTTCTCCCTCAGCAAACCCTTGAAGGCAGCTGGGGAAGAGATGAAGAACGGAGCCATGACAGCCGCTCAGAAATGGAATGATTACCAAGATGCTCGCAGAAAGCGGAAACGGGAAATTTATGATCAGGAGCGGCAGGAAGAAGCACAAATAGATCAAGAGGCCCAAACCGAGGACCCTAAGCATCAGAGCATCAGTGAGATCATCAAGGGAGCCCTATCGAGTACAAAACCACTTGTTAAATTTGATAAGGATGAAATTGAGGGCACTTTGGCAGCCCAGTCACCGGCTGTAGAAAAGGAACCAGAATATGTGCCCTATGAACCTGTCATCCCACCGAATATTCCCGATGAGCCGGCAGGAACGGAGAAAGAAAAAACACAGACAGCCGTATCCAAAGCTCAGGCAGAGGGTACTGCCCTTAGCACAGTTGAACAAGCCGATGCGTCCAGCTATGAATTTCCTCCCTTGACGCTTCTTAACCCACCGCGACCTGTCAATCGAAACCATTCTCGCCAGGAAATGGAAACCCAGGGGCACATCATTGAAAAGACGCTGACCGATTTTGGTGTTAAGGCGGCCCTTGTCAATGTCACCAAAGGGCCTTCTGTTACGCGGTATGAACTGGAACCGGCTCCCGGTGTCAAGGTGAACAAGATCCAGAATCTAGCTGAAGATATTGCCTTGAAGCTTGCCGTGACGAGCGTCCGTATTGAGCCAATCCCAGGCAAGGCTGCCATTGGGATTGAGGTACCGAGCCGCTACAGTGAGGCTGTGACATTCCGTTCCATCGTGGACTGTGATGAAATCCGTAACGCCAAAGGAAAACTTTGCGTCGGTCTCGGCAAGGATATCTCCGGCCGTGTTATTGTGGCCGATCTCAGCAAGATGCCTCATTTGCTGATTGCCGGTTCTACCGGGTCTGGTAAATCCGTTTGCATCAATACCATCATTGCCAGTCTTCTTTATCGGGCAAAACCGAACGAGGTCAAACTTATCCTTGTTGACCCAAAGGTCGTAGAACTGACAAATTACAATGGCATTCCCCATCTTTTGACCCCCGTTGTTACAGGGCCTAAACAGGCCGCCTCGGCCCTTCATTGGGCTGTTGTTGAGATGGAACGGCGCTACAGCCTTTTTGCAAAAACGCAAGTGAGAAAGATTGACGACTATAACGCCGTTGTTCCTGCTGATGAAGCCCTGCCCTTTATTGTTGTCATCATCGACGAATTAAGTGACCTCATGATGGTTGCCGCCGTCGATGTAGAAGACGCAATCCTGCGTCTTGCCCAAAAGGCCCGTGCTGCTGGAATCCATTTGATCCTTGCGACACAGCGTCCGAGTGTCGACGTCCTTACGGGGACCATCAAGGCCAATATCCCTTCGCGGATTGCCTTTGCTGTATCCTCCAATACGGATAGCCGGACCATCCTTGATATGAGCGGGGCTGAAAACCTTTTGGGCCGTGGGGATATGCTTTATTTCCCGACAGGTGCCAATAAGCCAACCCGTGTCCAAGGCGCCTTCATCACCGACGAGGAATTGGGACGGATTGTTGACTTCATCAAATCTGAATCCATTCCGACCGCGTATGAGGAAGAAGTAACGACCCAAGCCCTATCAGAAGATAAGAAAAAGCATGCTGCTGGGGAAGGGGAGGACGAGGCTGAGGACGACTTATTTGAAGATGCCTTGCGTCTTGTTGTTTCTACCCACCAGGCATCCAGTTCCATGCTCCAGCGAAAGTTCCGTATCGGCTATACCCGTGCCGCCCGGCTTGTAGATATGATGGAAGAAAAGGGAATTGTAGGTCCCAGTGAAGGGAGCAAGCCCCGCAGTCTCATAATGAGTGAGACTGCCATTGCGGAACGTTTCTTTACCAAGAACCCAAAGAAAGAGGCTGACTTTTCATGAAGCATATTGGAGAATACCTAAAGCAGCGGAGATGCGAAAAAAATATAACTCTGGAGGAAGTGGCATCCCAGACTGGCATCCGGGAGCAATATCTTACCGCTCTCGAATCCGGTGATTTTGAGAAGATTCCTGGAGATGTGTTTATCAAAGGGTTTATCCGGAATTACGGCAACTTCCTTGAAGAAAATGGCAATGATCTTGTCGAAGCTTACACAAAGGGCCTTGCCACACCAGAAGCCCTGCATGAACCCTTGAAGGCAGCTCCTTCGGATGTAAAAGAACAGCCCGAAGTCCTGCAGGAGCCCGCTTCTTCCCCTGCTTCCACAGCAGATGCCACGCCCGAAAACGACGAAGAGCGCACCATGGTTGTGACCCCTTCCATGATGGAAGAGGCGAGACGCTCGTGGGAAGAAGAGGAAGCATTCGAAGAAGAACAAGAAAAGACTACCCCGAAAGTGCAGGCCGTCATCAAGGAAATCGATGATGAACCGGAACCCGATGAAAATCAAAAAGAGGAATCTGGTATCGTTAAGAAACTGCGCCATTTCATTGAAAGCATCCTGTATGAAGAAGTCGACGAGGATGATGACGAAGATGACGACGCTGACGATGAGGCGTTAGAAAACGGCGAGGATAGACAGGAAAGCCCGCTTTATGCCTATCAAAAAAAGGAACGTCAAGACAATCGGAAGGGTGTCAGTGCCTATCTAAATATTCGGATCTTCGGCATTGTATTTGCCATTTTCTTTGGGATCTTCTGTGTGGTCATGGCTTATTTCCTGTTTGGCGGCAAGACCATGCCGGAAATCCCTGCTACGACGAGTCTATCTGACAGTGTAAAGAGTGAAAATTCTTCAACCAGGAAGGCGGAAGAAGCAAAAAAAGAAGAGAAACAGCCGGAGACAAAGGAAGAAAAAAAGGGGACACCAAAGCCTTTGGAAAAGAACAGAAAAATGGGGTCACGGTAACAGTTACGTATAATAAACCCGTCTGGACGGAAGCCGATATTGACGGTAAACGTGTGGAAACGGCTACGGTCAGTGCTGGGTCGACAAGAACGTACAATGGAAAATCCACTGTTAAACTGAGTTTCGGCAGTATTCGAGACGTATCCATCAAGGTCAACGGAAAAGACTATAAATTGAAGGATACAGAGTGGGGGACCATGAGCAAGACTTTCCGTGCCCAGTAAATAAAGAGAGGAGTCCAAGTTGAAAATAGGAGTTGTAAGCCTAGGATGCCCTAAGAACCTCGTTGATTCTGAGGTCATGATGGGACTTATCCGTGACCGTAAATGGGAACTGACTAATGATCCATCCCATGCCGACATCATTATCGTCAATACCTGCGGTTTCATCGAAAGTGCCAAAACCGAATCCATCAATACCATCCTGCAGATGGCAGAATATAAGAAAATAGATTCCCATCGTAAACTCATTATGACGGGCTGCTTGGGTCAGCGTTATGCCCACGAACTTTTTGAACAGATGCCCGAAGTGGATGCAATTATCGGAACAGAATGTTATGATGCCATTGGGTCGGTCATTGATCGCGTGGAAAAGGGAGAGCGTTTTGTGCTGCTTGAAGCGCCTAAGCAATACTCCCAGCCTAAGAGCCGCGTCCTTTCCACTCCGCAATATACAGCTTATGTGAAGATTGCCGAAGGCTGCAGCAATCGCTGCTCCTATTGTGCTATTCCAAAATACGGGGACCATATCGCAGCCGACCCTATGAGGAAATTGTAGAAGAAGTAAAATCCTTGGTTCAGCAGGGTACGCGGGAAGTTATCCTTGTTGCGCAAGATACGACGCAGTACGGGATTGATTTATACCACAAACTGCGTCTTTCCGAGCTTTTGCGTGATCTGAATGAGATCCCTGCCTTAACATGGATCCGCATCCTATACTGTTATCCCGAATCCTTTTCTGATGAACTCATAGAGACCATGGCCCAATGCAAGAAGGTTTGCCACTATGTTGACCTTCCGCTGCAGCACGCCAGCAATTCTCTTTTAAAGACCATGCGCCGTAGGGATACGCGGGAACAGGTTGAAATGCTCCTTGCTAAACTTCGCAACAGGATGCCTGACATCTGCCTGCGGACGACTTTTATTGTCGGCTTTCCAGGAGAAACTGAAGCGCAATTCGAGGAACTCCTTGATTTTGCTCAAAAAGAACACTTCCAATGCGCAGGTGTCTTTACCTATTCACAGGAAGAGGAAACCGAGGCAGGTGCCATGAAAAACCAGATCGATGAAGCAACCAAGCAGGAACGCTATCATCGCTTGATGGCACTGCAAGCCAAGATTTCTGAGGAAATCCAACAGGAACGGGAAGGAAAGGTCCTGACAGTTCTTGTGGAGGGACATGATGAAAAAAATCCGGACCTTGCTGTGGCGCGGTCCTATGCGGAAGCTCCTGATATTGACGGTAAGATCTTTATTGAAGGTGCTAAGGGACTTCGGGTAGGGGACTTTGTCAACGTCCAGATCGATCAAGGCTTTACGTATGAGGCTGTTTCTCACCTCGTAAAGGAGTGAATGTTCTGTGGATGTAGAAATCATCAGTACGGGAACGGAACTTTTATTGGGGGATATCCTTAATACGAGTTTCCAGCTCCTGTCAAGAACCCTGAATGACGCCGGTTTCAGTGTCCTTTATCAATCAACGGTGGGAGATAATCAAAAGCGCCTTTTAGCTGCCCTTTCCATTGCGCAAACGCGTGCCCAGATCATCATCCTTACGGGCGGCTTAGGCCCCACAAGAGGCGATATTACAGCTCAGACCGTTGCCGATTTTCTTGGTCGTCCCCTTGTGCTGAGTGAGGAATGGCTGAAAAAGATGGAGGCTTATTTTGCCTCTCGCGGACTTGTCATGAGCCCCAATAACCGGAAACAGGCCTATGTACCGGAAGGGGCGGTCATTTTCAATAATGATGTGGGAACCGCACCGGGTATGGCGATTGAAACAAATGGCGGCAAGGTTTTAATCCTGCTGCCAGGACCGCCTGAAGAAACCAAGTTCGTCCTTGAAAATGAGATGATGCCTTACCTTCGCCAGAAATTCCAAAGTCAAGGGATCATCCATTCCCGCATTCTTCATCTAAAAGGGTTGACCGAATCCATGACAGCCGAAAAACTTGATGACATTATCATGGCACAGACCAATCCGACAGTGGCACTATACGCGCGCCGCGGTGAAATCCTTGTACGGATCACAGCAAAAGCTGCAAGCCTGGAAGATTGTATGGCACTCATTCACAACGAGGAGACCAAGATCCGTGCCAAAGTTGGAGAATATATTTACGGAACTGACTATGAGACTTTGGGGGAAGCACTGGGAAAGTTGCTGCGTGCTAAGGGCATGACCATCGCTTTTGCAGAATCCTGCACGGGAGGGCTTGCCTCAAGTCTGGTGACCGATGTACCGGGAAGTTCGGAATACCTCATTGGTTCCGTTGTTTCCTATACCAATCAGGTCAAACATGAGATCCTGGGCGTTCCCCAGGAAACGCTCGATACGTATACGGCGGTATCCAAGGAAACGGCGATTGCTATGGCTGAAGGGGTGCGCCGTTTAATGCGCAGCGATATTGGTGTCAGTATTACAGGGATTGCAGGTCCTACAGGCGGTTCACCGGACAAACCGGTAGGACTGGTTTATGAAGCCTGTGCAACAAAGCATGGCACGGTTGTACAGGAACTTCGCTATCGGGCTTCGCGCACGACCGTCAAACTCCGTGCAGCAATGAACGCCATGGCCCTTGCCATGGATGAAGCTAAGAAATGAATCGTGCCAAACAAGTATGTTAGGAGAACCTATGACAGAACCAACAATTACGACCTTTGAAGACCTGAACCTTGACAAAAAGATTCTCTCTGCCCTGAAAGACATGGGCTTTGAGGAACCGTCACCCATCCAGAAAGGGGCCATTCCCCTTGCACTTGAAGGGGATGATATCATCGGACAGGCTCAAACCGGTACGGGCAAGACAGCGGCTTTCGGCATTCCCATCATCCAATCCATTGATGAAAAGAATCGCCATGTCCAGGCCTTGGTCATGTCCCCAACACGGGAACTATGCATCCAGGTGGCAGAAGAAATCAGCAAAATTGGCCGGCTGAAGCGTGTCCATGTCCTGCCTGTATATGGCGGACAGCCGATTGAACGCCAGATTCGGAGCCTGAAACATGGCGTCCAGGTCGTTATTGGGACCCCGGGCCGCCTTTTGGATCATTTGCGCCGCGGCACCATCAGTTTGGACCATATCCACTTCCTCGTCCTTGATGAAGCGGATGAAATGCTTGATATGGGGTTCATTGAAGATATTGAGACCATCATCAAGGAAGTTCCGCCAGAACGGCAGACCATGCTTTTTTCAGCGACGATGCCCCGTCCAATCTTGAGCATCAGTAAAAAGTACATGCGGACACCAAAGGTGGTAGCCATCCACAAGGAAATTGTGACGGCTCCGACCATTGATCAATATTATTATGAAACGCGCGATAAAGTGGATGGTCTGTGCCGAATCCTTGATACGACAGATGACTGCAAGATGATCATTTTCTGCCGCACCAAGAAAGGCGTGGATGAACTGGTCATTGCCCTTGCCACCCGTGGCTATGAGGCGGAAGGCCTCCATGGGGACCTGAGCCAGACGCAGCGTGATCGGGTAATGAAGAAATTCCGTCAAGATCAGGTTGATATCCTCGTTGCAACAGATGTAGCGGCCCGCGGTATTGATATTGACAATATCACCCACGTGGTGAATTTCGATGTTCCCCAGGATCCGGAAAGCTACGTCCACCGCATTGGCCGTACTGGTCGCGCCGGCAATACCGGCGTCGCCTTGACCTTTATCACTCCTCGTGAATTCCGTCAGTTAAAGCTCATTGAACGAAGCGTAAAGACGAAAATTATCCGCGGCCAGCTTCCGACCGATGCCAATGTCCTTGAAAAACAGCGGGAACAAATCATTTCCAAAATGCAGAGCATTCTTGAACAAAATCAATATCATGATTATCTGCCTATTGCAGAAGCCCTGGAAAATGATTATGACATTCATGATATTGCGGCGGCCGCTATCAAATTCATGCAGGAAGGAAATAAAGCTTTGGAAGAGCCCCAGACTGCGGATGCGCTGCCTGAAGCTCTTGCCAACACGGGGGCTCGCCCCGGCATGGTTAGACTATTTATCAACATCGGCCGCAGTGCCAAAGTCACGGTACGGGATATCATCCAAAGCATTGCCATCGAAGCCGAGATTCCAGCAAAATCGATTGGCCGCATCAGCATCTATGACAAATTCAGTTTTGTTGAAGTTCCTGCCGACTCAGCAGAAAAAGTCATGGCCGTGATGCATAAAAATACCATTCGCGGATTCCGCGTCAACATGGAGCCCGCTAAAGCACGGAGATAAGCACCATGGATAACATCGTCTACGGGAAGACGGAGGGAATTAAAAAACGGGTCTTGGAGCAGCTTCAATCGCTCTACGACCTGCATCTTGATCAGGGCCAGCTCATTTCGGAGGAACTGGCCCTCCTTCTGCGTGATATTTCGGAATCCATTGGACGCGAAGTCTCTGTCTATGTGGACCGCAAAGGAATAATTTCCAGTGTTTCAGTTGGCAGTGATCATGCAGTTTCCCTTCAGGATACGGGAAGCCGGCGTTCTCTGTGGCGTTTGTCAGGAATCACTGCAATCCATACTCATCCGTCCGGCACATCTCGCTTAAGTGGGGTAGATATTTCCACACTTAAAAATTTGCGTCTTGACGGCATGGCGGCTCTTGCTTGGAAAGATGCGGAAGCGATGCCCCTTCTTTCTTTAGGCCTGATTACAGACCTTACTGATGATGGAGTGCCAGTTGCCGAGGAATTTGGACCTTATTCTGCCAAAGAAGCTGCCCGTATTCCTTATGGAACGCTCTTGCAGACGATTGAACGAATTTTAGGAAAAAAGACACGCAGCGAAAAAACGGGAAAAGAAGTAGAACGAGCCATGCTGGTTTCCCTTCATTGGGGAGAGGATTGTTCTCGCTATTGTGTTGAAGATTCCGTTGAAGAATTGGCACAGCTAGCAGAAACGGCAGGGGCCATTGTCGCAGCTAAATTTGTCCAGTCCCGTCCCAAACCAGATCCAGTATTTTTTATTGGAAAGGGGAAAGTTGAGGAAATGGCCCTTTTTGCTCAACAGGAAGATATTGATTTATGCCTTGTTGACGATGACCTCTCTCCGGCCCAGCAACGCAACCTGGAACAAGCGTTAGGTGTCCGGATCATTGATCGAACAGGCCTTATCCTTGACATCTTTGCCAAACGGGCCAGAACCAGTGAAGGTAAGCTTCAAGTGGAACTGGCTCAACTGCAGTATCTTCTGCCCCGCATCATGGGGCAGGGCGCCAGTTTGTCTCGCTTGGGCGGCGGCATCGGAACAAGGGGCCCTGGCGAAACTAAACTTGAAGTGGACCGCCGGCGGATCCGTGACCGTATCGGATTTTTAGAAGCCCAGATTGAAAAGATGAAGGGGGCACGCCGGACGCAGCAGAAAGCCCGGGAAAAAAGCAGGATCAAACAAGTCTGCCTTGTGGGCTATACAAACGCAGGTAAATCTTCCCTGCTGAATGCCCTTACCCATTCAGAAATCTATGCAGAAAATCAACTTTTTGCAACGCTTGATCCAACAACGCGGCAACTCAGCCTGCCCAATAAGGAAGTTTGTACCTTGACAGATACGGTCGGCTTCATTCAACGCCTGCCGCATCAATTAGTGGCCGCTTTTCGTTCGACGCTCGAAGTCGTAAAAGGGGCAGATCTCCTGCTCCATGTGATCGATGTGAGCCATGAACTTCACGAGAAACAGGAGGAAGCGGTGCTAAGCGTCTTAAAGGAACTTGGTGTAACAGATACACCAATCCTGACCGTCTACAATAAGATCGATAAGCTGCCGGATCATGAGGGGCTAAAAAAGCGGCTTGATCGAGAGGAATCCCTCGCCATTTCTGCCCGCTCTGGAGAAGGAATCCCCGCCCTTATTAAAAAGATTGCAAGCTTTCTCAATGAAGGAAAGACGGAAGTGACCCTGCTGATTCCTTATACAGAAACAAAGCTCTCGGCTCAGCTTCACGAAAAAGCGACGGTCCTATCCGAAAGTTACGGGGAAAAGGGAGCCCTTATGAAAGTCCGTTTGGATAAACATGATGTAAAGCACTATGCCCCTTATCTAAAGGAGGAAACATAAAACATGATCAATTGGGATGAAATCGAAGAGAAAGCCTTGCTTGAGGTGCAAAAGACGAGCTTTATCCATGAAAAGACTGCCCTTCTCAACACTCGTAAGGTCCTTAAAGCATTCCGTAATCATCAAGTAGCCGATTATTACCTGAAACCAAGCACGGGCTACGCCTATTCTGATACGGGAAGGGATGAACTGGATGGAATCTATGCGGAACTCTTCGGCACGGAAGCAGCCCTTGTAAGAAGTCAATTCGTTTCTGGTACCCATGCTCTTGCCGTTGCTTTATTAGGTGTTTTAAAGCCGGGAGATGAGCTGATTGGAGCTACGGGAGAGCCCTATGATACGATGCAGACCATCATTGGTTCCCCCATCAAGACCCCGGGCTCCCTAGTCAATCAGGGTATTAGCTATCACGAAATCCCCATGATTGCCAATCATCCCAACATCGACGCCATTGTGGCCGCAATTACCGACAAGACCCGGATGGTCCACGTACAGCGTTCCTGCGGCTACAGCAGCGTCCGCAAAACACTGACTGTCGATGAAATCGGAGAAATCTTCAGTGCAGTCAAACGGGTTAAGCCTGATATCATCTGCTTTGTCGATAACTGCTATGGCGAATTTATCGAAGATAAAGAACCAACCCAAGTCGGTGCTGACCTCATGGCCGGTTCCCTCATCAAGAACCTAGGCGGCGGTATTGCTCCGACCGGCGGTTATATCGTGGGACGCAAGGATCTTGTCGAACTTGCTTCCTATCGTCTCACGGCGCCAGGATTAGGCGGAGAAATGGGAGCAACGCTTGGGGATACGGCCCGTGAATTTTATGAAGGCCTGTTTTTTGCGCCTCATGTAGTCCTTCAGGCCATCAAGACTTCGATTTTTGCGGCTTCCGTATTCCAGAATCTCGGATTCGAAGTGTCTCCGCTACCAGAAGAACGCCGCAGCGATATCATCCAAACGATTACCCTAAAAACCAAGGAAAATCTCTGCCGCTTTTGTGAGGCCATTCAGGCAAGTTCTCCCGTTGATGCCCATGTAACACCTGTACCCAGCCATTTGCCGGGCTATCAGGATGAAGTCATCATGGCTGCCGGCACCTTCGTCCAAGGGGCTTCCATAGAACTGAGTGCTGATGCCCCTGTGCGCGAACCCTTTACGGTATACCTTCAAGGGGGCCTGACTTTTGAACACGGTCACATTGCCATTATGGAAGCAGCAAGAAAAATCATGGATAAATAATCGTGCAGCGGCAATTGATTCATAGATTGTGGATAAAAGTAAAATAGGAGAGGGGAGGGATAGAAAAATCCCTCCCCTCTCCTATTTTACTTAAGTTTCCAAGACAAGGCCGTCACTTGATGATTTCTCGCTCACAGCATCCCAGACAGGATTCTTTTAAAGGACCAAAGGGAATTGTTCCTGTATAGCAAAAGAGCTGCTGTCTCTAAGCTGCGGATCCCCTCTGATCGGATTTTACTCACCTTGCTGTTTATTTGGCAATCTACGTATTTTCTTTATGCCCATTTTGCCTCCTGTCCAATCTTCTTGTTCCAATAAATCAAGATTGACTGCTCCATTTGACCTTTGCTGGGTGCTGGATCGTTATGGATAAATAAGCACATATGTCACCATATTTCTCTTCTAAGACGATTTTAGAAAATGATAGACACCTCTTATGAGAAAACATGCTCTAAATGCAGATTTGAGCTTATAAGCCAGATTTCCATATCTGTAGGGCCATTATAAGAAAGACAGTCAGTTCGTCTTATGAAGAAATGAACAGTAGTCTTTTAGAAAAATGAAAATAATAAACAGCTGATCATGAGAAAAGTAGGAGCAAGTGGGAGCCATAGGAAAAAGCATCCTATATAACATCAAAATAGTAGTAAGAGGTAAAATGTGAAAAAGTGCTTCTTTCGAAAAATAAAACCGCCTCTATATTTTATGTTAGAGGCGGTTTTATTGAAATATGCATATACTGTCTCTTATACACATCTCCGAGCCCACGAGACATGCGCAGATCTCG
>OWIJ01001144.1_pt1 | contig 15686 bp, 8 predicted proteins | sample 1732821 | NCBI WGS metagenome assembly OWIJ01 (sample SAMN05065759, study PRJEB22554) | human gut metagenome | biome: ENVO:2100002; feature: ENVO:00000062; material: ENVO:00002003 | host: Homo sapiens | place: USA | reverse complement strand
CACTTCTAGCTTCGTCGGCAGCGTCAGATGTGTATAAGAGACAGGGAGATTATGGCGGACTGAAAATGTCGTTGCTTTATACAGACAATATGGTATTGCAACGGGATGTTCCGCTGACGGTTCAAGGAATTGCCAATGCCGGGGACCGGGTTACTGTAAGCATAGCCGACCGGCAAATGAAAACAAAAGCAGGTCTGAATGGAAAATGGTCGGTAACGCTGCCTCCTTTAAAGGCGGGTGGTCCTTATACCTTAAAGATCTCAACGGATGAGACGGGTTTTCAATATCAAAATGTGTTAGCGGGTGAAGTCTGGCTTTGTTCCGGTCAGTCAAATATGGAGTTTATGCTGAAACAGGCTTCGACTGCCCGAGCCGATATTCCACGTGCCGTAGATCAGCAACTTCGTTTGTATGATATGAAAGCACGTTGGCGCACAAATGCCGTCGAATGGGAGGCGAACGTACTTGATTCGTTGAATCATCTCCAATATTATAAGGATACGGAATGGAAAAATTGTACTCCGGCGACAGCTTCTGATTTCTCGGCAATTGCATACTATTTTGGTAAGATGCTAAGAGATAGTCTGAATGTTCCGGTTGGATTGATTTGCAATGCCGTTGGAGGATCACCTACAGAAGCCTGGGTAGATAGAGCTAGTTTGGAATATCAGTTTCCCGCCATTTTAAAAGACTGGACTAAAAATGATTTTATTCAGGAATGGGTGCGCGGACGGGCTGCTTTGAATATAAAAAAGTCAGCAAATAGCCAGCAGAGGCATCCATATGAGCCTTGTTATTTATATGAGTCGGGGATTCGGCCTTTGGAACAGTATCCGATACGAGGAGTAATCTGGTATCAGGGAGAATCGAATGCACATAATTGGGAAGCTCATGAAAAATTATTTAAACTGCTCGTGAATAGTTGGCGGAAGAATTGGAATGATGCCTGCCTGCCTTTTTATTATGTACAATTATCCAGTTTGAATCGCCCTTCCTGGCCTTGGTTCCGTGAGAGTCAGCGTAGAATGTTGAATGAAATTTCTCATATCGGAATGGCTGTATCCAGCGATCATGGTGATTCTCTGGATGTGCATCCTACCTGTAAGAAACCCGTGGGAGAGCGTTTGGCGCGATGGGCTTTGAATAAAACGTATCAGAAAAATGTCATTCCTTCCGGTCCTTTATTTCGTGGTGCAAACGTTCGCGGTGGGAAAGTCTTTTTATCTTTTGATTATGGAAAAGGGATGCGGAGTTCAGACGGAAAGCCTTTACAATGCTTTGAAGTAGCGGAATATGATGGTATCTATTATCCGGCAACGGCTGAGGTTGTAGGAGACCAGGTGAAGGTGTATAGTAAAGAAGTGCCAAATCCCCGCTATGTACGTTATGGCTGGCAACCTTTTACGCGGGCTAATCTGATCAATCGGGAAGGACTGCCTGCTTCGACATTTCGTGCCGAATTTTCGATGAAATGAGATATTTTGTAGCTTCAATAGGAAATATTTAACAAAAAAGCAATATCTTTACTCCGTTAATATCTAATGCCCCCACTATGATCTTAAATTTGACAGGAAAGATAGCGCCGATAGCATGTGGATTGCTATGTTGCTGTAGTATGGTTTATGCTCAAGGTAATGACACTTCGGAAGTCATGCTACTGGATACCGGTTGGGAATTTTCTCAATCAGGGACTGAAAAGTGGATGCCAGCCACGGTTCCTGGTACGGTTCATCAGGACCTGATCAGTCATGAATTACTGCCGAATCCTTTTTATGGGATGAATGAAAAGAAAATTCAATGGGTGGAGAATGAGGACTGGGAATATAGAACCTCCTTTATAGTCTCCGAAGAGCAATTGAATCGTGACGGAATCCAACTTATTTTTGAAGGTCTTGATACCTATGCAGACGTATATCTCAACGGCTCATTACTGCTGAAGGCTGATAATATGTTTGTGGGTTATACACTTCCTGTAAAATCTGTGTTGCGGAAGGGCGAGAATCACTTATATATTTATTTCCATTCACCTATTCGGCAAACGTTGCCACAATATGCTTCCAATGGCTTCAATTATCCGGCGGATAACGATCATCACGAGAAACATCTTAGTGTGTTCAGCCGTAAGGCTCCGTATAGTTACGGTTGGGACTGGGGCATCCGAATGGTGACAAGTGGTGTCTGGCGCCCGGTTACTCTTCGTTTTTACGACATAGCTACCATATCTGACTACCATGTCAGACAATTATTGCTGACAGATGAAAACGCTCGTCTGTCTAATGAACTGATTGTAAACCAGATCGTTCCTCAGAAAATTCCGGCTGAAGTAAGGGTCAATGTATCGTTGAATGGAACTACCGTTACAGAAGTAAAACAGCAGGTGACCCTGCAACCCGGGATAAATCATATCACTCTTCCTGCTGAAGTGACGAACCCTGTACGATGGATGCCAAATGGTTGGGGAACTCCGACTCTGTATGATTTCTCGGCTCAGATAGCTTGTGGAGATCGGATTGTTGCGGAACAATCTCATCGGATTGGTTTACGAACGATTCGTGTGGTAAATGAAAAAGATAAGGACGGAGAATCTTTTTATTTTGAAGTCAATGGCATACCGATGTTTGCCAAAGGAGCTAATTATATTCCTCAGGATGCACTGCTGCCTAATGTTACTACGGAACGCTATCAGACTTTGTTCCGTGACATGAAGGAGGCCAATATGAATATGGTTCGTATATGGGGCGGTGGGACATATGAGAATAATCTTTTCTATGACCTTGCCGATGAGAACGGGATACTTGTCTGGCAGGATTTTATGTTTGCGTGTACTCCTTATCCATCCGATCCTACTTTCCTGAAACGGGTAGAGGCGGAGGCTGTTTACAATATTCGCCGTCTTCGGAATCATGCCTCTTTGGCGATGTGGTGTGGTAATAATGAAATACTGGAAGCTCTGAAATATTGGGGTTTTGAGAAGAAGTTTACTCCGGAGGTTTATCAAGGATTAATGCATGGTTATGATAAACTGTTCCGTGAGCTGTTGCCTTCAATGGTTAAAGAATTTGATTCGGATCGTTTTTATGTGCACAGTTCGCCTTATCTCGCTAACTGGGGGCGTCCGGAGTCATGGGGGACAGGAGACAGTCATAATTGGGGAGTCTGGTACGGAAAGAAGCCATTTGAGTCTTTAGATACTGATTTGCCGCGTTTTATGAGTGAATTTGGTTTCCAGTCATTTCCGGAAATGAAAACCATTGCTGCTTTTGCTGCTTCTGAAGATTATCAGATTGAGTCTGAAGTGATGAATGCGCATCAGAAGAGTAGTATTGGTAATTCGTTGATCCGTACTTATATGGAACGTGATTATATTATTCCCGAAAGTTTCGAGGATTTTGTGTATGTCGGATTAGTCTTGCAAGGACAGGGGATGCGGCATGGACTGGAAGCTCACAGACGCAATCGTCCTTATTGTATGGGGACATTGTATTGGCAGTTGAACGACAGTTGGCCGGTAGTATCCTGGTCAAGTATTGATTATTATGGTAATTGGAAGGCATTACATTATCAGGCAAAGCGTGCTTTTGCACCGGTCTTGATCAATCCTATACAGCAGAATGACAGTTTGAGTGTTTATCTGATCTCAGACCGGCTTGATACAATGGAGCAAATGACATTGGAAATGAAAGTCGTGGATTTTGATGGAAAAACGCTGGGTAAGAAGATACAAGTACATTCGTTGGAAGTTCCGGCAAATACTTCAAAATGTGTTTATCGTGCAAAACTGGATGGCTGGCTGACTCCCGAAGACTGCCGACGTAGCTTCTTGAAATTGATACTCAAAGATAAATCGGGACATCAGGTGGCTGAGAGCGTCCATTTTTTCAGAAAGACGAAAGATTTGCAACTTCCTCCGATATCAGTATCCTATCAAATGAAGCAGACGGATGGTAAATGTGAATTGACTCTCTTTTCATCAATGTTGGCAAAAGATATTTTTATTGAGACTCCATTGCAAGGAGCCCGTTACAGTGACAACTTCTTTGATCTCTTACCCGGAGAACGTAAGAAAGTAATTATCACTTCTCCCCGGATAAAGAAGGGAGAAGAATTACCTGTCAATATCAAGCATATTCGAGAAACCTATAAATAAAACTAATTTATTAACTACTAACACCTAATTTTTATTTTATGAAACAACTCCTAAAATTAACAGGATGTGTGGCACTGGCAGGACTGATGAGCTCTTGTGGCTCGGTACAAGAAGAAGCCAATTATCAGATTATCCCATTGCCACAAGAAATTGTAACATCGCAAGTAAACCCCTTTATTTTGAAAAGCGGTGTGAAAATCCTTTATCCGGAAGGAAATGAGAAAATGCAGCGTAATGCGCAATTTTTGGCTGATTATCTGAAGACTGCAACCGGAAAAGACTTTTCGATTGAAGCCGGAACTGAAGGTAAAAATGCTATAGTGCTGGCGTTAGGCTCAGAAGTAGAAAACCCTGAATCTTATCAGTTGAAAGTCACCGATCAAGGTGTCACGATAACTGCCCCTACAGAAGCCGGAGTTTTCTATGGTATTCAGACTTTGCGTAAATCATTGCCTATTGCTTTGGGTGCTGATGTAGCATTGCCTGCTGTTGAAATTAAGGATGCTCCTCGTTTCGGTTATCGTGGTGCACATTTCGATGTTAGTCGTCATTTCTTCACAATTGATGAAGTGAAGACTTATATTGATATGCTGGCTTTGCACAACATGAACCGTTTGCACTGGCATATCACTGACGATCAGGGATGGCGTCTGGAAATCAAGAAATATCCGAAGTTGACGGAAATAGGTTCTCAAAGATCGGGAACAGTCATCGGACGTAACTCCGGTGAATATGACAATACACCCTATGGTGGATTCTATACACAGGAACAGGCTAAGGAAATTGTAGATTATGCCGCAGAACGTTATATCACTGTTGTTCCTGAGATTGACCTTCCGGGACACATGCTGGCTGCCCTTGCCGCTTATCCGGAATTGGGTTGTACCGGTGGACCGTATGAAGTTTGGAGACAATGGGGAGTAGCCGATGATGTACTTTGTGCCGGCAACGATCAGGTTCTGAAATTCCTGGAAGATGTATATGGCGAATTGATTGAAATCTTCCCTTCAGAGTATATCCATGTAGGTGGTGACGAATGTCCGAAGGTAAGATGGGAGAAATGTCCGAAATGTCAGGCACGTATCAAAGCGTTGGGCTTGAAATCGGATAAGAATCATAGTAAGGAAGAACGTTTGCAGAGTTTCGTTATCAATCATATAGAGAAGTTCCTGAACGATCACGGACGTCAGATTATCGGTTGGGATGAGATTCTCGAAGGCGGACTTGCTCCTAATGCAACAGTTATGTCATGGCGTGGCGAAAGTGGAGGTATTGAAGCTGCCAAGCAGAAACATGATGTGATCATGACCCCGAACACTTATCTGTATTTTGATTATTATCAGGCTAAAGATACTGAGAATGAACCTTTCGGTATCGGAGGTTATTTGCCGATGGAAAGGGTGTACAGCTATGAGCCGATGCCGGCTTCCCTTACTCCGGAAGAACAGCAGTATATAAAAGGTGTACAGGCTAATCTCTGGACAGAATATATTGCTACTTTCTCTCATGCTCAATATATGGTCTTGCCTCGTTGGGCTGCTTTGTGTGAAGTCCAGTGGTCAACACCTGATAAGAAGAACTACGAAGATTTCTTGTCTCGTCTTCCACGACTGATTAAGTGGTATGATGCAGAAGGATATAATTATGCAAAGCACGTATTTGACGTAAAAGCAGAATTTACTCCGAATCCGGCTGATGGTACTTTAGACATTACACTTACTACAATTGACAATGCGCCAATCCACTACACGCTAGATGGTACAGAGCCGACTAGTACTTCTCCCGTTTATGATGGCGCTTTGAAGATTAAGGAAAATGCAGACTTCTCGGCTATAGCTATTCGCCCTACTGGAAATAGTCGTGTCGTTTCTGAGAAAATCGATTTCAGTAAATCAAGCATGAAGCCGATTGTTGCTAATCAGCCGGTGAATAAACAATATGAGTTCAAAGGTGTCTCTACGTTGGTAGATGGCTTGAAAGGAAATGGTAACTATAAAACCGGACGCTGGATTGCATTTAGAGGAAATGATATGGATGTGACTATTGATCTCAAACAACCAACAGAGATTTCAAGCGTTGCCATTTCTACTTGCGTAGAGAAGGGAGATTGGGTTTTTGATACAAGAGGACTCTCTGTAGAAGTTTCAGAAGACGGCACAAACTTCACGAAAGTGGCATCTGAAGCTTATCCTGCAATGAAGGAAACTGATAAAAATGGTGTTTATGACCATAAACTAACATTTACACCTGTAACTGCACAATATGTGAAAGTTATAGCTTCACCCGAGAAAAGTATTCCGGAATGGCATGGTGGTAAGAGTTATCCAGGCTTTTTATTTGTAGACGAAATCACAATTAATTAATGAATATAAGAAAGAGATACACTAAAGTTTGTCTTTTCTTATGGGTAATCGGGATGTGTCTTTGTGCACATCCCATTAATGCACAGTCCGTAATTCCTGTTCCCTTAAAGATGGAACAGGGTACGGGCTCTTTTTTACTCTCTGAAAAAACAAAGCTTTATACAAACTTACAAGGAGAAGAAGCTATTCTTCTGGGCGACTATCTGAAAACTGCATTACCTGTACAATTTAAGGAAGGGAAAAAGAAAGATAAACAGAATGTCTTGTCTTTATTGATAACAGAAAAGAATCCTCAGTTGGTGTCACCGGAAAGTTATATATTATCCGTTACTCCTGAACATATTCTGATTCAGGCTTCTTCCGGTGCTGGGTTGTTTTATGGAATTCAGACACTGTTGCAATTATCTCAGCCTTCGGGCACGGGTTATTCTATAGTTTCTGTTGAAGTACAGGATACCCCTCGTTTTGCTTATCGTGGGATGATGCTGGATGTCTCCCGCCACTTCTTCTCTAAAGAATTTGTGAAGAAACAGATAGACGCATTGGCATTTTATAAACTAAACCGTTTGCATTTGCATTTGACGGATGCGGCAGGATGGAGACTTGAAATAAAGAAATATCCTTTATTGACGGAATTTGCCGCCTGGCGTACTGATGCCAACTGGAAGAAGTGGTGGAATGGCGGACGGAAATATCTCCGTTTTGATGAGCCTGGTGCTTCCGGTGGTTATTATACTCAGGATGACATGAAGGAGATTATTGCATATGCGCAGCAGCATTATATCACAATCATTCCTGAAATCGAGATGCCTGCTCATTCAGAAGAAGTATTGGCTGCTTATCCGCAACTCTCCTGTTCGGGTGAACCTTATAAAAACGCAGATTTTTGTGTTGGAAATGAAGAAACATTCACTTTCTTAGAAAATGTGCTTACTGAAGTAATGGAGCTTTTTCCATCGGAATATATTCATGTAGGAGGCGATGAGGCTGGTAAGGCGGCTTGGAAGACTTGTCCGAAATGTCAGAAAAGGATGCAGGATGAACATCTTTCTAATGTAGACGAGCTACAAAGCTATCTGATTCATCGTATTGAACTGTTTCTGAATGCACATGGACGTAAGTTGCTGGGTTGGGATGAAATTCTTCAAGGTGGTCTGGCTCCTAATGCTACTGTAATGTCATGGCGTGGCGAAGAGGGAGGTATTGCTGCTGTCCGTTCCGGTCATCAGGCAATTATGACTCCCGGTCAATATTGTTATTTGGATAGTTATCAGGATGCTCCGTATTCTCAGCCGGAAGCCATCGGAGGATATTTGCCATTGGAGAAGGTTTATTCATATAATCCGGTTTCAGATTCTTTAACTGTAGAACAGGCAAAACTTGTTTATGGTGTGCAGGCAAATCTATGGGCAGAATATATCCCCACTCCGGAGCATATGGAATATATGATATATCCTCGTATCCTTGCTTTGGCAGAAGTGGCTTGGTCGGCTTCCGAACGTAAATCATGGACAGACTTTCATAATCGTGCATTGAAAGCAGTTGATGATTTGCAAGCGAAAGGATATCATACTTTTGATCTTAAAAATGAGATAGGAAGTCGTCCGGAGTCTTTGAAGCCGATAAGTCATTTGGCTGTGGGGAAAAAGGTGATTTATAATGCTCCGTATAGTCCTCACTATCCTGCGCAGGGAAATACAGCTCTTACTGATGGTATTCGTGGCGACTGGACTTATGGAGATGGATCCTGGCAAGGTTTTATCGATAAAAAGCGATTGGATGTTACCATTGATATGGGTACGGAAACTGCTGTCCATTCTGTCTCTGCTGATTTTATGCAAGTGGTAGGGGCAGAGGTCTTTTTGCCTGAATCTGTTACTATTTCCATTTCTGATGATGGAGCAAACTTCACAGAATTGAAACAATATACTTTTGAAGTAAATAGAAAAGAAGCTATTAAATTTATTAGTATTTCATGGGAAGGCAGTGCTGAAGGACGGTATATACGTTATCAGGCTCGTGCCGGAGAAGAGTTTGGCGGATGGATATTTACAGATGAAATAGTAGTGAAATAATCAGATGTATAATTTATGACTATAAATATTAGATACTTATTAGGAATAGCCCTCCTTTTTTCTTTCTCTGTGATCAGTGCACAAGTACGAACCTCGTATACTTTTGAGAAAGGGTGGAAGTTTACACGTGAAGATAATGCTGATTTTATTCAGCCTGACTATAATGATATCAAGTGGCAATCTGTGGTAGTACCCCATGACTGGGCTATTTATGGACCTTTTGGTATAGATAATGACAGGCAATTGACAGCCATTGCGCAAGACGGACAAAAAGAAGCGATGGAACATGCCGGACGTACAGGTGGTCTTCCTTTCGTCGGAGTGGGTTGGTATCGGCTGAATTTTGATGCTCCCTCTTTTGTCAAAGGGAAAAAGGCTACATTAATTTTTGACGGAGCTATGAGCCATGCTCGTGTGTATATTAACGGTCAGGAGGCTGGTTATTGGCCTTATGGATACAATACCTTTTATCTGGATGTAACTCCCTATCTGAAAGAGGGGACAAAGAATACTTTAGCTGTTCGTCTGGAGAATGAGACAGAATCTTCCCGTTGGTATCCGGGAGCCGGACTTTACAGAAATGTACATCTGGTAGTAACGGAAGATGCTCATATTCCGACATGGGGTACACAGTTAACTACTCCGGTAGTGAAGGATGATTATGCGAAAGTGAATATAAAAACGACTTTGGTCGTACCTTTCGGAAAACAGTTTGATGCATACCGTATAGTGACTGAACTTAAAGATAAGGATGGAAAAGTAGTAACTACTGATGAAAAACAAGGTTCCCGTTTTGATGATAATATCTTCAGCCAGGAACTTGTTGTTAGTCGTCCGGCTTTATGGAGCCCGGAAACTCCTGTTCTTTATCAGGCTGTCTCTAAAGTCTATGAAGGCAATATACTGAAGGATGAATATACAACATCTTTCGGTATTCGTACTATTGAGGTCATTCCCAATAAGGGCTTTTTCTTAAATGGAAAGAGAACTTCATTCAAAGGCGTATGCAATCATCATGATCTCGGCCCCTTGGGAGGCGCTGTGAATGATGCTGCTATTCGTCGTCAGATTCGTATTTTGAAAGATATGGGTTGTAATGCGATTCGTACTTCTCATAATATGCCTGCTCCTGAGTTAATCAGAGCTTGTGATGAGATGGGAATGATGGTGATGGCGGAATCGTTTGATGAATGGAAGGCTATGAAGGTTAAGAACGGCTATCGTCATGTTTTTGACGAATGGGCAGTAAAGGATTTGACGAACTTGCTACGTCATTATCGTAATAATCCGAGTGTGGTGATGTGGTGCATCGGAAATGAGGTTCCCGAACAATGGGATGGAAATAAAGGACCTAAGATGTCTTATTTTCTACAGGAACTTTGTCATCGTGAAGATCCGACACGTCCTGTCACACAGGGGATGGATGCGCCGGATGCTGTAGTCAATAATAATATGGCGGCAGTAATGGATATTGCGGGATTTAATTATAGGCCACATAAATATCAGGAGAATTATAAAAAACTTCCTCAACAGATAGTCTTGGGTAGTGAGACTGCTTCTACGGTTAGTTCGCGTGGAGTATATAAATTCCCTGTTACCCGGCAATGGATGAAGAAATATGACGATCATCAGTCTTCCTCTTATGATGTGGAGTCTTGTTCATGGTCCAATCTGCCTGAGGATGATTTTATTCAGCATGAGGACTTACCTTATTGCATAGGAGAGTTTGTTTGGACAGGATTCGATTATCTGGGTGAACCGACTCCCTATTATACAGATTGGCCCAGTCATTCTTCACTATTTGGAATTATCGATTTAGCAGGGCTGCCCAAAGACCGTTATTATCTCTATCGTAGTCACTGGAATAAAGAACAGGAAACACTTCACATTCTTCCTCACTGGAATTGGAAAGGACGAGAGGGAGAGATAACTCCTGTCTTTGTATATACCAACTATCCTTCAGCCGAATTATTCATCAACGGAAAGAGCCAAGGGAAACGTACCAAAGACCTTTCCGTAACCATTGATAATAGTGCTGACTCTGTTTCCATCATGAACTTGAAACGTCAGAGCCGTTACCGCCTAATGTGGATGGATACAAAATATGAGCCAGGCACGGTGAAAGTCGTGGCTTATAATGCTGACGGGAAAGCTGTAGCTGAAAAAGAACTCCATACAGCCGGTAAACCGGATCATATTGAATTGGTAGCTGATCGTAATGTAATCAAGGCGGATGGAAAAGATCTATCTTTTGTGACAGTGCGAGTGGTAGATAGAGACGGTAATTTGTGTCCGGATGCCTCACATGAAATCAGTTTCAAAGTGAAGGGAGAGGGTAGTTACCGTGCAGGAGCTAATGGTAATGCAGCTTCCTTGGAATCTTTCCAGCGTCCGAAGATGAAAGTCTTCAGTGGTATGATGACTGCTATTGTATCTTCGACAGAGCAGCCAGGCAAAATAACCCTTGAAGCTACGGGTAAAGGCTTGAAAAAAGGAGTCTTAATCATTGAAAGCCGTCAGGAAGCTAAGAAGTAAGAAATATCGTTGTAATATGTGTAATTCCTCTAAGTGTTTCATTGCGATACACTTAGAGGAATTTTTGTTTAAGCAGGCAGGAGTTTAACATCTTTGCAGGCAAAATAAAAGCTGTAAAAGTATGTTCTTTTATTAAATTGTATTACTTTTGCATCGTTTTAGTACTGTATCCGTTTCTCTATGAACCTTGGTTCTTATATGGAGATAAGATAAAAAGGCTAAATCCTTAAGAGATGCGCTACTGCTTCATAAATGGATTTCATTTGTGAAAGTCAGGGCGCTTTTGTCTTTTAAGTAAGTGATGAAATAAAAAACAAGGGGTAATGGGTGATAATGAATGATTTGGACAAAGAACGACAAACAGAGGGAAGGAAGGCATGGTATGCTGTACAAACCTTCTATTGTAAAGAAGAACATTTGGGGAAATATTTGGAAAAAAAAGGGGTAAATTATTTTATTCCGATGCGATATATTGAGCATGAGACGCTTGATGGTAAAAAGCATCGGAAACTGACTCCAGCTGTACACAATCTGCTGTTTATCGAGAAAGAATTTACGGAAAAAGAACTATTAGAAAGGGTAAAAGATTGTACTATACCTTTTTTGCTTGTTCGTGACCGGAGTACACGGCGGTGTTATGAGATTCCAGACTGTGAGATGTTGGAATTCCGTGCCGTATGCGATCCTAATTATAAAGGAACTCTTTATGTCGATACAGTAACAGCAGAAGCCCGTCCCGGACAAGCAGTTCGGGTGATCCGTGGCCCGTTTGCCGGACTTGAAGGCAAACTCACGCAATACAAGAAGAGCTATTACGTAGTTGTTACGTTAGCTACTATCGGCGTCATGCTACATATTCCCAAGTGGTATTGCGAAAAAATCAACTAATCATAACATTACGATCATCTGCTCAACACCTTGTTGTCGGACACTTCATGTTTGACCTTTAGAACTGTTTTTTTAATCTCGGAAGGTAATCTATTTATTTAATAAAATATTCATTTTTTTGAGTGGAAGGATATATACCCTGCCACTCAAATCTTGAGTACTAATAACAAATCAATGAAAGGAATTGTTTTAGCCGGTGGTTCAGGTACTCGTTTGTATCCGATCACAAAAGGAGTGAGCAAACAACTGCTCCCTATCTTTGATAAGCCAATGATTTATTATCCTATTTCGGTATTGATGTTGGCTGGTATACGTGAGATTCTGATAATTTCTACTCCTTATGATCTTCCGGGCTTTAAACGTCTTTTAGGAGATGGCTCTGATTATGGTGTACGTTTTGAATATGCAGAGCAACCTTCTCCGGATGGATTGGCTCAAGCATTTATTATCGGAGAAGAATTTATCGGTAACGATTCCGTTTGTCTGGTACTAGGTGATAATATTTTCTATGGTCAGGGTTTCACCCATATGCTGAAAGAAGCTGTGCATACTGCAGAAGAAGAGAATAAAGCTACTGTTTTCGGATACTGGGTTGCCGATTCTGAACGTTATGGTGTTGCTGAATTTGATAAAATAGGGAATGTTCTGAGTATAGAAGAAAAACCTGTTCAGCCAAAATCTAATTATGCAGTAGTCGGTCTTTATTTCTATCCGAATAAAGTGGTGGAAGTAGCTAAAAATATCACGCCGTCATTGCGTGGTGAATTAGAGATTACGACAGTGAATCAGCAATTCCTGAATGATCAGGAACTTAAAGTGCAGCTGCTAGGTCGTGGATTCGCTTGGCTGGATACAGGAACTCATGATTCTTTATCTGAAGCCAGTACTTTTATTGAAGTTATTGAGAAACGTCAAGGGTTGAAGGTAGCATGCTTGGAAGGTATTGCCTTACGTCATGGATGGATTACTACTGATAAAATGCGCGAACTGGCCCAGCCTATTCTAAAGAATCAGTATGGACAATATTTGTTAAAGGTAATTGATGAGTTAACACAGAAATAAACTTAATACTTAATTTTCAAAATAATCACAGTGGAAGTTATTAAAACAGCTATAGAAGGTGTGTTCATTATTGAACCTCGTTTGTTTAAGGATGATCGTGGCTATTTCTTTGAATCTTTCTCGCAACGGGAATTTAACGAGAAAGTTCGTAAAGTGAATTTTGTACAAGATAATGAGAGTAAGTCTAGTTATGGGGTGCTACGAGGTTTACATTTTCAGAAGCCTCCTTATGCACAAAGTAAATTAGTTCGTGTTATTAAAGGTGCTGTTTTGGATGTTGCGGTAGATATTCGCAAAGGCTCACCAACGTTTGGAAAGTATGTGTCTGTAGAACTGACAGAAGATAATCATCGTCAATTTTTTATTCCTCGTGGTTTTGCTCATGGATTCAGTGTGCTGACGGATGAAGTTATTTTTCAATATAAATGTGATAATTTCTATGCTCCGCAAAGTGAAGGGGCTTTGGCATGGGATGATCCTGATTTGGGTATTGATTGGAGAGTTCCGGCAAATGAGATTGTTTTGTCTGAGAAGGATAATCATCATGAATTATTGAAAGATGCTTCTTGGTTGTTTAACTATAATGAAAGTCTATATTAAATAATGAATATTCTAGTAACTGGAGCTAATGGGCAGCTTGGTAATGAAATGCGATGCATAGCAGCTACAAGTTTGAATAATTATATATTTACTGATGTTGCAGAGTTGGATATTACAGATTTAGATGCTATTCGTAATATGATACATTTGGATAATATAAAGGTAATTGTTAACTGTGCTGCTTATACGAATGTAGATAAAGCAGAAGATGATTATGATATGGCAGACTTATTGAATAATAAAGCTGTAGAGAATTTGGCTATTGCTGCAAAAGAAGTTAATGCTACTTTAATTCATATTTCGACTGATTATGTATTTCAAGGTGATAAGAATATGCCATGTGGAGAAGACTGTGAAACTAATCCTTTAGGTATTTATGGTAAAACAAAAAGAGCAGGAGAACAAAGCATCCAACGTGTGGGCTGTAATTATTTGATTTTTCGTACAGCTTGGCTGTATTCTCAATTTGGTAAGAATTTTGTTAAGACTATGCGACAGTTAACCGCTGATAAAGATAAATTGAGAGTTGTTTTTGATCAGATTGGTACACCTACATATGCAAAAGATTTGGCTGATATTATTTATAGAGTGATTGAGGGGGATCAATATCACAAACAAGGTATCTATCATTTCAGTAATGAGGGTGTTTGTTCATGGTATGATTTTGCTAAAGAAATCTGTGAATTGAGTGGAAATAGTTGTGATATTCAACCTTGCCATAGTGATGAATTTCCTAGTAAAGTAAAACGTCCTCATTTCTCAGTATTAGATAAAACAAAATTGAAGCTGGCTTTTGGTGTAGAGATTCCTTATTGGAAAGATTCTCTTGTGAAATGTATTAATGAACTTAAAGAAAATAATTAATCATGAAATTCTCAAGAAATATAATGATCACTGGTGGTGCTGGTTTCATTGGTAGTCATGTTGTCCGTCTGTTTGTGAATAAATATCCCAGCTATCGTATTATCAATTTGGATAAATTGACTTATGCTGGAAACTTAGCTAATCTGAAAGATATTGAAGATAAGCCTAATTATGTTTTTGTAAAGGCTGATATCTGTGATTTTGAAAAAATGATAGAGTTGTTTAGTGAGTATAAGATAGATGGGGTTATTCACTTGGCTGCTGAAAGTCATGTAGATCGTAGTATTAATGATCCTTTTACTTTTGCTCGTACGAATGTAATGGGAACCCTTTCTCTGCTTCAAGCGGCTAAATTAACTTGGGAGTCTCTTTCTGAAGGTTATGAAGGCAAGCGTTTTTATCATATATCTACAGATGAAGTTTATGGTGCATTGGATTTAACGAATCCTAGTGGCAATAAGGACGGTAGGGGACCTTATGGTCATGATTTTTTTAAGGAAACCACGAGGTATAGTCCACACAGTCCGTATTCTGCTTCTAAAGCAAGTAGTGATCATTTTGTACGTGCTTTTCACGACACTTATAATATGCCTACAATTGTAACGAATTGTTCCAATAATTATGGCCCTTACCAATTTCCTGAAAAACTTATACCATTATTCATCAATAATATTCGCTGTCGTAAACCATTGCCCGTGTATGGCAAAGGAGAAAATGTTCGTGATTGGTTGTATGTAATCGACCATGTTCGGGGCATTGATCTTATTTTTCACAAAGGTAAAATAGCAGAGACATATAATATTGGTGGGTTCAATGAATGGAAGAATATAGATATTATTAAGGTTCTTATTAAAACTGTTGATAGGTTACTAGGTTATCCCGAAGGTTATTCCTTAGATTTAATTACATATGTTTCTGATCGAAAGGGGCACGATCTACGCTATGCAATTGACTCCGCTAAGCTGAAACAAGAGTTAGGCTGGGAGCCGAGTTTGCAGTTTGAAGAAGGTCTCGAAAGGACTGTGAGATGGTATTTAGATAATGAGGTATGGATGGACAATGTGACAAGTGGTGATTATCAGGAGTATTACGATTCCATATATAGGAATGCTGTCTCTTATACACATCTGACGCTGCCGACGAAGCTAGAAG
>OWIJ01001073.1_pt1 | contig 16417 bp, 19 predicted proteins | sample 1732821 | NCBI WGS metagenome assembly OWIJ01 (sample SAMN05065759, study PRJEB22554) | human gut metagenome | biome: ENVO:2100002; feature: ENVO:00000062; material: ENVO:00002003 | host: Homo sapiens | place: USA | reverse complement strand
TTCATACGCCAACATCTTGGTGCATTATTAGTAGGCCCACGCCGATTTTTACCATCTACGACTTTTAAAGCAACAACACTTAAAAGAACTAAGGATTATGGAGAAAGCACTACCTATGAACGAGAATGAAAATCTGCTTTGGGGAAAGTGGAAAGGAACGGGTGTTTCAGAACATCAACGTAGTCGCCTCCTAATCCAACATAGGCTGGAGGAAAGGAAGAAGAAAGAATACGAATGCAACCGAAAAAATGACGAGGATCAGCAAAGGCGGGCCGACATGCAATTACTGCCTTTTACAAAGGAGGAACGAAGGCTTTGGAGGCAGTGGACAAGGCAGGGTATTACAGGAAGGGATCGAAGGAAACTCCTAAAGCACGAAAGGCGAAAGGCACGAAAATTAAAAGGCCACGTACAGGAGAGAGAAATCACCAAGAAGAACGAAAGAGAGGCCGACATATTTATCGCATGCCTTCTTGGCGTCCCCTTCATTCTCGTTGTCTTGGTGGTCTTCATATTCATCAGCAAACCTATGATATTGATGTGTATCATTTGGGTAATAGGCATGCTGCTGGCGTTGGCGTTTGGCAGATGAATACCATTTTTACCATTTATAGATTCTTTAAACGCAATCGAGAGAATAATGGCACGCAAAAAATATACACAAGAGCAACAAGTGATCGATGTGCTCCGCCAAATAGGTGGATACGCCACGCTGGGCGACCTGTACCGTCTTGTCGATACGAAATCGTGGGCGACCAAGACGCCCAACGAGTCCATCCGGAGAATCGTGCAGCAATCTGAGGAGATCTTCAAAATCCAACCGGGCCTTTGGGCCTTGGAGGATTGTCGCGAGAAAGTGATGCGCAAATTTGACCTTCTGCCCAACGAGAAACAGTGCGAGGAGCAGTTTACGCATGGCTACTATCAAGGATTGATCATCGCCATAGGCAACATGAAACACTACCAAACCTATGTGCCTGCCCAAGACCAAAATCGCAAGTTTCTCGAAAAACCCTTGAAGGATATTTGCACCACCATCCATATTCCCGACTTCTCGTATGAGTATCTGACCGACAGGGCAAGGACGGTAGATGTCATTTGGTTTAACGAGCGCAATATGCCCAACAGTTTCTTTGAAGTAGAGCACTCCACCGACATCCAAAACTCCGTCGCCAAGTTTTGTGACCTACAAGATTTCCACAGTCGCTTTCTGATCGTTGCGCCAAAAAATCGCAGGGGCAGTTTGACAAAGTGATGAGCCGAACAGCCTTCAAGGACATCAAAGCGCGCGTTGCCTTCCATAGCTATGAAGACATTTCCAAGCAGTACGAACTCATGTGTATGGCAAGAACCAGCGAGGGATTTATCTGATTTTTTGTGATCATTTATTAACAACACTGTCACCCGTATAAATCGCTCAAATATTTGATAATTAAACATATACGAATATACTAATAGGATCATTTTGATCACAAATGTCAAACTATGATCTTTTCGGGGTTTCTCAAGTATTTTGCTATACTTTTGCGCCCGAATTATGGAGTATCGCATACAAGTAACTGAAAAATTACAACACATAGAAACCATTTCAGCGGCCTCGGGAACCGAAGCCGTGGAATTGGTGCGCCAATCGTATAAGGAAGAAAAGATCGTACTCAGTTCTGAACATTTCTCTGACGTAGCATTCGCCGTCGAGCATCAGAAAGTACAAGCCTATTACAAATCGCCCAACCACGATTTCGTCCTTGCCCACGGCGACTGCTTCGAGCTGCTGCGGGCGTTTGACTTCAAGTTTGACATGATCTTTGCCGACCCACCCTATTTTCTCTCCTATGGCGGCATCTCGTTGCAGAGCGGCAAGGTGGTGTGTGTTGACAAGGGTTCGTGGGACAAGGGGAAGTCGCAAGCCGACATGATGTCATTCAACAGGGAGTGGTTGCGCCTCTGTCGCGACAAACTCAAGGACAATGGCACCATTTGGATCAGCGGCACTTACCACAATATTTTTTCCGTGGCCAACTGTCTGACCGAGCTTGGCTACAAGATTCTGAACGTGATCACGTGGCAGAAGACCAATCCTCCTGCCAACATCTCTTGTCGCTTTTTCACCTATTCCACCGAGTTTGTCATTTGGGCAAGAAAGATGCAGAAAGTGCCGCATAAGTTCAACTATGAGTTGATGAAGCGACTCAACGACGGCAAGCAAATGACCGACGTGTGGCGCATGCCGGCTATCGGGCGTTGGGAAAAGACCTGCGGCAAGCACCCTACGCAGAAGCCGCTGCGCCTCTTGGTCCGCATGATCCTTGCCTCGACCGATGAGGGCGACTGGATACTCGATCCCTTCAGCGGCAGCGCCACGACGGGGATAGCCGCCAATCTCTGCGGACGCCGGTTTGCGGGCGTGGAGCAAGACGAAGCGTTTTGCCAAATGGGCAGGGCGCGGAGAGAGGAGATAGAAGACCTCGACTGCTACCACTCGCTGGCGAGCCATATCGACGATCTGCAAAAGACAGAAGAGCACGCTATGGCAAGGGAAGCCCTCGACGGTTATCCCCATACGCCCTTTTGATCTCGGCTATCAGCGGTCCAGCGATTGTTTCATTGCAGACAAAAACATCACCCTTCGGGGGGCAAAGGGGTATATGATTAGCTATTTTTGAAAACGACCCATTGCCCATTTTTATCACTCCCGATCCGAGCGATGTAGCCTTTGCAAAAAGAAACATCTATAACAATTCCCCCTGCGCCCAAATCAATTTATATTCACAAATAAAGCTATATAGCCTTAATCATCATCTTTTTGAATAAAATCAGCAACTAATTGCTTTATCGTTTTTTCGGCTTGCTCTATCCCAACAAGCTCTATCAATTTATTATAATCTTCTATTTCATTATCAGTAAACGTCAACACAATTTGGCGTTCTTTACGCCCTGCTATATGAGTGTATCCTTCAGGATGTGCCCAAAAGCAACTAGTACAAAACTCGACATTTTTTATAGACCAATTCGGACAATGCTCGCATGTCCATGACTTAGCTCTATTAGCCGAAGGGCTTAAAAGCATGTAACAATCTATATTTTTCTCACCTTGCTCACCACCAATCTCATAAGGAATTCTATGGTCTACTTGTAACAATCGCTCCTCCATCGGTTGCAAATATACAAAACATATTGCACCATATTTGTCCATCAAAGCTTTCTTTAAAGCTTTCGACAAAGTTGTACGACCAGCAACTTTAGACACTTTATCATCAAGAAATACTGGCATCCCAAACTTATAAGCAGCAATACTTCTTCCATCAGTAGCCTTTACCCTATAAGTAACCAAATTTACACCTCGTTCTCTGACATCTCTTGCTGCACGTGGCGCATGCTCATAACCATATTTTCCCTTTAACTCTTCAGTTGTTATAAAACCATATTTTAATATATGTTGAATCACTGTAGAAGGACGCTTTTCCGTTATGGCATTCAACTTATTTATTATTGCCTTTGGATATTTCATACAACTTCTTCAAACAAGAGCTTTTGTTGACAAACAGGATGTGTCATTTTTTGCAATTTATCACTCAAATAAAGAGCCTCATAGGTAACCTCTTTTCGTCCGAGTAATACACTTTGGCTAGACAACCCAGCGTTCAACAACACTTTACGTAGGCCTAAATTTTCAGGTAAGTCTATGCCATATTGTTTCTCACCACATTGTCCATCATAACTAATCATAAAATCTATTCCCCGACTATTCAATTCGTCAACAGCACCAACAAAATCATCAAATTCAATACCCGCATAATATCTATTATCATGAGAGCTACAAACTCCCTGATATGGCGGATCCATATAAACCAAGTCGCCAGGAACTGCTTGTTTTAGTATTTCTCTATAATCTAAAGAAGAAAATGTTGTTTTCCCCTTCAAATAACTAGATATTTGGTATACATTTTTGGCTAACGTGGTAGGAGAAGTACCCTTTCTCCGTTTGTCTGGGGACTGGTTAAACATGCCTGTCGAGCTATACCTAACAGAACCCTTCACACATCGAGCTAACAAATAAAGCATATTGGCAGCAGACTTATCGCCCGCATTAAATTCATCCCTCACCTTATAAAAATGCGCAACGCTTCCACCTTCGAAGACTAACTGTTCATTCCAAACTTTTGAATATTCCGCAACAAGTACATCTGGAGTTTCTATTGCTTCACGCAATATTCCCATCAAAGGGGCATTTAAGTCATTTAAGCTATATTGATTTGCCCGTTGCTGCTTTGATACAGCTATAGTGATAGCTGCCATACCTGCAAAAGGCTCAATCAGGCGATTAAATTTGCGAGGCATATATTGTAATATCAGAGGTGCCAAATTTCTTTTAGAACCTTGATATTGAACGATATGTGGAACTGTTCTTGTTATCATCCTAATTTCCGCAGCACTATGAGTTAGCATTTTTTACAAGTACCTGAACAACAAAGCTGCTCAGGATTATGCCATGTCAGATTTTTCACCTACCTTAGTGCTGCAAAAAAGCATAGCAAAAACTCCGAATGACATGGCAAAAGTACAAATAAAATCCGAGAAAGTCACTTCTTTTGGAGGCTTTTTTCCAATCATGGAGCAATTTGATGCTCTTTTAGCTCAAACCATAGACTCCACCTTGGGGATGAGATGCAAATGGTACGGCCTTTGTTTTCAAGTTACTAAAGTTTCCCACCCCAAAATAATGGGGCAAAAATAACAGTTTCTCAATAAAAAGTTGTATCTTTGTAATCGCTAAAACACAATGAAGCAACGATTTAGAGAGTAACTGTTATGATGCAAAATTAAGCAATTTTTCGGAGTTGTCCAACATCTTAAGTGTTAAAAGTTCATTGCGAACCAATTTGATGGCACTTTTCACCCGTTTGGGCTTGGGCATCTGCTTTGCAGGATGTCATTGGAGAAACAGGCGGGCGTTCCCGCCGTCCAGCTCATATTGTCTCTCTGCCTTTTCCGTATAGCAGGTGAAAGCATACACTCCATGTACAAGAAGTCATATTATGACCTCCTGAACACTGGTCACAATTGCTATTATCGCATGCTACGTCGGGCCACTATGGACTGGCGCAAGCTTCTTTTGGGCATGGCTCTTCGTTTTTGGCAATCCTTCGCAAGGAACATGCCGAAGTCTCTTCGGACAACACAAGTTACATTTTTGACGACACTACGTTGGAGAAAACCGGTTATGGCATAGAGCAAATTAGCCGCGTCTTTGACCATGTGCAAGGAAAATGCGTCCTTGGTTTTAAGTTATTGGTATGCGCATTCTTTGATGGAAAGAGCACCATTCCAATAGACATGTCCCTCCATTGTGAGAAAGGCAAGAAGAAGGACTACGGTCTCACTGCGAAGCAACGTAAGCATCGTTTTTCCAAAAAACGCAAGAAAGAAGACCCCAACTCCACAAGACTCAGAGAGTCAACGCAGTCGAAGCTTCATGTTGCCGTGGAAATGCTAAGGCGCGCATGGGCTCACAAGAGTTTGCGTGCCAAGTATGTGCTCTGTGACAGCTGGTTCACCTGCGAGTACTTTATCAGCGAGGTTCTCAAGCTCGGCAAGGGCGCCTTGCACCTTGTCGGACTGGCAAAGATGGGCAACACCAAATACTCTGTGTATGGGAAGTTGCACAATGCCATGGAACTAATAGCGCAATACGAAGGCAATCCTCAATTTTGTCATAACTGTAGGCGATACAAATGCCACTATATCGCATTGAGAGGAAAACTGGGTGGTCAATCTGTACGCATATTCCTTATAAGATATGGTAGAAATCAACGATGGAATATATTGTTGAGCACAGATCTTATGTATGTCTTTCGTCAGAGCCTTTGAGGTTTACCAAATACGTTGGAACATAGAGGTTCTGAACAAAGAATGCAAGCAATACCTAGGTCTCGGAACATGTGCGGGTAGGGACTTCGATGAGCAGATTGCCGACTGCACCCTCTGTTTCCTCACATATATAACCATGAGCATAGAGAAGAGATTCTCAGAATACGAGACCATGGGTGAACTGTTTACGAATATGGGGGAAGACCTCATGGCATTGACTCTTTGGAAGCGGGTGTTAGCTTGCATAAAACGGCTTTTGGAGGTCCTCTGCGAACATCTTGGGGTTACCATTGACGAACTGGAAGAGAGCCTAATCAACGATGACGAAGCCGCGTCTGCTTACCTTGTCATGGCTAAAGCTCTGGAAGATAGAGAACGAGCGAAAAGGACTGCATGAAACCTTTTTTAGGTAAGAGTTAAATCCCCATATTTGCAGGGATTTACACGGTATTACATCTGCATAAGCCTTGTTTTATAGGGCTGGGAAACTTTAGTCAAGTTAGTCTCCGTCCCGGCAAAATGAATCAAGACATCACGAAGGCATGTGTTGAACATTTATACTGACAACCATGCTTACGCCAGGTTGTTCCATGCAGGCTTTGGCTAAAGCCTCTCCTTTCTGGTTAAACTAGCGTATTACCTCAAGTCGCTTTGTGGGGTAAGGGGGGTTTGTGTCTGAGACGTTTCTGCTGCACAAGAACATGTGCGACAAGATGATTGTTTCTCGCTTTGCAAGCAAAAACGCCCTAAGTCCTATTAGTTGCGGATTTGAGGCAAACATCTTTATGGCGAGCAAGCGAGTGCATTTCGCTTTGCAGCATTTCCTAACCCATTAAAACCATAAAAAGCCACACGTTTCTGTTGCTTTTTCTAAAAATTGTTTTATCTTTGATTTTTAAATCAAGGCGTCCGCACCTCAGCGACCGAATCGCGCTTTTTGTGTTTGCCCTATCCTTTTGGCGCTTGCAGGCGGCGGAATCTTAGCGCTGCAAGTGTAGGCCTATAACTCGTTTAAAATAATAGCAAAACAACTACCTAAGCAGCCATGAAGAATAAAATGACCGCTACGGGCGAGATGAAAATCGCCTCGGAAGAAGACTTGCTCACGCTCGACGCGAGCACAAGTGAGAACATTTACCGTCCCTTCACGCCCGAGGACTTTCGGGACTTTGAGACGGAGACCATCCACGTGCGCGAGGTAGCGCAACGGGCCATCGACGAGACCCAATGGGACACAGGAGAGCCAGGGACCGTTTTCAAAGTCCTCCACCACACCAATTGTATCCTGAGAGCGCGGCTGGCGAATTACCGCAATCTGCTCAAGAAGCTTCGCGCCAGGGCCTACGTCACCCTCTACAACATCTACGATGCGCAGGTGGAGCAACTGTGGCACCAACTGAGCCCCACGCTTACGGAGTTTGTGGCCTGGGGAAGAAGACTCAAACTAACCTCATGGAGCAGGCCGAATCCTGCCCTGCCTCCGTCTTTATGAAGATTGTGAGAGCAAGCGACCCACAGGAGGAGCCCGGCATGATGCCCGCCGACTACGAAGGCCTCAAAAGCCTGGCCGTGGATCGGATGACGGAGAGCATGAGGTTTGTGATCAGCATTGCCGAGGAGATAGAGATGTGGATCACGGATTTGTGTCGCACGCGGAAGGTTCGTAGCGCGCCCGAGGAGGCCATCATCTACCGCTACCTCCAAAAGGAGTATGAGGAAACACGACAAGACGCTCACCTCGCACGGGTGGAGAAGCGCCACTGGCATTATTTGGACGACCGAAAGGCGGAGGCCGACATGAGCATGCTGCAACGCCTGCTGGACCGCACGGAGGAACAATATGAGCGCTACCCTATCTGCAAGCTATGGGCCGACTGGGGCTACCCGCAAGAGGAGGAAACAGAGGCTTTTGCCCACGAACTGAGCCAGCGCGCGTTTGGGAAAGAAGACTTTGAGAGGCTTTTCATGTACCAGGCTGAGCACCGCATGCTGACCGAGAAAATCAGCAAGCGAAACGCCTACGAGAACCACAGCGATTCGTTCTTTGCTCCCTGGCTCGATCCCAGCAAGGTGGAGGAGTTTCTAAAACCCTGGATAATGGTAAATGTCAAAAAACAAGAACAATGGTATATAGTATGGTGTTTGATGAAATATTCGTTCGACATGATACGGGAAAATCAGGATAAAAACGATTTTGCGGAACGCATGGAAAGCATGTTCAAGGACGTAGAAGTAAAATGTGTGGTAAATTCGTTTAGGCGACAGGAGCACAAATTGAACCATAACAAGCACTTTTCCAAGTGGTTTAAAGACACAGATCCGGATTATCCTATAGCGGAAAGTCTTTTTCGAAAATTGAAATTGAAAGATCGCTACCGTAGATAGCAGCGTTTCGGGAGTTTTACCAAGATTTTACCAAGCGTTGGTAAAATCTTGGTAATTTTCGCTATTTTGCACCCTAAAAGGTAAATATTTTTTACTGTTTTTCTGTTATTTTCATCATCCACCTTGCTTTTACCAAAAAAAGGCCATTTTTTACCAAAAACAGGGGTTTTTTCGGGAAATGTTGGTAAAAAGATTGTGCGGCTCCCCGCCCCTTTCTACCTTTGCACCGTCAGTTCGAGGCGCGCGTGGCCCACGATGGCAAGCTAACAAAATAATAATAAAAGGTCGCGAGAAGGCGCGACGTAAAAAGAGCGTTATGAGTATGTATTTCAGTTTCACAGTCTGGAGGTTTTTGTTTAGCCTCAGTATGAGTTGTAGTAAAAAAGGAAAGTAAGAGCACGATGGAAGCAAAAATCATGCGAGTAGTGCAGCAGGGCGAGGCCTTCGCTGTGCAGAGTCAGAAGAGCGAAAGCGGGCAAGTGAAGAAGTGCCACATCCTGCTGCAGGAGTTCGGCGGGAAATACGCCGACCAGTACGCTTGCACGATGCTGGGCAATGCGGCCACCTGCCGCTTCTCCCGGGACGAACTGGTGGCCGTCAGCCTCCGCTTCACGGTCAACGAGTATGAGGGACGCCACTATCAGGACATCCTCGTGGCGGACATCCATCGACTGAATCGATGATTTATTTTAACATGAATCATCGTAAATCGAATCATGAATCGGTGGATTTATTTTAACATTAATCATCGTTAATCGGAACATTAATCGGTCATTAATAGGATTGGCCCAAGGGCCAATTTTGAGAACAGAAAAGTAAAAAAATAAAAATCTGAGTTGAGTACGAGGAGGATATTCCATGGTAAAGCGCACAACAATCCACGTCTCTTCTCGCACAAAAATGAATCATCCGAAAAAATGGAGGGTTAGGATAATAACAAAGGACAAGAAAGGGAATGAAAAGAAAACAACAAATACAACCTATACAATATTTTACAACCAAGTTACCCTTGCAGGAAAGCTGGTTGCAATATTGTCCTCGCGAAGCTGTTGTTTTGGTTGTTTACCTTGCAGCAAGATTGCTCAAGGCGAAGCGTTGTTCATCGTTGTAAAAGTTGTTTTAGTTGTTTTCCCTACTCAGCAGGCTGTATCGAAACAACACGATACAACTTTAGAGTCCCTCCATTTGAGGATAAAAAAACTATACAGTTATGAATAAGAATAATAAGAATATCAACAGCAATGAGAACCATGGCAACCATTGCCAGCACGTACAGATCGGCGGACAGGCTTACTATGACGACCGCAAGTATTTTCTTTTTTCGCCCGACGATCCCGTGCCGCAGGCCGTGGAGAGTTTTCGCAAGGCGGGCGTAGGCCAGCAGATGTCCGACGGGACGTTCGACTTCGTGCCGCAGCCACGGACGAAGAGCCGGAGCGTGCTCATTAGGAAACTGGCCCACGGGCGCATCAGCAAGACCCAGGACGACGCGGTGCAGCTGACCTTGAAGTTTTTCCGTACGGAGAACGTGGTCATAGCCCAGGCCATCATGGACGAGGCACAAGCCGCCATCGACGCCCTGCTCAATTATCAACTGACGAAGTAAAAGAAGGGAGGAAAAAACTATCATGAGTGTACACTTGATATATTATCAGCAGGGCCACAAGATGATGGAGGCCGTGGCGACGGAGGAGGCTTACCGCCGCTATCGCGACAGCCAGGCGCAGCAGCGCTGGGTGGAAACGATTCGCCATCCGAAGCCCGAGACCGACGTCTCGGCAGCGAAGCGCAAGCTGGTGCAGTTCAACTACTCCTGCTTGCCCACGGAGGACGGTTGTCTCAAAGGCGCCAAGCGGCTGAGCAAGTCGGTCGGTATGGACATCGACCACCTGAGCGCCGACGAGGTGAATCTGGTCGCCGCCACGGCCATTGAGAAGAAGGACGAACTGGGCCTGCTCATGCTGGAGCGCAGCGCCCGCGGAGGCGGCCTCCACGTCGTCTTCCGCCGCCATCCCGAGATGGACCAGGAGACCAACCTGCGCTGGGCCTCCGACCTGCTGGGCGTGGAGTATGACGCTGGGGCAAAAGACATCACCCGCGTCTTCTTCGCCACTACGTCCGAGGACCTGCTCTACCTCCATGAGGACCTCTTTGACAACGCGGAATGCGAAGCCTCCACGGGTTCTGCTACGGCCACGAAGGCGGCCACTAAAACCGCCACGGAGGCAGCCACAACGGCGCCTGAGGCAACGCAAAAGGCCGATCGGACAAATAGATATCCAATGGCTTCCGTGGCCTCAGAGGCGGCTTCTACGGCCTCTGAGACGGTCTCTGAAACGACTGGGCAGAACGACGGGGAGGCTAAGACGAGCGATAACCAAGGCGAAAAGACGGACAAGGAAGCAAGCGAAGCAGAGGCTCCTTTGTGCTATGAGGGCATTCCCTACGACCGCATCATCAAGAAGTGGTGGGACTTCTACAACGAGGGGAAAACGCCGTCGAAGTCCAACCGCAACACGCTCACTTTCGAGCTGGCCGTCAACCTCCGCAACATCTGCGACTCCGACCCGCAGCTGCTGAACCGCATCATCCCCTGCTACGACGAGTTTCCCGAGGCGGAGAAAATGGCTTGCATCCGGTCGGCCCTGGGCGAGAAGAATACGCAGATGCCGAAGCGAGTGAAGGACGTGCTGACGGCCGTGCGCCAGGACATGAGGGCCGAGGCCCGGGAGGAGGCCGAGGAGGAGGAAGCCCTGCTGCAGGACGACCTCTACTACTACGACGCGCTGCCAAAAATGCCGCAGGGCGTGAGGGAGAGCATCGACGCCGTGGGCCCATACCTCGCCATGCCCGCTATCTTCGCCATCACGCCAGCCATCGGGATGCTCGCCACGGGCGTGCGCGTCGATATCCACGGCACTCCCTCGCAGCTCAACCTCATCAGCTATATCGCGGGAGACTTCGCCTCGGGCAAGGGCAGTATCGACCCGATCGTCTCCGCTTGGCTCTCGGAAATAATAATGGCCGATAAAGGCTACTTGGAGGCAGAAGAGGAATGGCGCGCGCGGAAGCGGGCGGCCAAGAACAAGAAGGAGCAACCGGAAGAGCCGAAATACCCCGTGCGCTACCTGACCCTCAACAACACCGTGGCCAACCTCGCCGACCGACTGGCCAACACGGGTGGCAAGCACGCCTTCTCCTTCACGCCCGAGGCCGACACCGTGGCGCAGAAGTGGCGCACGGCGATGTGTGACTTCTCCGTCATGCTGCGCCAGGCCTACGACGGCACGCCCTACAACCGCGAGGCGAAATCGGCGGACGCCGTCAACGTACACATCGAAAAACTGCTGTGGAACGTCGTGATGTGCGGCACGCCCGACGCGCTCTACCGCGTCATCACCAACTATACGGACGGTTTTCAGAGTCGTGTGGCCGTGGCCCGCACGCCCGACAACACCTTCTCGGCGCTCGCGGAGAGCCCCTACCGTCTGACGGAGCAACACAAGGCGAAAATTCAGCAGGTGGCCCACCTGCTGCCCTTGATGAAAGGCGACGTGGAACTGCCCAAGCTGGAGAAGCGGGGACGCGACTGGCTGGAACGAATCCGCATCGAGACGCTGGAGAACGACGACAAGACCAAGGCGCGCCAGCGCTTCCGCACCTGCCCCACGGCGATGCGCATGATGACCTGTCTGATGCTCTGTCGTGTGGCCGAGCAGCTCATCCAGCGCCACGGATTCCAAGGAGCAGAAAAGCAGTTGAAAGCCCATCCTACCTTGTGGCAGGAACTGCTCCAGCGCCAGCAGACGCCACAGATGCTCGCCACTTTCGACGTCTTGGCCGACTACATGATCGACAACGCCATCTACTTCTTCCGAGAGCGTATCGAAGAGGCGTTTCGGGCGACCACATACGCTCCGTCTGACGCTCCCCGCACCCAAAAGGGTAGCAATGACACGATCTATCGAAAGTTAGCCGGTCAGTTTACCACCGAGGAAGCCTATGGCGCCACCGTTAGTGTGAGAGGGTTCGATGTCCAGAGAGGAAGGGTGTTTACCATGCTCAGTCGATGGGAACGCCAGGGAATGGTCGAGAGAATCGAAAAAGGAGTGTATAAAAAAACGTATCGATAGGAAATGGTGTAAGCCTGTCCTTACAACCTTACATTCTTACACCTTACATTCTTACGTTCTTACGTTTTCACTTTCCCACTTCCCCCTTCGGGCTTTCGCAGTCGGAAGACAGTCGTAAACATTCGGAAAATCCAGTCGGCAAATCTGTCGGCAAAACCAAACATCAAAACAACAAAAAAATGATCAAGAACATGTCAATTATCTTATCAGAACACTTCCGCCTCACGGAGTTTACCACCTCCCTCGTCGCCGCCACGCGGCGCATAGACAACACGCCGCCCCTCTCGGCGGTCGGCAACCTCCAGCAGCTCTGCCTCCACGTCCTGGAGCCGCTGCGGGCGCATCTCGGCCACGCCGTCCGCATCAACAGCGGCTACCGGTCGCCAAAGCTCAACGCTGCCGTAGGGGGCGTGAAAACCTCGGACCACACGCGGGGCTGCGCCGCCGACATTTTTATTCCTGACGCCAAGACGGGCCGCGAGTGGTTTGCCTGGATGATGGACAACCTCGAGTTTGACCAGCTCATCTGGGAGACCGCATCCGCGGGCAAAGCCTGCTGGATACACGTCGGCTACCGGGGCGCGGGACGCAACCGCCAGCAGGTGATCGGCCACCTCGTGAAGCGGTAGGAAACAAACAGAGACCATAGGGACCCGTGGTGGACAAGCGCCTCCGCGGGGTCTCTATGGTCTCTCTATGTGTTTGGGTCCTCTTTCGGGACCGGGACTACGCAAGAATGGTTTCGTGGAGCTTCTCGGCACAATGCTTGCAGAGGCCGCGATAGTAGATCTGCGCCTCGTGCACCTGGAAGCCCTCGGGCACACCCTCGTAGCGGAGGGCGGGCACCTGCTCCTCCATGAAATCATAGACCTTCTCACACTTCTTGCAGAAGAAATGGACATGGGGCTCCAAATTGCCGTCGTAGCAGACGCGGTGCTCGTCGATTGTGATCATCTGGGCCGCATTGTGCTCGGAGAAGAGGCGCAGCGTGTTATAGACGGTCGTTCGCGAGAGCGTCTTGATGAAGGGCACCAGCGCCTTATACACCTCCTCCACCGTCGGATGGGTGGGATGGGTCATGAGATACTCCATGATGGCCATCCGCTGCTTGGAAGGATTGATGCCATGGGCCTTCAATCTATCATAAACTGATTCTGTTGTCATACCTGATCTCTATTTACTATGTTTGTAATTCTGATGCAAAGGTAGAAAAAAAAGCCGAGATGAAAGAAAAATTTTGGATAATTTACAAGAAGGGGTGGAAAAATTGCGTTATTTCCTACCCCGTCTTGCAGAAAAAGGGCGTACTACGACGAAAAAGGACGTTCGCGGGGGAATAAAAAGCGCAAGCGGAACATGATCCCAGCGGGCGGGACGATCAGTCGAGGGGAATCACCTCCAGGTCGTCGGGCACGAGGACCGGACCGTCATACTGCTGGGCTGCCTCCTGCGCATAGGCCACCTTGCGTGTGGCCAGCGTCTTCTCCTCGGTATGGTAGAGGATGAGGTGGCGCACGCCCAGTTGGGAGGCCAGGCGACCGGCGTCGAGGGCCGTGCTATGACTCTTCTCGTAGGGCTTGAAGGTCTCGCGGTCGGCATAGAGGCAGAAGGCCTCGGCCATCAGCCAGTCGGCCTGCTCGACGAGGGGGCGGTTGGCGGGATTGTAGGGTTCGTCGCCCAGGCAGGCCACCACCAGGGGAGACGCCGGGGCGCCGTCGGAGGCAGAGGCTGGAGACACGCTTCGGGGCAGTTCGGCTCGAAAACCGTACTGCTTCTCCTTCGTGGAGTGGATGTCGAAACACTGGATCGTCATGTCGCCCACGGGGAATCGGTCGCCGTCCTCCAACTGATGGAAGACGACACGCTGCGCGACCCGGGCGAGCTGCTTCTTGGCGAGGATCATGTCGATGATGGTGCGCAGGACCAGCAGCACCTTGTCGTGGCCATAGACGTGGAGATGACCCTCGTAGTCCTTGCACTGGGCCACCATGCGGATCACCCAGATCACGCCCAGCACATGGTCGGTGTGGGCATGGGTGACGAAGAGGTGGTGGAGGTCGCGGATGGCCACGCCAGCGCGCTGGAGCTGCCTCAGCACGCCGTTGCCTCCGCCAGCATCGACGAGGAGGCGCGTGGTGGAGGTTTCGAGGAGGAAGCACGTGTTGTAGCATTGGGTCACGGTGGCGTTGCCCGTGCCCAGCATGATGATCTGATTCATAGCTGATGGTGTTGTCTGGTGCGTTATACTTCGTGGGGCGCGTCTCGCCAGGGGCGAGCGCGAGGAAGGGGACTGAGCAAACGCCGTGTCACACAGCGGGTGGCACGGCGTTGTCAGTTTTATAAATGATCAGCAGGGGGGATGATTACTTCACCACCACCTTCTTGACCTTGCCATTGGCGAGCTTGTCGAGGCGCAGGCCCTTGGGGGCGGCAATGCGCTTGGCCTTGCCATCGACGCCATAGGAGCCGACCACCTTCGTGGCGGGAGCAGCCTCAGAGACCTTGTCGACGGCATCGGTCGTCTTGGTGTCGATCCAATAGGTACCGAAGCAGAGGTTCTCATCGTCGAGATCGACATAGCCGAAACCGGTGATGTAGCGGCCGTCGGGCGTGATGCAGCACGGCGTGTTGAGCTCATTGACATCGAGCTGGGCCAGTTCGGGAACCTGGGGGAAGGCCTCGGAGAGACGATGGGCCACGGTGTCGCCAGCGAGGCAGATCACACCCGTGCGGGCGTTGCTCGTTTCGTCGTTGATGTAGCCGATCATCGTACCGTCGTCGGAGATGGCGGTGGCGTAGTAGGCCAGCGTCTGCGTAGCCTCGGGGCAGGAGATGTACTCCAGGGCGTCGTTGAGAACGTCGTAGCGGGCGAGCGTGTAAGACTGCTCGGTGTTGTCCTTGTTGTGGACGCTGAGGGCCACCCAGCGACCGTTGGCGCTCATGAAGGCACCGTTGAAGTAGTCCATCGGCTGCGGGCCGCTGAGCTCGATGCTGGAGTCGTAGAAGCGCTTGCTGACGGGGATGACGGAGTAGGTCTTGCCGTCCTGGTTGAGCACCCAGACGCAGATGGGATAGGCAGCGAAGTCGTCCTGGACATAGCCAAGGAACATGGAGCCGTCGGCGTTGGCGCCCGTGAGACCGAAGCCGTTGGCCTCGTAGCCGAGCCACGTGCTGGTGGGCATCGGGAGGTCATACTTCACGCCGTCCTTCAGGTAGATCGGGTGCTGCATGTAGGTGCTCTCGTCCCAGGCGTAACCGCCGATGACGGAACCGTCGGTGCTCATGGTGTTGGCCAGGGCGGGCTCGTTGACGCCGAGGTCGGTGTATTCGCCCGTGTTGAAGTCGAATTTGCAGAGTTTGTCGCCGACATAGCCCACGCCCGTACCATCAGGGTTGACGGCGCGCACCTCTGTGCTCGCGTCCTTCGTCTCGTCGCCGTTCTCGGGAGAAACGAAGTACTTGATCTGGCCGTTCTGGGTGTCGTAGATGAAGCCCTGGCCGCCGGCGTCGCCACCAGCGATGTAGCGACCGTCGCTGGAGATGTAGGTGCCCATCAGGTAGCCGTTGTCGGCATAAGGCACATACGTCAACTTCTGTGCGGACACGGAAGTCATGGCAGCCAGGAAGGCCGCAGACAATAACATTTTCTTCATAAGTTTTTAATTTTAAAAATATAGATACAACTTGAATTGATATCCTGATCCACAGAACACAGGATTTGCTCTCAATGTACTTTCCTAAAGTCTCGCCCTTCTTACCAACATGGAATATCGCTCTATCTCCTTTGAAAGCGAGACGTTTCGTTTGTACGGGTGCAAAGTTACATAATAAAAAAGAAACGCAAGCGGTTTTAATCTTTTTTATTCCAAAGTGTTAACGGACGTATAAAAACAAGCTACTCTACGATATAGGCAGGCCTCAACGAGAGAATTAACGAAAATATAGCGGGTAATTATGCAATTATCAATTTCAAAGTGGTTCTTCTCGAAAATGGAGTGATTCGACGTGGACACATGGAAAACAACTTGAAC
>OWIJ01001047.1_pt1 | contig 16881 bp, 18 predicted proteins | sample 1732821 | NCBI WGS metagenome assembly OWIJ01 (sample SAMN05065759, study PRJEB22554) | human gut metagenome | biome: ENVO:2100002; feature: ENVO:00000062; material: ENVO:00002003 | host: Homo sapiens | place: USA | reverse complement strand
CACTTCTAGCTTCGTCGGCAGCGTCAGATGTGTATAAGAGACAGGTATTATTGCTGGTGTCAGAGATATTACAGTTGGCACGGATATTACAGTATATGTTACACGATTAATGACAGTTGTTGAATCATCTCCCAATATAATAGATTATTTGATTTCCTCAGAAAGTGATATATTTTTTTCATTAATTATTTTTTTAGGATTTAAACTTGGAGATATTAATACAGTATTATTCATAATAGAATTAATGGTTGTTATACCTATTTATATTTATGCTTATTTGGAAAAAAATGAAAAATCATTTACATTAGTTAATCTTGTTTTTTTTCTAACAATGTATTGTGTTTCATTGAATTTTATGAGACAAAGTATAGCAATGGCTTTTTGTATATTAAGCTATCATTTTTTTGATTGTAAAAAGGAAAAAAAAGCATTTTTATTAATAATGGTTGCTATGTTATTTCATAAAACTGCAGTAATATTCGTAGGAATATTTTTTATTAATTATTTAATAAAAAATAATATTAAATATAGAAGTATAAATATAATATTAATTATTTTTGGAAGTTTACTAGTTTGTCAGTTTATGGAAAATATAGTTGCTTTATCATCGTATAGTGATTATTTAGATAGAGCAAATCAGACATTTTCTTTGGGAAGTATAATAAAAAAATTGTTTTGGTTTGCAATTTGTTTACCATGTCTTATGGTAAACAGAAGAAATCAAGAATATCATACTAATATTATTTTATGTGCTATATATACATTTATTGCAGTAATATTTACAGCTATGTCGTTTTCTATTCCTGGAACAGGTCGATTAGCTTATTATTTTACAAATTTATCATATTTTATTTTGTTATTTGAAATTCCAAAATCTTTTAGAAAGAAAAATATAATATTATTAATCTTAATAATAATTATTATTTTTTCTTGGTGGAGTATGACTGCAGTAGATAATGATACATCGGGAGTATATCCATATCATAGTGATATATGGCATTTTCTTAATTAGGAGGTAAAATATAATGAATAGATTTGAAGAAAAAAATATACCTAAAATAATTCATTATTGTTGGTTTGGTGGAGGAGAAAAAAATAAGTTAATAAAAAAATGTATTTCTTCATGGAAAAAATATAATCCAGAATATACTATTATCGAATGGAATGAAAAAAATGTAGATTTATCCTGTAATAGATATGTTAAAGAAGCATATGAAAATAAAAAATGGGCATTTGTGGCGGATTATATAAGATTATATGTAGTTTATAATAAAGGGGGTATATATCTTGACACTGATGTAGAATTAATAAAAAGTTTGGATGAATTTTTATCCTATGATGCATTTTTTTCAATTGAAAAAAATGGAAATATTAACACTGGTCTTGGATTTGGAGCTAAAGTTGGGAATAAAACCGTAAAACGATTAATGGATAGTTATGAAGATATTTATTTTTATGATAAGAAGACAGGAAAATTAGATCTTACACCTTGTACGTATCGAAATACAGAAGATTTTAAACACATTTATGGAAATATAAAAGATAAAATTAATTTAAAGTTTAGAGATAACGTAATAATTTTGGGAAGTGAATTTTTTTGTCCATATAATCAAAAAACAGGTAAAATAAATATTACTTCTAATACTGTTGGTATACATTGGTATAATGCATCGTGGCGTTCTAAGAGCATAAATTATAGGGAAAAATTTTTTAGGCCAATTAAAAGAATTTTAGGAGAGAAATCTTTTAATTACATAAAAAATTTTTTTATAGGGAGATTATAATTTTTAATTACATTATTTGTAGTGATTTATTAATTTAGTATAATGTGTTTATATAGTTATAAAATATATGGAGGTTTTTAATGAAAATAGCAATAATTACAATAAATGATAATCGTAATTATGGAAATAGATTACAGAACTATGCGTTACAAACAATATTACAAAATTATGCAGATAAAGTAGATACTATTTGGTGGCGTAAAAAATTTCATATAGTTAATAGAATTAAATTTATAGTTAAATATATATTAAATTGGAAAAATTTAAGAATTCATCATAAAGAAGATTGCATAAGAGAATATAATATTAAAAATTTTTCAGATAAATATATTAACATAAAGTACCATTGCAAAATAAAAAAGAATTTAAATAGTGAATATAATTATTTTATTGTTGGAAGTGATCAAGTCTGGAATTTTAATTTTTGGGCAGGTTGGGATACATTAAAAAATAGTGAAAATGCTGTTTTTTTAAAATTTGCTTCAAAAGATAAAAGAATAGCATATGCGGCAAGTATAGGTGTTACATCTATTCCTAAAAATAAAAAAAGATTATTCGGTGATAATCTAAGAGAAATGAAAGCAATATCTATGAGAGAAAAAGCTGGAGCAGAATTAGTAAAAAATTTAACAGGAAAAGAAGTTCCTGTAGTGGTAGATCCAACAATTTTATTGCCTAAAGAAGAATGGCAAAAAATAAAAATGTCTCCAGAATGGTATAATGGAGAAAAATATATTCTTACTTATTTTTTAGGAAATCCATCCCCAATAATTAAAAATATTGCTAAGAAAAATAATTGGAAAATCTATAATTTGATGGATAAAAATAATTTTAATTTGTATACTTCACGGGTAGAAGAATTTGTATATTTAATAGAACATGCACAATTAGTAGCCACAGATTCTTTCCATGCAAGTGTATTTTCAATTTTAATGAATACTCCATTTTTAGTTGTTAATAGACAACAAAAAGGAGTGGTAGATATGACATCTCGTATAGATACATTAATGGAATTATTTGGGTATCAAGATAGATATATTGTAAATGGAAAATGTGATTTATCTGATGAAGAAATTTTAAATATGGACTTTAGTAATGTAAAGATTATTCAAGAACGAGAAATAAAACGATCCACAGAATATATGAAAAAAGCTTTAAATTTAGAATAAGTGTAGGTTTTTTATATGATTGAAATAAAAACTAAAAAAGATTGTTGTGGTTGTTATGCTTGTTATAATATTTGTCCAAAAGAGTGCATAACAATGGAATCAGATAGTGAAGGTTTTTGGTATCCTAAAATAGATAAAAATAAATGTATTGATTGTAATTTATGCGAAAAAGTATGTCCAATTATAAATCCAGTTAAAAGAGTTGATTCAAAAAAGATAGTATATGCTGGTATGAATAAAGATGAGCAAATAAGAATAAAAAGTTCTTCTGGAGGGATATTCTCTATATTAGCAGAATATATAATAAAAAATAATGGTATTATATATGGTGCTAGTTTTGATGAAGATTTTAATATAAAACATAAACGAATTTTCTGTAATACAGATTTAGATTTATTACGTGGCAGTAAGTATGTACAAAGTTCTATTGGGGATATTTATAAACAAGTTAAAAATGATTTAGAAAGTAATAGGCAAGTTTTATTTACAGGAACACCTTGTCAAGTTGAAGGTATAAGAAGTTATTTAAGAAAAGAATATGTTAATTTAATAACAATGGATTTTATATGTCATGGAGTACCATCTCCATTAGTTTGGAAAAAATATCTTGAAAAAATGAAAAAATCCAAACAAGAAAATATAAAAAATATATATTTTAGAAATAAAGATATTGGATGGAAAATTTTCTCATTGAAAATTATTTTTGATAAAAAAATATATATTAATGATTTAAGTAATGATTTATTCATGAAAGGATTTCTTCAAGATGTGTATTTAAGAACTTCTTGTTATAGTTGTAAGTTTAAAAAGATAAATCGTATTAGTGATATTACTGTAGCAGATTTTTGGGGCATAAAAAATATTTTACCTAAAATGGATGATGATAAAGGTACATCATTGATTGTAATTCATAGTGAAAAGGGTAGACAATTATTTGATAAACTTAATGAGAAAATGATATTAAATGAAGTTAATTTAAATGAAGCAATAAAATATAATAAATCAATGATAAGATCTGTAAAATATAATAAAAAAAGAGAAGCTTTTTTTACTGAGTTGAATTCTGGAGAAGAATTAATAAATTTAATAAGAAAATACACTAAAGTAAGTTTTGAAAAACGAGTAAAAAATAAAATAAAATTGATAATAAAAAAACTTATAAGATAAAGAGGTTTAATTAACTGTATGAAAAATCAGTTGAAAATAGGTGCAATTTTATCATATGTAAATATATTAGTTAGTTTAATTGTTGGTTTAGGATATACACCAATAATGATTAGACTATTAGGTCAATCTGAGTTTGGGTTATATTCATTAATTGGTTCACTTGTAGCATATTTAAGTGTATTAGATATGGGACTTGGTAATACTATTGTTCGATATGTATCTAGAAATCGTGCCGTAGGTGATAAAAAATCTGAATCAGAGTTAAATGGATTATTTTTAGCAATATATTCAGTTATAGGTTTAATCACTTTAATTGTTGGAAGCATATTGTATTTTAATGTAGAAAATATGTTTGGAGCAACTTTATCTGTTGACCAGATTGAACGTGCTAAAATAATGATGATTTTGCTCATATTCAATATAGCTATATCTTTTCCTTTAAGTGTCTTTGCCTCTTTGATGCAGGCATATGAAAGATTTATTTTTTTGCGTATATTTAATATTATTAGTGTATTATTGAAACCTATAATAGCATTGCCTTTCTTATTTATGGGATATGGTGCTGTAAGTTTAGTAGTAACAGCTACAATAGTAAATATTGTCTGTTTACTTACAAATGTATATTATTGTTTTAAATATTTAGATATACATTTTAGTAAAGGTCATTTTGAAAAAGCTTTTTTATATGAGATATCTGGTTATGCATTTTTTATTTTCCTTAATGCTATAATGAATAAAATTTATTGGGGAACAGGTCAATTTATTTTAGGTATGGTATCAGGAACTATTCAAGTAGCTATTTATGCCATAGCTATGCAATTTATGAATATGTATATGCAATTTTCTAATGCTATAAGTGGTGTACTTTTACCAAAAGTAACTATGATGGTGGCTAATGGTGCAACTAAAATAGAATTAACTAATTTAATGATTAAGATTGGTAGATTGCAGTACATAATTATTGGCTATATTTTAGTGATGTTTTTTCTTATAGGAAAAGAATTTATTTATCTTTGGGCTGGTGAAAATTATTTATCTGCATATCCAATGATCTTAATACTTATGATAGGTTTATTAATAGCATTAGTTCAGAATGCAGGTATCGCTATTTTACAGGCAATGAATTTAAATTGTTATCGAATGACTGCATATACTATAGTAGCTGTGATAAATATTTTTACAAGTGTAATATTGGCTAAAATGTATGGTGGATTAGGTTGTGCAATTAGTACAGCAGTTGCACTTCTTATAAGTACTGGTCTAATAATGAATCGATATTATCATAAACGTATTGGTATTGATATTCCTTTATTTTGGAAAAATATAATTCATATGATGCCGAGTGCTTTTATACTGATAGTATTAGTAGAAGCTTTTCAAATTAATGTATCGTTAGAATATAGTTGGTTATATTTTGCAATAAAAGTAGTTATATATACATTAATTTATATGCTTTTAATGTATTTTATAGGTATGAACGGTTATGAAAAAAATCTTTGTAGAAGTGCAATTTGTAAAGTACTACGAGTAAAATGATATATCTTATAAATAAAGAATATAAAAAAGTTATTTTATTAAATATTGAAATTAATGCAGATAGGTAGATTATCGCTACCTATCTATTTTTATATATGCAAGAATTTATTAGAAAATAAATAGATAAAATTTATATATGGAGAAGATAAATAATGAAAATATTAGTAACTGGTGGAGCAGGATTTATCGGTAGTAATTTTGTTTATTATGAATTAGATAATTATCCAAATGATGAAGTAATCTGTTTAGATAAACTGACTTATGCAGGTAATTTAGAAACATTAGAAGTAGCAATGAAAAATCCTAAATTTAAATTTGTTAAAGGAGATATTGCTGATAGAGTTTTTGTTGATGAATTATTTGCAAGTGAAAACCCTGATGTTGTAGTAAATTTTGCAGCAGAATCTCATGTGGATAGATCTATTGAAAATCCAGAAATCTTTTTACAGACAAATGTAATCGGTACAAGTGTACTGATGGATGCTTGTCGTAAGTATGGTAATATCCGCTATCATCAAGTATCTACAGATGAAGTTTATGGAGATTTACCACTTGATAGACCAGATTTATTCTTTACAGAAACAACACCACTGCATACTTCTAGTCCATATTCAGCTTCAAAAGCTTCAGCAGATTTATTAGTGCAGGCATATTATCGTACTTATAAATTACCTGTGACTATTTCTCGCTGTTCTAATAACTATGGACCATATCACTTTCCTGAAAAATTAATTCCACTCATGATAGCTAATGCTTTAAATGATAAAAAATTACCAGTATATGGTAAAGGTGAAAATGTACGTGATTGGCTCTATGTAGAAGATCATTGCTCTGCTATAGATTTAATCATTCGCAAAGGAAAAATTGGTGAAGTATATAATATTGGTGGTCATAATGAACGCACTAATTTAGAAGTTGTAAAAACAATTATTAAAGAGCTTGGTAAAAGTGAAGATTTAATTGAATTTGTAACAGATAGACCAGGTCATGATCGTAGATATGCTATTGATCCTACAAAAATTCATAATGAACTTGGTTGGCTTCCTGTTACTAAGTTTGATGATGGAATTAAGAAAACTATTGATTGGTATTTAACACATAAATCTTGGTGGGAAAAAATAATTAGTGGTGAATACAAAGATTATTATTTTAGAATGTATAATAATAGATAGAAAAAACCGCAAAGAAGATATTTTCTTTGCGGTTTTCTTTTAGTATAGTTTATACATAGTAAATATTGCAATCAAGTATCATATCATCTATTTGCTTATGATCTGTGTATTGCCATATCTTACAAATGCGATTAGGATATTCTAGTTTAAAGCTGTTTTCATGGTAATATTGAGCAGACCAGATGGGAATATAATCTGCAAGTAGATTTAAGTCAATGATATTGGTGAGCCAATTATAGGAACTATATAGACCTACATAATTATAATCTAGTTCGTTTAGTTGATTGATGAAATTGCCAATCATATAAGCTACATTGATATTGTTTTTGAGTATAGATTTATCTTCTGCATCATACCAGATGCCAAGTGGTGGATTTTGTCCATTGAGATATGTTTTGATTTGTTTATCTACCCAATTAGCTTCTGCTATAGCTTTATCAATTGTTGAAGCATGAGCATAATAATATATGCCATAGGGCAGATTATAAGTTACAGCATTATTTACATGTGAGATAAACATTTCATCTAGATGAGTGTATTCACCTATTTTGATAATAACGCCTTGAATATTATTTGCTTTTAGTTTTTGCCAATTGAGTTTTTCTTGCCAAGCTGAGATATCTACTACTTGAAAATTTTGCATAAGTAATCACTCCTTTAATGATTTACTTGCAGTTTAAATGAAGAAATTAAACCTTTTAAGCAAATTTGGGGAAATTTTTTGTTATTTTTATAAAAATTTACGATATGTCGAATACATTTTATTTTTATAAGAGTATAATATAGTTAATTTAAGAAAAAGCGAGATGATTATAATGCTACTTATAAAGGCAGTAGATTATAGGATTTTGGAATTGTGTAAGGCTTATAATTTGAGCATAAATGGCTTGGCAAATAAAGCAGGAATGCCACCTTCAACTGTGGCTAGCTTATTAAGTGAAAAAAGTCGTAATCCTACAGAAGATACTATTTTTAAAATTTGTATTGGTTTTGGTATGAGAATGGATAAATTTTACGCCTCAAATTTATTTGACCTTAAAAATATAAGTTTAGAAAATACTTCGCAGAAAATATATAAAGTTTAAATTCATAACTGCACATATAGCGAAAGGCAAACTATTATGTTTTTGGATAATAGTTTGCCTTTTTTACTTGCTAAGAAAAAATTTTTGATTTAGGGGTTGATTTTTGCAATCTAAGTTGCAAGTAAATAAGTGTAAGGAGTTGATAAGATGAATAAAAAACGGCGGCAAAAGATGTTATCAATTAAAGCTATGATGTATTTTTAAATTTTAAAATTAAGGAGTGATTTTTTATGGCAGATACACGTAAATTAACAATGGTATTTACTTTAGATAATGGAGACGATTTTAAATATAATTTGGCAGCTCCTAAAGATGAATTGACAAAGAGTGAAGTCGATGTGGTTATGCAGAAAATGATTGATACACAGGCTATTATCAAAAATAATCATAAAGCAACAGCGATTAAAGAAGCATATATCACAACTACTACACAAGATGTTTTAGCTTAAGTTTAATTTATAATTTTATAGTTCATTAGGAGGAATGTATTATGGCAGTTAAGAAAAACGCAGAATGTGAAATCATTATTAAAGTGGAAACAGGTACTACTTCTACAGGTAAAGCTAGCTATAGCAGTCGTAGTTTCGGTTATATCAATCCTTCTTTAGCAGAAGATGATATTTTAGATATCGGTCAAAAAATAGCGGGCTTACAAAAATATAATTTAGGTAGTGTAAATCGTCAGGACACAGCAGAAATCGCTGCAGAATAAGGAAAAAGGGGTGCGTGTCACCCCTTTTTCTTTTAAATTATTCTCTTGATGATAGAAAGAAGACGATTAGATGGAAAGACTATTAATAAAAGCTAAAGCTGGAGATAATTATGCTATACAGTTATTATTAAATAAGTATAAGAATTTATTAAATAGTGCTTCTAGACAACATCATTTAATATCTATTCAAGAAGAGGCATATGAAGAAGCCGTGATTAGTTTTTATCAAGCAATTAAGGATTTTAATGAGTCTTTAGGTGTGCCTTTTGCTGGTTACGCTAAAGTAAAAGTATATCAAGGTGTGCATACTTTATTTCGCAGATATTTGCGTATTTGGCAAAATGAAGTATCTTTATCTGCTCAAATGAATACAGATGATGAAGATGAAATAAAAGAATTTGGGGATTTATTGGCAGTAGATGAGGATTTAGCAGATAGTATTTCTTCTAGATTAGATATAATGAAGTTTATTCATCAATTGCCACCTAAACAGTGTAAAGTCTTTATCTTAGTAGTATTTAAAGGATTAAAATATAAACAAGTAGCAAAATTATTGCATATATCTGTACAAGCTGTAAGCAAAAATTATCGTAAAGCATTAGCTTTTATTAATAAATCTCTAGAGAAATAAAGAATTAAGGTGATAATATGGAATATATTTTTACGTATATAGCAAATTATGGTTTTCCTATGGTAGTAGCAAGTTTTTTGTTATTTCGCATGGATAAACATTTGGCTAATTTAGAAGAAGGTATAAGACATATGAATGAAACTTTAGCTAAACAGGTCAATCATTAATAAAAATAGAGATTTTCTTCATGATAGATCGAATAAATAATTTCATGAAGAAAATCTTTTTTTATGCTATAATAAATTTTGATTGTATAAAATTGTCACAATTTAAAGTATTTTATTTATTTGAGTAGATTATAGGGAGTAGATTGTTATGAAACGGATTCGCAAAGCTGTTATACCTGCTGCTGGTTTTGGTACTCGTTTTTTGCCAGCGACAAAAGCAACACCTAAAGAAATGTTACCAATAGTAGATAAACCTACTATTCAGTACATAGTGGAAGAAGCTATTGCTAGCGGTATTGAAGATATTTTGATCATCAGTGGTCATGCTAAACGTGCAATTGAAGACCATTTTGATAGCGCGCCAATTTTAGAAGCTGAATTAAAAGCTAAAGGTAAAACTAAATTATTGGAAATGGTACAGGAAACATCAGAAATCAATGTACATTACATTCGCCAAAAACATATGCGTGGTTTAGGTGATGCTATTTTATGTGCTAGAGCATTCATTGATAATGAACCATTTGCTGTATTATTAGGTGATGATATAGTTTATAATCCTGAAATGCCAGCTTTAAAACAATTGATGGATATGTACACACAAACAGGTGCTACTATTTTAGGTTGTCAACAAGTGCCAAAAGAAAAAGTTTCTTCTTATGGTATTGTAGCAGGCGTGCCAACTATCAATGAGCAATTGATGAAAGTCAATGATATGATTGAAAAACCAAGCATTGAAGAAGCTCCAAGTCAAATGGCAGTGCTTGGTAGATATATCATCACTCCAGATGTATTTGAAGTATTACAAAATACTAAGCCAGGTAAAGGTGGAGAAATACAGTTAACAGATGCACTCAAAGTTATGGCAAAACGTGAAAATGTTTATGCTTATAATTTCACTGGCAAACGCTATGATGTAGGCGATAAATTAGGCTTTTTAAAAGCTACAGTAGAATTTGCTCTCCGTCGTGATGATTTATCTGGAGACTTTGCGGAATACCTCAAAACAATTGTAAAGGATTTATAATAAGAATTATAATAAAAAAGGTGATACTTTTAGTATCACCTTTTATTTTATCTATATTAAATTTATGATTAATTTTCTGGAATAGTTAGATTATCTTTAATTTGCGATACTTCGCTATTGATATCTAACATTATAGGAGCTTCAATAGCATAAATGCGATTTAAATTATTTACAATATCTTTATGTTCAATTTGATTGTAAGTTCCTTCATTGATGATTACAATACTTTGACGAACAGTTTCATTTAATTTATAACTATAAACACGAGTTTTTTCCAAAATATTATAAACTAATGTATAATTGTTTTGTGATAATTCACTTGGCGGTAAAGCATCTTGTAGTGAATTATTAAAAGCATTTGTTTCATCATATAATCTTTGCAATTGACTTAAAGCTTCAGTTGCAGATATGGATTGATTTTCATAATTAGAAATGATTTTGTGATAAACTGTAGCAAATCTATCTAGCTGATTGATATCTTCTTTATAATCATTGTACCATGTTATAAAATAAGGTTGTTCATTTAAAATAGCCAAACGTTGCTCAGTAGAGATAGAATTTGAAGAAGATGGTATCACTAAAGAACTATAGACAGCTACAAAACAAAGTAAAATAATGCCACAAGGAATAATAAATATTCTCTTTGTAGGGTATTTTCTATCAGCTAAATAACTAGCAATAATGATAATAATCATAACAGCAATAGCTAGTAAAATATTCATAAAATTTTTTCCTCCTTATAGTAATGTTCATTTTTCTTTTATTAAAAGAAAAATAAATCAAAAAGAAAATATTTTGAGATATTGATTTTATTTTTATTAGTAATATAAAGGTGATTATAAAATTTTATCTATGGTGTTGTTTGTTTACTACAAAAGAGATGAACATATATATAGATGCTATTTAGATTTACTTTTCTTTCATGAGCAAGAAAAGTAACAAAAGAACTCTACCTCCCGATATCAATTTTACTTTGTCAATTATAAAATTATGTCTATAACGCTCTAAACTCGCGTTGCTCAAACAGTAGAGCTAAAACCATAGCCATAATTTTATTCTTGCCAATAGCCTACGGCTACCGTAAAATTCGCTAACGTGAGGGAGATTTGGTTATTATTTTTAGTTACAAATAATATGTTATTTCTTCCGCATTATAAAATTTAGCGGTAATCGCATGATTATTGAAAAAAATTATCATTGAATACGGTTTTTGCTTAACTGTCTGAGCGGAGCGAGTTTTAAGCATTGTATGAAATGATAATATTTTTCAAAGCTAAAATTTTATCTGCGGTGGCTTTCTTTGGTTCGTTTCTTTGCCATCAAAGAAATGAACATAATATATATTTTAGCATATTTTTTTAGAAGATATAAAATTTAATTTTAGGATAGAGGTGTATGGTTTGACTTCAAGAAGAATTATGTATTATTTACAGGCTTTTAAAATTTTAGCACTAGGATATTGGCGTTCTGAACAAAAATGGAAGGCTTATGGTATTTTAGCTGTTGTTTTAATTTTAAATTTAGCCAGTGTATTTTTGACGGTATTGATAAATGATTGGTATAAAGAATTTTGGGATGTATTGCAAGCGTATGAATTTGATAGTTTTTGGTATTTAGTGGGCAAATTTTCCTTGATTGCCGCTATTTATATAGCTATTGGCGTTTATTCTGTGTATTTACAACAATTATTGCAGATAAAATGGCGTGAATGGCTCACTGATAAATATTTAGTGAGATGGATGGAAAATAGAGCTTATTATAAGTTGAAATTGATGGGAAAAGATATGGATAACCCGGATCAGCGTATTTCTGAGGATATTAATCAATTTGTAGCTTTGACTTTATCTTTGACGATTGGTCTTGTGCGTCAATTGATAACCTTGGTGGCATTTACTGTAATTTTATGGAATTTATCAGGAATTATGACTGTGCCTATTGGCAGTTATGAATTCACTATCTATGGTTATATGGTTTGGTTGTCTTTGGTATATTCTATCGTTGGTACGTATCTCACTCATAAGGTAGGTAAGGCACTTATCAATTTAAATTATGAACAGCAAAAATATGAAGCTGATTTCCGTTTTGCGATGATGCGTGTCAGAGAAAATACGGAATCGATTGCTTTTTATCGTGGTGAAAAGCCTGAGTTAGAAAATTTCTTGACTAGATTTAAGATTGTAATTGGCAATTTCCGCGATATTATGACTCGTCAAAAAATCTTAAATGGTTTTACATCTGGTTATGGTCAATTAGCAATTATCATTCCATTATTATTGGCTGCACCGCGTTGGTTTGCTAAAGAAGTACAAGTGGGCTGGATTATGCAAGTATCAAATGCTTTTGGACAGGTTCAAGGAGCAATGTCATATTTTGTAGATGCTTATACAACTATAGCACAGTGGTGCTCTGTAGTTCGCCGTTTAGATGGTTTTAATCGTCATGTCGGTGAAGCTTTGGATTTGAAATCTGATTTAATGATAGATAATGCTTCTAATATTACAGTCGGTATAGAAAATGTAGATGTTTTCCTTCCTAATAAAAATAAAGATATTTTAATCAAAGATTGTACAATTGATTTAATGAAATATCAATCTTTATTGATCATGGGTGCTTCTGGCGTGGGTAAATCAACTCTTTTAAGAACACTTGCAGGTCTTTGGCCTTATGCGAAAGGTAATGTTTATTTGCCAAAAGAAGAAGAATTTTTATTCTTACCACAAAGACCATATTTGCCACTTGGTAGCTTAAGACAGGCAATTTCTTATCCTGTAGTTGAAGAAGTAATCAGTGAAAAATATAGTGATGAAGAAATAAAAGAAATACTCATAGCTTGTAAGTTAGAAAATTTAGCAGATAAATTAGATATTGTTGATGATTGGAGCAGAATTTTATCTTTAGGTGAGCAACAAAGAATAGCTTTTGTGCGAATTTTATTATATAGACCAGAATTTGTATTTTTAGATGAAGCGACATCAGCACTTGATGAAGATTTAGAGGGCAATTTATATGATATGTTGAAAATTCATTTGCCAAATACGAAAATCATCAGCATTGCTCATCGCAGTAGTTTAATAGCAAAACATCAGGCTATCTTGAGATTGAAAGAGAAAGGTTGTTGGGAAATCCATGAATAATCAAGAAATAGAAGTAAAAATGGAAATAAAAGATGAAGCCCAAATAGAAAATATACGTGAATTTTTGCAAGAAAATAAAGATCAATCATGGCAACGTATAGATATGAAGGCTATTTATTATGATACGGAAGATAATTTCTATCAAAAACATAAAATTGCTTATCGTGTACGCTGTGAAAATGATTGTATCGTAGCAACGTACAAATCGGGAAAAGTAAACAGTGATGGTCTGTTTGAACGCGTGGAAATCAATAAAAAAGTAACAAAGTTGACACCAGATATAAATGTATTTGCTGAAGATAAAAATATTTGGTCATTGATTAAAACTACAAAGGATAAAAAATTTTTACCGATAGTAATAACAGATTTTGTGCGTGAGTGTATAGAGCTAACATGGCTGGACTCTAAGCTAGAAGTGGCTTTAGACCTTGGTTTTGTTCAAGGAAGAGAAAATAAAGCTCCTATTTGTGAAGTTGAAATTGAATTAAAACAAGGAAAAATTGAAGATTTATTATCTTTAAAAGATGAGTTGATTAAAAAATTTGGTTTACAAATTTCCGCGATAAGCAAATATAAAAAAGGGTTGATTTTAGCAGGACAAATTTAATGTCCTGCTTTTTTTATTATTTTTTTAAAAAATAATAAAAAAAGCAGGATTTACAAAATTTATATAGAATTGTAATACTGTCAAATGAAAATGTAACGAATGAAAATGTAACGAATTTTATTTATTTGAGAAGTTTTTATAAAAAAAGGAGTTGTGTAAATCTATTTAATCTAAATTTTATAAAATGTACGACAATTGTTAAGATTGTTAAGTTTTTATGAGTAATTTGTTATATTTATGTAAATTTTAATTGTTTTTATAGATCAATTCCTGCATTTTTATCTAAATTGACAAGATGTGTAGACTATGTTTATTTTTTCAGGAGGTTTTATATTATGAGAAAAACAGAATGCTTAGCCATGATATTGGCTGGTGGTCAAGGGAGTAGATTAGGAGCTTTAACTAAAAATATAGCTAAACCAGCTGTGCCATTTGGTGGAAAATATCGTATCATCGACTTTCCATTGAGTAACTGTGCAAATTCCGGCATTGAAACAGTAGGCGTACTTACTCAATATCGTCCATTAGAATTGCATACATACCTAGGTACTGGTGAAGCATGGAATCTTGACCGCAAAAATGGTGGTGTATATATTTTACCTCCATATGCTAGAGAAAAGGGTGCAGATTGGTATAAAGGTACAGCAGATGCAATTTACCAAAATATTAATTTCATCAATAAAGCTAATCCAGAATATGTTTTAATCTTATCTGGTGACCATATCTATACAATGGATTATGCTAAAATGATTGAAGCACATAAAATGAATAAAGCAGAAGCTACAATCGGTGTAATTAAAGTTCCAATGAAAGAAGCTTCTCGTTTTGGTATTATGAGCACAGATAAAGAAGGTCGTATTACTAAATTTGCCGAAAAACCTGCTAAACCAGAAAGCAATTTAGCTTCTATGGGTATTTATATCTTTAGCTGGAATTTCTTACGTGAATACTTAGAAAATGATGCTAAAGATGAAACTTCTAGTCATGACTTTGGTAAAAATATTATTCCAAAAATGTTAGCTGACCAAGCTAGATTATATTCCTATGCATTTGAAGGTTATTGGAAAGATGTAGGAACAATTGATAGCCTTTGGGAAGCAAACATGGATTTATTAAAAGAAAAACAACCATTTGAAATGAATGGTAAATGGAAAATTTATTCCGTGGATATGGCTATGCCACCTCACTATGTAGGACCAAAAGCTAAAATTAAAAATTCTCTTGTAAGTGAAGGTTCTATGATTTGCGGTGAAGTAAAAAATTCTGTTATATTCCCAGGTGTACGCATTGCTAAAGGTGCAAAAGTAAGCAATTCTGTAATTATGCCATTTGCAAAAATTGAAGCAGATGCTGTTGTTGAAAAAGCTATTGTAGCTCAAAATAGCAAAATTGAAGCAACTGCTCAAGTAGGTAGTGACGATGGCACTATTGTAGTAATTCCTGAAGGTGAAACTGTACGACCAATGGTTGTTTCCGATGCAACTGAAAATGTAAATGTGGGATAAAATAAGAGAGGGATATAATTATGAAAAATGTTCTCGGAATAATGGATTTATATGAAGACGATAAACAAATAAGAACACTTACAACAAAAAGACCTGTTGCAACATTACCTTTTGCAGGTCGTTATCGTTTATTAGACTTTGCTTTATCTAGCATGGTTAACTCTGGTATTACAAAAATTGGTATGATGATGCCAGCAAAATCTCGTTCTATCTTAGACCATCTTCGTTCTGGTAAAGACTGGGATTTAGCACGTCGTCATGATGGTTTATTCTATTTACCAGCTATAAAAATGGATAAAGATAGCCGTAATGGTAACTTACAGTCTTTCTATAGACATATGAGCTTTATCAGACAGTCTGAACAAGAATATGTATTAATCTGCAACAGCCGTTTTGTTTATAATATAGACTTTACTACAGCTCTTCGTTTCCATCAGAATACTGGTGCTGATATCACTATGGTTTACCATATTGAAAATAAAGAACGTCCAGACAATGCAACTATTTTACAGACTGGTGAAAATGGTCTTGTTACAGAAATTGCTAACCGTCCAGCTGTTTATGAAAATTCCAAAGTATTCATGGGTATTTATTTAATGTCCCGTAAAAAATTCATGGAAATCATATCTACAGCATATGAACGTGGTGGCTATGATTTCTTGATTGATGGTATTTTACGTCATCAGGATAATTTAAATATTTATGGCTTCCAACATGAAGGTTATGTATCTGAAATCTGCTCTACAAGTTCCTATTTCAAAACTAATATGGACTTGTTAGAACCAGAAATTTGGGAAGAATTATTCATGGGTTATAACCCAATCTATACAAGAGTTCGTGATGAAGCTCCTGTACAGTACAAAAAACAAGCAAAAGTTAATAATTCTTTAGTTGCAAATGGTTGCGTAATTGAAGGTTCTGTAGAAAACAGTATCTTATTCCGTGGTGTTAAAATCGGAAAAGGCGTTCAAGTTAAAAATAGCGTAATCATGCAGAATTGTGAATTACAAGATGATGCTCTAGTAGAAAATGTAATTTGCGATAAAAATGTAGTAGTATCCGATGGTAAATGGTTAAAAGGTGCTGAAAATTATCCATTGATCATTGAAAAAAATACAGTTATTTGATTAACAAAAGATCTGTCTCTTATACACATCTCCGAGCCCACGAGACATGCGCAGATCTCGT
>OWIJ01001041.1_pt1 | contig 17042 bp, 10 predicted proteins | sample 1732821 | NCBI WGS metagenome assembly OWIJ01 (sample SAMN05065759, study PRJEB22554) | human gut metagenome | biome: ENVO:2100002; feature: ENVO:00000062; material: ENVO:00002003 | host: Homo sapiens | place: USA | reverse complement strand
TCTAAAAACATTCGTAATCCGCTCATTTTTCTTCAAAAAATGGCTTCTTACTCATATTAATTATACTATAACGCACATGAAAAAGAAAGTCTTAGAAGAAGCGAATCTTCTTTACCCGTCTTTAGGATTTAGCACTATTACTTTTGGGAGTAATAAAATCCCCCTTTTATTATAAACCGGCATATTTGCTGGTTTTTTTGTTGCTAAAAATATTTGACAAAGTTTGTTTTTACCCTTTGCATATATAGTGCTATAGTGTTATAATGGAGAAGGGTGATTTATATGTCTTATTTCTTAAAGAAAACAAACAATAAAAAGGGTACTTATTTACAGATCTACGAAAGTTATTATGATCCTACTCGAAAATGCGGTGCTCATCGTTCTTACAAACCTCTGGGGTATGTACACGAACTTCAGGCTACCGGCATTGAGGATCCGATTGCTGTTTTTACCAAAGAGGTCCAGAAACTTAATCAGAAATGCAAACAGAAAAAACAGGCAGAAAAAGAACAACATATCTCCGATGTGTCTCCCGAAAAACATCTGGGGTATTTTCCTTTAAAAAATATCAATGACTCTCTCGGCTGTAAGCGGTTTATTGATCTCATGCAGACGGCAACTAATTTCAGATTTAACATTTTTGATATGATGTCTGCTTTAATTTATGCAAGAACAGTCCATCCCTGTTCGAAATCAAAAACTTATGATGAGGTTATCCCAAATCTCTTTGAAAACCACGATTTTTCACTGGACCAGCTGTATTCCGGTCTGGAGTACATTGGCTCCGAATACGAAAAGGTGATCGAGATCTATAACCACCAGATCAATCAGACATATCCGCTTGATACGGTCCACACATACTTTGATTGTACAAACTTTTACTTTGAGATTGATAAAGAAGATGATTTCCGACTGAAAGTCCCCTCAAAAGAAAACCGCAGGGAACCAATCGTCGGTATGGGCCTGCTCCTGGATGCCAACCAGATCCCTATCGGTATGAAAATGTATCCTGGGAATGAAAGTGAAAAACCCGTTATACGCAACATCATTGATGATCTTAAAAAACGCAGTCACATATCCGGCAGAACGATTCAGATCGCGGATAAGGGACTTAACTGCTTTAATAACATCGCACACGCATTGAAAGCTGGCGATGGATACATCTTCTCCAAATCTGTAAAAACTCTTCCTGAGACGGAAAAAACATGGGTCCTGCTTGAAAATGACTATGCAGACGTTAAGAACAAAAGAGGAGAGATACTGTACCGTATCAAGGAATGCGTAGATGATTTTTCTTATTCCTACACAGATACCGCTGGACATAAAAAAACAGTAAAACTTACAGAAAAACGGATCGTAACATTCAATCCAAAACTTGCCGCAAAACAGAAATATGAAATAAACCGGCAGGTCGAGAAAGCAAAGAAGTTCAAAGCCAGTCAGGCAAAAAAATCCGAATATGGCGATAGTTCTAAATATGTTTCTTTTATTCCCACTAATAAAAAGGGAGAAGAAACAGAGGGTGCTGTAAAAGTTGAAATAAACGAAAAATCCATTGAGAATGCCCGCAAATTTGCAGGTTATAACATGATCGTTACTTCAGAGATCCACATGGCTGCGTCCAAGGTGTATGCTGCCTACCATAATCTCTGGCGCATTGAAGAATCTTTCCGTGTCATGAAATCCCAGCTTGATGCAAGACCTGTATATTTACAAAAACAGGAAACGATCACCGGACATTTCCTCATTTGTTACCTTGCGGTACTGCTGACCAGGATCTTACAGATACACATCTTAAAAAACCAGTATGGTACCGAAGAGATATTTGATTTCATACGTGACTTTAGAGTTGCAAAAATATCTGACCGAAAATATATAAACTTATCACGGAATTCTTCTTTTATAAAGTTTTTTTCCGATCATACCGGACTTCCATTAACCTCTTATTTTATGGGTAATACCGATATTAAAAAAGTGCTGAGCCATAGATTTTAGTCCATGGCTTAGCACTATTTCTTCAGTTCAACTCCGAAAGACAGGTACTATAACGCACATGAAAAAGAAAGTCTTAGAAGAAGCGAATCTTCTTTACCATCTCCACAAATTCCCGGTTGTTTCTGGTCTTTGCAAAGAGGTCTAATATCTTTTCTACTGCCTCATCCGGCTTTAGGGAATTGGTGGCTTTGCGGATAATATCCACTGCCTCTGCCTCTTCTTTTGTAAGGAGCAGATCGTCCCTTCTGGTACCTGATTTTAAAATGTCAATAGCCGGAAATATACGTTTTTCAGACAGCTTACGGTCCAGTACCAGTTCCATATTGCCGGTACCCTTAAATTCCTCGTAAACTACGTCATCCATACGGCTTCCGGTATCTACCAGGGCAGTTGCAAGAATGGTCAGACTGCCTTTTTCACGCATATTTCTTGCTGCACCGAAGAAGCGTTTCGGCATATGGAGCGCTGCCGGATCAAGACCTCCGGAAAGTGTGCGGCCGCTTGGCGCAACTGTCAGGTTGTAGGCTCTTGCCAGACGGGTGATACTGTCTAAAAGGATGATAACATCTCTTCCATGCTCTACCAGACGTTTTGCCCGCTCAATGACCATTTCAGATACACGCTTGTGACGCTCCGGAAGCTCGTCAAAGGTGGAATAAATAACTTCTACATTTGGCCCTACAATAGCTTCCTTAATGTCTGTTACTTCCTCAGGACGCTCATCGATCAGCAGGATCATCAGATGCATATCCGGATGATTGGTGGTAATGGCCTTTGCCACCTGTTTTAAGAGAGTAGTCTTACCTGCTTTTGGCGGGGAAACGATCATACCACGCTGTCCTTTACCAATAGGTGCCAGCAGATCTAACACACGCATGGCAACAGTGGTCTTCTCTCTTGGATTTTCCATATGGAGACGCTGATTTGGGAAGATCGGGGTCAGGTCCTCGAAGTTTGGTCTTGTTTCTGTGGCACTTAAGGGATAACCATTGACTGTTTTAATATAAAGAAGTGCGGCAAATTTTTCTGTAGCTGCTTTTATTCTTCTGTTTCCGATAATGATATCACCGGTCTTTAAGTTGAAACGGCGGATCTGGGACGGTGCTACGTAAACGTCATTTTCACCTGGAAGGAAGTTTTCACAGCGAATGAAACCGAAACCGTCAGGCATGACCTCTAAGATACCGTTTGCCTCGATACCACTGTCTAATTCCGTCATGTCCTGTGTAGTCAGCCCCATGGCATCATTTCTGTATTCCGGTCTTGTCATGCGCTCCTGATTATCCATATTCTGACTGTTATTCTGTCCATAGGTCTGATTCTGGGCAGAATAGCCCTGACTGGTAGAAGCTGCTGTCTGGGACTGAGCAGCTGCAGTACAGGAATCGGAATTGTCACGATAGATGCTGCTATTTCCGCTATTGTTATTATTATTGCTGTTATTATTGTAATTATTGTTGCTGTTATTGCTATTGTTGCTGTAATTGTTGTTATTGTTGTATCGATTATTGTTGTAATTGTTGTTTCCGTAGGTACGGATCTGAGGACGGGTCTGACCGTAACGCTCATAGCTTCTGTTATTTCTCTGGTTGTCACGGGAACGGTTGTCCTGACTGCGGTTCTCCTGTGGGCGGGTCTCCTGACTGCGGTTTTCACGGTTTTCCTGGGAACGGTTCTCCTGTTCATGACTTTCCTGATAACGGGAGCTTTGTGGGCGGGTCTCCTGAACACGGTTTTCCTGCGTTTTGGACGCCGGGGCCTGCTTTGCCGGTGCTGGTGCTGCTGTCTCTTTTTCCTGCTTTCCATTCTCTTCTTGTTCGCATAAAAGGTCGATGATCTCAGCCTTGCGGAGACCGCTGATACCTTTTATCCCCTTTTGTTTTGCCAGATCCTTCAGGGTAGTAAGGGACAATGTTTCTAATTTTTCACGCATATTATTCTCCTATCTGTTATGCATTCATGATCGCAATGTATATAATTTTTCATATTGTAAACAACGGGATTTTTTCCAGATACAGAAATTTCCTTAAAATAAATAGACAGAGCCTGCAGGCAGAATGAACTGCAGGCTGTTTTTCTTTATTTATTATAGTACGAAAATGCTACTCTTTCAACCATTTCATATGCTCTTTTATCTGCTTTTCGTATCCATTATCCGATGGTTCATAAAAAATCGTGCCTTCCATACCATCAGGAAGATATTGTTGGTTTACATAATGTTTCGGGTAATCGTGGGCATATTTGTAGCCTTCGCCATGTCCTAATTTTGCAGCACCCTTATAATGACGGTCCTGAAGATGAACAGGTACCGGCATGGTGCGGGTAGTCTTTACATTTTCCATGGCATTCTGAATCGCCATATAGGAAGCATTGCTCTTTGGGGCACAGGCCACATAGGAAGCCGCCTGGGAAAGGATGATCTGAGCCTCAGGAAGTCCGATGCGCTCTGCCGCAAGGGAAGCGCTCACTGCCACGCTTAACGCCTGTGGATCTGCATTTCCCACATCTTCGGAAGCGCAGATCATAATACGCCTGGCAATAAATTTAATATCTTCCCCTGCATACAGCATACGGGCCAGATAATAAACAGCTGCATCCGGGTCTGAGCCCCGCATACTTTTAATGAAGGCGGAAACCGTATCATAATGGTTGTCCCCGTCTTTATCATAGCGCACTGCCCGCTTCTGTATACATTCCTGGGCAGCTGCCAGGTCAATATGTATCAGACCATCTTCACTGCGCCCGGTAGTGAGAACACCCAGTTCAATGGCATTTAAGGCTGCTCTGGCATCACCGTTGGCTGTATCTGCCAGAAAATCTGCAGCATCCTCATCCAGCTTTACCCGGTAAGTGCCCATACCACGTTCTGTATCAGTAACTGCCCTGTGGATCAGCTCCTTGATATCCTCTTTTTCCAGTGGCTTTAACTCAAAAATACGGGATCTGGAAAGAAGCGCCCCGTTGACCTCAAAGTAGGGATTTTCCGTTGTTGCGCCGATCAGCGTCAAGGTACCGTCTTCTACAAAGGGAAGAAGATAGTCCTGCTGGCCTTTATTGAAACGGTGGATCTCGTCTACAAAGAGGATCGTCCGCCGTCCGTACATTCCCATATTGTTTTTTGCCTCCGAAACCACTTCTTCCATATCTTTTTTGCCAGCTACTGTGGCATTGATCTGCTTAAAATCAGCCTGTGTGGTATTGGCAATGACCTTTGCAAGAGTGGTCTTTCCTGTGCCTGGGGGACCATAAAATATAACAGATCCCAGTTTATCTGCCTTGATCGCCCGGTAAAGCAGCTTATCTTTTCCAATGATATGCTGCTGCCCCACTACTTCGTCCAGTGTCCGGGGACGGAGCCTGGATGCCAGGGGGGACTCTTTTTCCATGGCATTTTCTCTCATATAATCAAATAAATCCATTTATTTTCTCTCCATACCTTTTCGCTATGTACTTGTTGCCACTGATATTATTACTCAGATCACTACTCCGATCGTCATTTTGATTCCCACGCTGACACGCTCCACCGCCTGCCATCACAGGCTGAACCTTCCGTATATGGCCCGGTAAAAATATGACCCGGTAAAAAACAAATGCCACCTGCACAGTTACGTCTGTTTTCCTTACGGACTCATTCGATCAGTAATTCATCTGCCGTTACAAAAACATATCCTTCCTTTTGCAGTATATCGATCAATTCCAGGGCTGCTTCTACAGAGGAAGGAAATATATCATGTAATAATATAATATCCCCATCTTTTACATCTTTCAAGACCTGACGAATGATCTTTCCTGTATCTTTCAGCTTCCAGTCCAGGGAATCCAGTGACCACAGGACAGGTGTCATTCCAATCTCTTCTTCCAGCTCTTCATTCCAGTCTCCATAGGGCGGCCGTATATATTCCGGGCGTTTCCCTGTAATGGCTTCAATCTGTTCCTGTGTATGTTCCACTGCTTCACAGACCGCCTTCGCTCCTGCTTTCGTCAGCTGGATATGTTCATAACTGTGGTTGCCGATCAGATGCCCTTCTTCACTCATCCGCTTTACAATGTCTTCTTCTCCTTCTATGTTCTTTCCCATAAGAAAAAAGGTGGCATGGACCCCACGTTCTTTCAGACCGTCTAATAAGATGGGGGTGTATTTCCAGCTTGGACCATCATCAAAGGTCAACGCTATATACTTTGGCGTGCCTGCTGTTTTTGAAATTACCGGAAGGGAAAATATTTTTTCTGTATCAGTATGACCATTTTTCAGGAAGAGGGCGGACAGAAAAAGATCCGTAGTAAGAAGTAAAAAGAGAAAATATTTTATATATCGGTTATGCATGACACAGATCACCTAAAGACTGGTATCTGTTTATTTTATGCTGAAAAAGACTGAAAAATACTGTTTTTATGTCAAATATCAAAACAGAATCCAGCAGGTCTAAACAATCTGAAAGAAACATAGGACCTTTCGCATGCACGAATGGTCCTATGTCTTTTAGGGACTTATTTCACAGCCCTGTTTATCAGCCTGGTGCCTGACCAGTAGTTATCTCACTGCTATTTCCTGTATTAGCGGAGTCTTTCTTTACTCCCGGTCCTCCGTTTTTGCCTGTTACTTTCTGGTCATCAGAAGAGGAATCTGAATTACTGCTGCCTGATGAACCTTCAGAAGGATTTACAGGGGTGATCTGTACGTTATTGCCTGTATTACCGGTATTATCTGTATTGCTACCTGAAACATTATTGCCGGTATTTATATTTCCTGGATCCTGGCTATTCTGGTTACTGTCACTATTTTCCTGGCTCTGGACACTTAATGCTCCATCTGCACCAGCCTGGTAAACAGTTCCGTTTATCTCTATTGACCTGCCAGCGACCATGCGGCCATCTGAAGGATCCAGATAATAATGGATTCCACCTGCATCGATCATACCGGTTGCCATACGCCCATCACCATTAAAGTAATACCATGCGCCGTCTAACTGTCTCCAGCCGGTTGCCATAGCACCTGAGCCTTTCAGGTAATATTTACTGCCTGCTTCTGTAAGCCAGCCGGTCTGCATCACACCGTCACTGCCAGTATAGTACCAGGTGCCATTATCATTGATCCAGCCCTTTAGCATATCACCGGAACTGCCAAGATAGTACCATTTGCCATTCTGGCCAGTCCAGCCAGTAAGCATTTTCCCGGAATTTTCCAGATAATACCGTTTGCCGCTGACTTCGATCCAGCCAGTCTGCATCACGCCGTCATTGCCGGTATAGTACCAGGTGCCATTATCATTGATCCAGCCTTTCTTCACAGCACCGCTTCTTCCAAGGTAGTACCATTTTCCATTTTCTGCCTGCCATCCGGTCTTCATTTTTCCGGTAGTGGTGTCCAGATAGTAGCTTGCGCCTGCTACTGTGATCCAGCCAGTGGATGCAAGGCCATCTTTGTCCATGTAATACCAGTCATCCCCATCTTTCGCCCAGGCATTTTTCTGCTTCTGGTAATTTGCATAATAATAACGCTTTCCGTTAATAGTACGCCAGGTATCAGCAGGGATCACAGAAGAAAAGTCCTTAAACTGAAAGTCAATATCCACTCTTGTTTTGATGCCATTTACAGAGCCACTGCTGGTTGCCTGCCACATCACCGGATTCTGGTAGGTTGGGCGGGCAGAATAACGTGCTACCCATACAGGATAGTTCATCTGGCTCATATCCAGTTTGTTTTTCAGCCAGTTCTCATTTGCATAGATAATGGGGTAATAACCTGCTTGTGAGATCCGCTTGCAGAACGCATTAGCAATGGCTGCCAGCTCTGACTTTGAGAGATTTCCCTGAGTGGAATCTTCCATATCAAAGGCTACGGGATAAGAAATGGGATAATCATTAATAAGGTTTAACACAAAATCTGCTTCCTGGACTGCCATATCTGTGGTAGTTGCAAGGGAATAAATATAAACGCCTACTTTAATACCATTGGCAGCTGCATTCTGGATATTTTTGTGGAAATACGGATCTACCGCCCCTTTTGAACGTGTTCCCAGCATAACAAAGGAAATATCATCCTTTGCCACCTGGCTCCAGTTGATCTCTTCCTGCCATCTGGATACGTCAATTCCACGATGGAGCACATTCTGGATGGCACTTCCGTCCGGCATCTGATAGGTACCGTTTACTTTCTTCCAGGCATTGGCATTTGCAGTAGTGTCACTGGAGGAAGTGTTTGAATTATTGGTATTATTGTTGTTATTGGTATTATTGTTATTGTTTGAATTATTGGTATTTGGTGTGGAATTGGATGAAGTCTTATTTCCCGGATCTCCAGGTCCTCCGGCAGAGATCTCTGTTACACGGGAAGCGTCATCTCCCGGACCAGCTGCCAGTACAGGAACAGCATTTCCCAGGCTTGCAAGTCCCAAAACGCCTGCCAATGCCAGTGCCCGGCAGCGCTTTATCATTTTATCTGTACGATTCATATTTTTCTCCTGAAAAAGGGGATGTCGCCTGTCTGACATCCCCCATTATATGAATGTCCTCCCGGATTCCGGGAGAACATCTGATCCTTTGTTTACGAAATCCCTCTTATCAGCCTGGTCCGTCTGTACGTCCTGCCACTAAGGTATCAGAGCTGGATGTGGTCCCTGACGGGTTTGCCGGATTGCTTCCGGAAGGTCCATTACTGGAAGCAGAATTTTTCTTTACGCCAGGTCCGCCATTTTCACCTGTTACACCGCCGGAACTGGAGGTACTGCTTGCCGGTGTCTGTGCAGATACGCCGCTTGCATTCTGGCATGCACCGCTTGCATCAAAGTTATAGGTAGTTCCGCTGATCTCCAAAGAAGTTCCTGCAGTCATCTTTCCGCCATTAGACGGGTTCATGTAATAGATCTTATTATCTACCTGGATCCAGCCGGTCATCATATGTCCATTGGTATTAAAGTAATACCATGCATTATCGATCTGTTTCCAGCCTACGCTCATCTTTCCATTGCTCTGATCCATATAGTATTTGCTGCTTTCGCTGTCAGTAAGCCAGCCAGTAAGCATACGGCCATCTGTATTCAGATAATAGTAATCTGTGTCAACTTTTGCCCAGCCGGTCATCATCTTTCCATCTGTTCCGAACAGATACCAGTTATTTTTGATCTGTGCCCAGGAATTTACCACGCACTTACCGTTGCTCTGGAAATAGTACCAGGAGCCTTCCATCTGGCGCCAGCCGGTTCCCATAGAGCCATCACCACGCATAAAATAATAATCGTTTCCGATTTTTAACCAGCCAGTAACCATGGTGCCGTCATCTAAAAAGTAATACCATTTGCCATATTCCGGATTTACCCAGCGGTTCTGGGCCATTACACCGTTTGGACGGAAGAAATACCATTTTCCGTCAATCTGTTTAAATCCGGTAGTCATATGTCCATCGGAAAGGTCCATATAATATTTTCCCTCGCTGGTTTCCAGCCAGCCTGTATATGTCTTGCCCTGATAAATGTAGGTCCAGTGGTCATTTGACTTGGTCCAGCCATCTGCGGCGTATGAATTGAACGCTGATCCCACTGCCATAGCACCGATCATACCGGCTGCTGCAAGGGCTGCAAAATATTTTTTACGTCCCATGTCTCTCCTCCTGTTATTTGTGTATCGTGATCTCTTTTTCTTTTCTATGTTTTTCACTGATCCGCTTTTCACTGTTCTGCTTTTGCTGATCTGCTTTCCACTGATCTGTTTTCACTGTTCGGTCAGTTTTTTTGTTCTTAATCAAGTATATCACAAATGAACTTTCCATGATTAACATTTTTATTACAATTTTCTGAAACCTGGCAGTTGGGATCTCTAAAAGAACTGCGGCAGTTCCTTCATCAGTTTCTTATAATATCGTTTTGCATACCGGTACATGATAATGGTATACTCTCCAAATTCTTCTCCCAGACTTGCCTTGTATACAGCCCATAAGCACCAGAGGAAACCGCCCAAAGCCGCATCTGCATAGGTAATGAACCGCTCTCTGTCATCCGGTCTTCGCTGTAAGTACAGTTCCAGCAATTTTTCGGTCTGTTCTTCTTCATAATAAGAATAGATAGCGCACATGGAAACATCCATTAACGGATCGCACATGCCTGCATATTCCCAGTCAAGAAGTTTTGCACTGTGATCCGGGAAGATCAGGAAGTTATCCACATTTGCGTCAATATGGCACAAACATTGTGGAAGTTGCATTTTATCCAGCGCATCCAGCAGCCGGTTTACCCATTCACGGACCTGGCTGTAATCCTCAAAAGGAATACCGCCATGTTCCAGACAAAGCTTCTCGTAAGAGCTGATCCGTTCTCTGATATCAAAGCTGTGGCCTACTTTTAAGCCTGCTTCATGGAGCTTTCGCACCATATCCATACAAAGCTTCATATCATCCCAGTTATCGGCGCTGGCATTGCGGGTATTTTCATAGTATTCAGAGATCTTATAACCGGTTTTCGGATTCAGATACAGCACATGTTCTGTGATACCTAAAGGACGGATGGCATCGTAAACTTCTTTTTCCTGCTCTCTGTTAATAAGAAGTTCTGTGCCCGATCCCGGAATACGGCAGATACAGTGATGATCTCCAGTGCGGAACAGGAATGATTTGTTGGTCATTCCGGATTTTAAGCATTTAATGTCTGTGATCTGGGATTCCTGAACGTGGAACACTTCTGCCACCAGCTCCATTGCTTCATTATCAGAGTGGTTCTGGTAATGGGTATCAAACAGGCGCAGCTCTTCCAGGTTTTCAAATTCATATACCTGGTCATCCGGCTGACGGTTGATGTCCATTTCGATCTGATCCCATTTAGATGCAGGAACACCACAGGCTTCTTCTGTCTGTTTTAACAGCTCTTTGTCCTCTTTTTCCAGACGGTGTTTTGCTTCTCCCTTTAACATATCTATATAAGGCTGTTCCCAGTAGAACTGCTCGGTTCCCGGGATCTGGTAATAAGCCTCTAAAACAGGAAGGAACCTGGCTGAGAACTCTCTGGAAAGATACACGGGACCATACATAAACCATGCATCTTTTCCACCTACATTCACATCGCTGATATGTCCTTTTTTATTGAAGGTAAAGCACCATTCCTTTGTCTTCCCTTCTTCGTGGGCTGCGCTGTACCAGGCGCCGCATTCATAAGAATGGTACATATTTTCCCGCATCCAGTTATCAGATGAAAGAATGTATACATTCCGGCCCTTTAAAAACTTTCTGGCCCTGTATACCGTAGCCAGAGTATTTTTACAGGAATACTCCGGATTGTATAACAGTCTCACATCAAATTTATCAATAAGATATTCAAATTTTTCTTTTAAATAGCCTACTGCAATGGTAATGTCGTAGATTCCCACTTCATGGAGCTGTTTGATCTGACGTTCGATCATGCGCTCACCAAAAACTTCCAGAAGACCCTTTGGGGTTTCGAAAGTAAGTGGCACAAAGCGGGATCCAAAACCGGCTGCAATGATCAGTGCTCCGTCTACTTTATAGGGCTTTAAAAGCTCTTTTCCCTTTTCCAGAAGAATAAGATGTTTTTCTTTCCCATTTTCTTCCTCTGCAATATATCCCTCTGCCAGACATTCCTTTACCAGTCCATTGACTGTTCCCAGGGAAATATCCATGTTTTTTGCCATTTCCCGCTGTGTGATGTCCGGTTTTTCCAGTATATTTCTGCATACCAATGCCTGTCGGTCCATAAATTCTGACTCCTTTTCCTGTTTGTATGTTCATTTTCAATCGTTTTTTAATACATGTGAACATTATAGCACAGGGAGTTTAAAATGCAAGGTAAACAATGGCATAAATAAAATGCCCTTTAGTGATACGCTATATATCACCAGAAGGGCATTTTATTTATGATTCCGATATGTATTTAAACTTCAAAGATCAGGTCGCCGTAGCTTGGCATTGGCCATAATTCTTTGTCTACCAGCATTTCCAGTTTATCTACCGGAGTTCTTAATGCTGCCATTGCAGGAACTACTTCCTCATGGTAAGCAACTGCCTGGTTTTTGCCGCCATCCATTGCTGCGCTCTTTTCAGTAATTTCGGTCAGTTTTGCAAAAGCCAGTTTGGTTTCTGCCAGAAGATCAGAGGTCTCTAACAGAAGCTCTGTCTGGGTGCTTACATCTGCTTCAGGGCAAGCACTCTTTACTGCGGAGATGGAAGCTGCAAGAGCGGTTGTGTATTTGATAACAGCCGGGATGATCTGCTTTCCAGCCATATCGATCATAGTCTTTGCTTCGATGTTGATAGCCTTTGCATAGCCTTCATACTCAACTTCTACTCTGGACTCCAGCTCGGTCTTTGTGAATACGCCGAATTCTTCAAACAGCTTTACAGCCTTGTCTGTGATCAGTGCCGGAATAGCATCTACCATAGACTTGTTGTTTGGAAGTCCTCTTCTCTCAGCTTCTGCTACCCACTCATCGGAATAACCATTTCCATTGAATACAACTCTCTTGTGAGCTGCCAGGGTTTCCTTGATCAGGTCATGTACAGCCATATCAAAGTTATCTGCCTTCTCCAGCTTGTCAGCTGCTTCCTTGAAGGCTTCAGCGATAATGGTATTTAATACTGTATTTGCAGATGCAATAGAGTCGGAAGAACCTACCATACGGAACTCGAACTTGTTTCCTGTAAATGCAAATGGAGAGGTTCTGTTTCTATCGGTTGCGTCTTTATCAAAGTCAGGAAGGATATCAACACCTGTTTTTAAAGTTCCGCCCTGCTTGGAGTGAGTTGCCTCACCAGTATCACAAAGCTGATCGATGACATCTTCCAGCTGCTCGCCTAAGAAGATAGAAATGATCGCTGGCGGTGCCTCGTTTGCTCCCAGTCTGTGATCATTTCCTACGTTGGAAGCAGATTCTCTTAACAGGTCTGCGTGGATATCTACTGCCTTGATGATGCATGCCAGAACTAACAGGAACTGGATGTTCTCATGAGGTGTATCTCCCGGGTTCATCAGGTTAGTACCGTCATCTGCTGTCAGGGACCAGTTGTTATGCTTACCGGAACCATTGACACCTGCAAATGGCTTTTCATGAAGGAGGCATGCAAGTCCGTGGCGTTCTGCCACTTTCTTCATAGTCTCCATAACGATCTGGTTATGGTCTACAGCCTGGTTTACACCTTCATAGATCGGTGCCAGCTCATGCTGTGCAGGAGCTACTTCGTTATGCTGTGTTTTTGCAGGAACACCTAATTTCCAAAGCTCCTTATTTAAGTCGTTCATGTAGGAACCGATACGCTCACGGATAACACCAAAGTAGTGGTCATCCATTTCCTGTCCCTTTGGAGGCATTGCCCCGAAAAGAGTACGTCCGGTATAGATCAGGTCTTTACGCTGTAAATATTTTGCACGGTCTACAATGAAATACTCCTGCTCAGGTCCTACAGAAGGAACTACTCGCTTTGCAGTGGTATTTCCGAAAAGACGGAGGATACGCAGTGCCTGCTCGTTTACTGCCTGCATAGAACGAAGAAGAGGTGTCTTCTTATCCAGTGCCTCGCCCTTATAGGAGCAGAAGGAAGTAGGAATGCAAAGGGTAACACCAATAGCATCTTCTTTTAAGAAGGCTGGGGAAGTACAATCCCATACTGTATAACCTCTTGCCTCGAAAGTTGCTCTTAAACCGCCGGATGGGAAGGAAGATGCATCAGGCTCGCCCTTGATCAGTTCTTTTCCGGAGAATTCCATGATCACTTTTCCGTCTACCGGTGCTGAAATAAAGGAGTCATGTTTCTCAGCAGTTACTCCGGTCAGCGGCTGGAACCAGTGGGTAAAATGGGTTGCGCCATGTTCAATGGCCCAATCCTTCATGGCATGTGCCACAACGTCTGCAATACTTGGATCCAACTCAGCGCCATCTTCAATGGTCTTTTTCAGTTTTTTGTACACACTCTTTGGCAGGCGGTCTTTCATGACTGCGTCATTAAATACGTCCTTGCCAAACATCTCTGAAACACTTACTACTTCGCTCATAGATTCTCCATCCTCTCTTGCATCATTTTTTATGATTTCCATAAATCCTCATTCGAGATGCTTTTCTTCAGCTATTTGCAGTACATCCCTTACTATCTTTACCTGAAAACCTAATTTTTTTAAGTTTGAAGTATCAGGTAGTAAAAAAGGCGCTCTCCTAATATAGAGAACGCCTTCGTTCTTTCTTAAAATAAACCATTTCTTTTAAAATTGCAAGTGGTTTTTTAAAAAAAGATTTTGTATTGTACTAACTTATTTTGTGATATCTGCTTTATTTTCAGGCTTTGCCAACGGAGCCAAACAGTTCCATTTTTTCTTTTACAGTAGCCTTGATAGCTTCTGCGCCTGGTGCTAACAGCTTTCTGGGGTCGAAGCCCTTGCCCTGTAAGTCTTTTCCTTCTTCAACATACTTTCTGGTTGCTGCTGCAAAGGACAGCTGGCATTCAGTATTTACATTGATCTTAGCAACGCCAAGGCTGATGGCTTTCTTGATCATGTCAGCCGGGATTCCGGTACCGCCGTGAAGAACTAATGGCATATCGCCAACTGCCTTCTTAACATTTTCCAGAACTTCAAAGTTTAATCCCTGCCAGTTAGCCGGATATTTTCCATGGATGTTGCCGATACCTGCTGCCAGGAAGTCAATACCCAGATCTGCAATAGCCTTGCACTCATTAGGATCTGCGCATTCACCCATACCTACTACGCCATCTTCTTCGCCGCCGATGGAGCCAACCTCAGCCTCTAAGGACAGACCCATAGCATGTGCGATCTTTACCAGTTCCTTGGTCTTGTCAATATTCTCTTCGATCGGATAATGGGAACCGTCAAACATAATGGAGGAAAATCCTGCTTTGATACACTTATAGCAGCCCTCATAAGTACCATGATCCAGATGCAGTGCAACAGGAACGGTGATATTCAGTTCATCGATCATAGCGGATACCATAGCTGCTACGGTCTTGAAACCGGTCATGTATTTTCCTGCGCCCTCAGATACACCCAGGATAACAGGGGAATTTAATTCCTGTGCTGTTAAAAGGATGGATTTGGTCCACTCAAGGTTGTTGATATTAAACTGTCCTACTGCGTATTTGCCTGCTCTTGCTTTTTCAAGCATTTCTTTTGCTGATACTAACATTTTTATTCCTCCTTGTACATACTGTAATTTTGCACTGTGTCCCGGATTTTCCGGATACCTGTCTTTGTTAAATATATAACTTTGTTATATTCTTAACGTACTAATCCATTATACTCTATCTTGTCCTAAAATGGAAGCTGTTTTAAGCGATTCCAAGGATATTCTTTACAGTTTCACCCATTTTATCCACATCGCATTCTGTATTGTGGCGGATCACTGCGCTGCGCAGTTCTTCTACTGCCTTTGGAACCGGTGTGCCGGATACTTCAGACAGCTCATCTACTACTGCAAATTCATCCTTTCCTTCTACAGCAGACTTACCTTTAATAGCCTCTAAAACGCTGTGGGAGAACTTGTATGGGCTTGCGGTAGATGCGATCACAGTCTTGGTCTGATCCCCTGTTTCTGCCTTATATGCATTGTAAACGGTAGCTGCAACACCTGTATGGGTATCGATCAGGTATCCTGTATCTTCAAAGATCTTGCGGATAGTTGCCTCATTCTGTGCCTCTGTAGCAAAACCGCCTCTGAAATCGGACATGAACTGGCGCATGTTCCCAGTTACTGTATAACTTCCCTTTTCAGAAAGGTCTTTCATAAGAGCTGCATCTGCTGCTGCATCGCAGCCTGTGCTTAAATAGATCAGACGCTCTAAATTGCTGGAGATCAGGATATCCATGGAAGGGGAATTAGTTAAGATAAATTCTCTCTTTCTGTCATAGGTTCCTGTTGTGAAGAAGTCATAAAGAACTTTGTTGTCATTGGAAGCGCAGATCAGGGTCTTGATAGGCACACCCATATGCTTTGCAAAATATGCAGCAAGAATATTTCCGAAGTTGCCGGTAGGCACTACAACGTTGATCTCTTCTCCGTTCTCGATCTGCTCATTTTCCAGCAGTTTTGCATATGCATATACATAATAAACTACCTGTGGGACCAGACGGCCGATATTGATAGAGTTTGCAGAGGAAAACTGGAAGCCGGCCTCTGCCATTTCTTTTTCAAGTTCTTTGTTGCCAAACAGCTTCTTTACACCGGTCTGCGCGTCATCGAAGTTTCCATGAATAGCAACTACGCTGGTATTATCACCTTTCTGGGTACGCATCTGCAGCTCCTGGATCTTGCTGACACCGCCCTTTGGATAGAATACGATAATGCGGGTTCCCGGAACATCTGCAAAACCTGCCATAGCTGCTTTTCCGGTATCACCGGAGGTAGCAGTTAAAATCACGATCTCCTTATCTGCATGGTTCTTCTTTGCGGCTGTAGTCATAAGATGAGGAAGGATGGAAAGAGCCATGTCTTTGAATGCGATCGTGCTTCCATGATAAAGCTCCAGGAAATAAGCGCCGTCTGCCTTTGCTAAAGGTGCGATTTCCTCTGTATCAAACTTGCTGTCATATGCGTTTGCGATACAGGTTTTTAATTCTTCCTCTGTATAGTCTGTCAGGAAAAGCTTCATCACTTCATAGGCTGTTTCCTGATAGGTCATTCCTGCAAGCTGCTCTAAGGTCTTGTCCAGCTTTGGGATCTCTGTAGGCATAAAAAGACCGCCATCTTCTGCCAGACCCTTTAAAATGGCCTGTGATGCTGTAACGCCTTTCTGTCCGCCTCTGGTACTTTCGTAGGATAATGCCATGATTTTTCTTCCTCTCTTTTTTATTAATGTTTATGATAATGTCACCGTCAGGTAACATATCCGTTTAATAGCAAAATGATCGTTAAACAGATATTATTCTATTTTGGTACTTATTTTGGAAAAAGTGTAACATATTTCAATGCATGCCGCAATATAAAAAAGTTTTTTAGACTTCTGTAAATATGTTATACTAACCTAAGAAAATGTTGGGGCAAACGTATTTTGATGATGTAAGTGTCAAAAGTATAAATTGCGTTTGTGCTCGCACAAATAAGCAATT
>OWIJ01000980.1_pt1 | contig 17750 bp, 20 predicted proteins | sample 1732821 | NCBI WGS metagenome assembly OWIJ01 (sample SAMN05065759, study PRJEB22554) | human gut metagenome | biome: ENVO:2100002; feature: ENVO:00000062; material: ENVO:00002003 | host: Homo sapiens | place: USA | reverse complement strand
AACAGGTGTTTCAATGGTGGAATCATTCACCAAAATATAACTGATGAATAACTTTCAAAGATGATTTATAGTGATAATCCGTTGATAATTAGTATGTATTTGATGTATGACAATATTGATTATGTTAGTTACTGGGAGTATTCTGTATCTCCGTGCTTTTAATTCCTCCAACGGTGATTATTATTAGGGAGTAAACAGATATCAAAAGAAAAATGATAAGATTTGACAAGAGTCCCATTTATTATTCGTATTTTTACGTAAATCTTGCCTATTTGTGGTAAGACTTGTAAAGAATAATAGACCAAGTATGATTATTTATTTTAAAGCATTCTTATGAAATATCTGAAATACTTTTTACTTGTTATACTGCAATTTGCTATTGTTGAGCTGGTCGTATGGTTCCACACGTCGGGTTTAGGGTGGCATATATCTGAACTTACTCCCAGTGATGCTATTTCATTATGGGGTACAGTCACCACCATTGTGTTTTTGGTATTCTCAGTTCTTGCCCTTTGGAATGTCGACCAGAAGATTCAAGAACTCAATGAGATGAAACGGAGCATTGGCGACAAGTTCGATAGCATTGAGGCTAAGAACCGTGAGGTGATGCTGGAGGCAGATAAAGCCCAGAGAGATATTGTAAAGCAAGCAGAGGAACAGATTAAGCGGATTTTGGATAAGAGTACATACAGACAAAATTTCTACGATACTCTTACAAGAATAGCCAATATCTCTGGAAAAATCGAACGAATGAGGGAAAATAATGATGGCGGCACTGGTGTTCAATGACTTATGAGGACTTATGATGAAAGCCTCGCCGAAGCAAAAGTGCAGGGAAATGAAAGGTAATGAGGGCGGACAGTTTTCAAATCATTACCCGATAACGAGGTGAGTTTATAGGTCGTTGGAGTTTATTTCTACTCTCTTCCACATTCTGCATAACAATGTACAACTCGCTGATAACTAATTTTGTAACCAAAAAAGATTGGATTATGCGAAGTACATTTAAGGTGCTGTTCTACGTGAATGGCAGTAAGGAGAAAAACGGTATTGTACCCATTATGGGACGAGTGACAATCAATGGCTCGGTGGCTCAGTTTAGTTGCAAGCAGAGCATCTCAAAAACGATGTGGGATGCCAAAGGTAATCGGGCAAAGGGCAAAAGCAAAGAGGCTCGGGACATCAATTTGGCTTTGGATAACATCAAGGCTCAAATCATCAAGCACTATCAACGCTTGTCGGACAGAGAGGCATTTGTAACAGCCGAAATGGTACGCAATGCCTATCAAGGCATAGGAACGGAGTATGAAACATTGCTCGGAGCATTTGATAAAGACAACGAGAGCTTCAAAAAACGTATAGGCATAGACCGTGTAGCGAGTTCTTACAAGGTGCGTGTAAGGTCAAGAAACCATTTGGCAGCGTTCATCAAGAAGTGCTACAAGCGTAGTGATATTGCTATGCTTGAACTTACTCCCGACTTTATCAAGGAGTACGAAATCTATCTCTCTACCGATGCAGGGCTGCACAATGGCAGTGTGTGGTCGCATTGTATGTGGTTGAAGACAATCGTATCAAAGGCTCACTATAACGGACTGACACCGAGAAATCCATTTGCTCAGTATCGGGTTAATCAGAACATCAAGGAGAGGCAATACCTTACCGAAGATGAAATCAAGGCTGTGATGACACACGAGTTTGCGGATAAGAGGTTGGCTTATATCCGAGACCTCTTCGTGTTCGCAAGTTTTACCGCCTTATCATTTGTGGATATTAAGGAACTGACCACTGATGATATTGTAGAGGTAAATGGTGAGAAATGGATATTATCGAAGCGACACAAAACAAAGGTCAATTTCCAAGTGAAGTTGTTGGATATTCCATTGCAGATAATCAGGCGATATGAGAGATTCCAAGAGGACAAACTTGTATTTCCCAATCTCAACTATTGGAACATCTGTAAACCACTGAAAAAGATGATAAAAGAGTGCGGTATTACGAAGGATATTTCCTTCCATTGCACTCGCCATGGGTTCGCTACGCTGGCTCTGAGTAAGGGCGTTCCCATTGAGAGTGTAAGCCGAGTATTGGGGCATACGAACATTACCACGACACAGCGATATGCGAAGATTACCACCGAGAAAATCGACAAGGATTTGACAATGTTCGGCAACAGACTTAATCAATCGTTTAGTGAAATCTCAATAGCAATGTAACTATGGAAAGGTCAACTATAACAATCAACAAAAGCGGAAACGTAAATATCCCAAGCGGTAATGTATGGATGTCAGAAATGGAATTGGTGGATTTGTTCGGGGTGATAGCCCCGACACTACGAGCCGCTATCAGAGCGATATACAAGAGTGGAACATTTAACCCTGCAACTACCCAGCGATGCGATTTAGCCACTCCTGCAAGTTGGGCTACATTTTATAATCTTGAAGTGGTCGTTGCACTTGCATTTAGGCTGAATACATACGAAGCAAGTAAGGTTAGGCAAACAGTGTTGAAGTGTTTATGCCAGCGAAAAGAGAATGGGATTAGTCTGCTTATATCATTGCAAGGTATGGGACAGCAAATCTCTCCCAAAATGAGTTGTTGAATTACAGCTACAAAGGCGAAGCCTTGCTATTCTCACGAACGGCAAGGCTTCTTAGCTAATGTTTTATGTATATATATCTATCAAAGGGATGATAGAGTTTCATTATAGTTCTACAACCGAATAAAGGGTGTAGAACATAATAATTGCTTTAATAAACATTTACACCATCAATTGTTACATTCAATCTTTCTGCTGGCATTGAGTTTTTATTTCCCCAAAGAGTAGTTCCTGTATTGAAACCCTCGTTATTAATCTCATAACCATTAACAGTTGTTCCAGAGACTGTTACATTGTATGTTGGAGTCGCGCCATATGGAGCATCACCTATTTCAATAGCGGCTTTCTTGCTTGTCAAACCTCCATTATCGTTGAAAATGCAACTTTTCACAGTCAAATTGACAGTGTTAGTTCCTTCTTGGTAAAGAAGGAGTGCTTTACCATCTGAGTTAAATGTACATCTGTCAAATTCCATATTTTTTGCTCCCCAAGTCCAAATATTGTAAACATCGCCAGACACATTAAAAGTACATCTCTCAAACTTGCTGTCACCATAAAGTGTGTATGTACCATTGATTACACAATTCTTGTAAGTACCGTTGCAACGAGCATAGCCAATATAAGTTGAGCTGTTTGTTGTTATAGTAATGCTTTCGAAAGTGACTGTAGAACCATCCAAGCCGTAGTCACAATTTTCACCACCAGAACCAACTTTAGTTACAGCGACTTTTACATCTTCAGGAGTACCAGTACCTATAATTGTCAGAGTCTTTCCTTGTGCTGATGATGGTATTACATAGTTACCTTGTATCAAATTTATTGTAGTAGCTCCATCAGAAATTGCATTTGTAATACCTTCGTTGCTTGAAGCAATATAATTGCCATTGGCATCTTTGACAACTCCCTCTGCTATTACTGAAACATTACCGTTTAAATTTACGTTTTGATTCTCGTTGTTAGCAATAATATGAGTATTTACACCGTTTCCGAGAGTATTGTTGATAATGTTTGCAGTATAGTTGCTACCAGGATAAACACTTGAACCCAACTCAACAAAGTTCTCAGAATTATTCACAATATTATTTGAGAATGTGGCTATATTTCCTTCATTAGCAACATACTTCAAAGTATAATCTTTATTGGTATTGAAAGTGCAATTGCTAACTTCCATATTAACATAACCATAAATTTGCATAGCACGAGCATTTGCGTGGTCATTCTCTCCTTCAAAAGTACAATTATTGAACGACAGGGACATAACATTATTTTCAGTTGTCCACCAAGTCATCACACCCGTTTCCCTACCTGAAGTTCCTGCAACAATAAATGTACAATCTTCGAATGTAAGATTACCGCCCCAAGCACCAACACAAGGTGCAATATTTTGTGCTGTTCCTGTGAACCAACCTGCAAGAGTGATTGAATTGTCAAAAGTAATACCTTTCACCTTAACTGTTGAAGGAGTACCGTTTGATTGGTGATCAAGAGCAGCGATAACAACATTAGGACCTGCTGCTTCAAGGGTAAAGTTTTTGCCACTCGCAACTTTAACAACTTCGGTGTATGTGCCGGTTGCCACCTTGATTACATCACCATCATTAACATTATTGACAGCATCTTGGATGGTTGCATAATATACGCCATTGATATTTACAGGCTGAGCTTCACCATTATTGTATTCACCATCATAAATCGGGTCGATTGTGATATTGAATGTAACATCACCTGTCAAAATCTTACCAATAATGTTAGTACGCCAGTTACGCTGAACGGGAACAGCGTTAAGACCTTCGCTAAAGTTGATATTATTACCACTTATAGGAGCAAAAGTGAAATCCAAATCTTCCAACGCAGTCTTTGCGTAACCTGTAGTCTCATCATTGGCCAGTATGTAACTCATTGAGAGGTAAACATAATTCTCCTTTGTGCCGTCCTTATCTAAATCAACATCCAATGTTTCAGGAGTTGCGAACTGTGCAGGAATAATATCAAAACCATACTCGACAGTTTGTTCTCCTCCAACTTCACCTGTAAGCAAATTGATAGATGTTGCAGCATTTTCAATAGTTACCTTTGATTTTTCTATCTCAATTCCTGAAGCCTTAGCTGCATCCCAATCTGTCTGGTAAACACCTACGTTAATCTGAGCAAAAGGACGTTTCAATACAACATCAATTTCAGTATTACCTGTAACAGTAAATGTTTCGGCTTTGAAGAATGCATCACGAGTTTCATCGTTATTAAGGCCGGCATAATCAATAGTTACATTTTTCAAGTCTGTTGTTGTGTAAGCTGTACAGTTTGGATTCTGAGCCCAAAATGCTACTGTATATTGCTGACCTTTAGCTAAGGTAATGGTTACATTTTCAGTAAGACCATTGTCAAAAGCACTATTATCAACAATCTGTCCATTTACATCTGTATTTGCAATTGTTTCAATGAGTTCACCACTGGCATTATAAACTGCATATACCAACTTCTTTGCACCTGTACCGTCACTGATGGCACGGGTAGCGATACCACCTTCGGCTGCAAGCGAGAACGTCACCTGAGCCTCATTTCCTGACTGAACTACATCCAGTTCGTCATTTGAACACGATGTTGCGAACAGCATACCGGCTGCTGCGAACATACCTAAGAATAATTTCTTGTTCATTTCTGAAAATTTTAATTGTTATACAAAATAGTTTTACTTTAATTTCTTGTTTTTAATGTTTTCCGCATTCACTCGGATTGCCGAAACCATTGTCGAGGGCTGTTCCACTTATGCAGAACGGGGATTTATCATCAATCTGTCGTATCCTGCGAGTTGCAGGATGAAAGGTCTTGGAACTGCTCCTTACCTTTTGTGGCTGTTAGTTGGTTTTCTGTCTCTTGTTCGGCTTTTTAACTCGTTATTAGGGTTATACATATTTTGAAATTCTCTTATTCTGCTGTAAATCCTCCTGCTATGTTGCTTCGTTGGTTAGCCTCAATCTCAACCTTTGGGAACTCCACCGTCTTGCTCTTTTCTCCATCGGTCAATGTCAATTCCGCTGCAATCTGCATCGCTGTTGTCGGAGCAAACAGATAGCCCATAGCGAGGTAGTTATATGCTGTGCCATCAGCCGAGAATGTTTCGGTGGTGGTGTCGCTGAAATTCCAAGTGAAATCAACTGTTCCGCTTACAGTATTGGTAAATGGGTGGAAGGTGTCAGGAGCTGACTTTGCTGTAAATGATGCCTGCATCGGTGTTCCCGTAGTTCCCACATTGATTTGAGCCAACGGGCGGACAAGTTCAATGGGGTAACTGTTGCTACCCGTTATGGTAATATCTTCTTCGGTCGCAAAGAATGCATCCGATGCTTCTGCCTCGGAGAATGTTATCGGATTTGGCAGAGTGTTCATCTTGATAGCGGTCAGATCATCTATGTCGTAGATGTTCTGACTGCTGTCATACGCCCAAAAGACAAAGCTGTATGTCTGATTCTGAGCCAATGAGAGGCTTACATCTATTGAAGTACCACTTATAGGAAAAAACTTGCGGTCTATTTCATAATAACTCCAACTTCCTCCGCTGTTGGTATGTTCATCGGAAAAACCCTTTTTGAAAATACCCACCACAAGGGTATTCACCTGTTCAGCTTTGCCGAAAGAGCGTGTACGGGTGTCGGTCGGTAGCATTGCGGTAAAGTTTACTTCCACATCGCCCACATCATGTAAGTCATCGGAACAGGACTGTATGCCAACCACCATAATGGCAAGCATCATCAATATCTGTATGTTATGCAGTAAATTCTTCATTGTTCTTAGCTGTTAGGGAAAAATCAGGTTATGGTCTCCGTCAAAGTCGGGATTGATGGTTACACCTCCCGATGCTTCCGACATCAGGAACATACCCGTCATTATGGTATGGTGGCTTCGCTTCAACGGTACTTCTATCGGCTCGGTCAAGGAGAGTTGTGTACCCTCATTGTCGTAAATGCCTATCTGCACCGTCACTGCCGATTTCTTACCGTTCACAAACACATAGTCAAAACCCATTGAGGCTTCCGAGTCGGAAAGCTTCTTCAAGGTTGACTCGAACATCACTCCCGTAGATGAATCCACGGGCTTGTCGGTGTACATGCTGTATGCGTGTGGCATAAATCCCACATAGTAGAATACTACCTTGTAATCCTCTATATTTACGGCTCTTGTCGGGGTGTCATCTGCCGATGCCGACTTGTTGCCGTTGGCTTTGGAGGCGACACGGACTGATTCCTTGTCGATGAACTCTTCAACATCATTCGTCACGAACTCGAACTTGGCAAGAGGTCGTTGCATCGCCACATTAAGCGTATCAGGCAGACGCTCCATAATATCTGCTACGAGTGAAATATTGTTCGTACCTCTGAAAGCGTCACGATGGTTGGTATTTCCCTTGTGGTCGCCCTGCAACATAATCTCTGCGAAGTTGTCGGCATTGTGGAAATGGGTATCACCGCTTGTCTTCACCAAATCAGACCACACCATTACATTGTAGTTGCCCGGCAGTACATCAAGCGTCACTTCGTGGTCGTAACCTTCGGCAATATCCTTTGTGAATACGAACTCCTGTACATAGTCCTGCATCGTGCGTTGTTTCTCCGATACGGGATAGGTACGGACGATGTAGCGTATCTTACCATAATCCTGATGGTTGTCGTATGTATCACCCAAACCCTGCTCGATGACCGATTCTCCATCGTACAGATGTTCCCACTCGGTCATATCCGTTTCATAATTGAGGCGTAGATGCATTTTTACGAACTCCGGTGTTTCTGGCCATTCGTGAACATCACAGGCTGAGAGAAGCAACAGAGGCATACATATAATAAGGTACAGAATCTTTCTCATCGCTTGCCTCCTTTCTTCTTCAAGTCAAACGAATATGAGAATGATACCGCTGCTTGGTCTATACCCCAATAGGTCTTCTTGATGCTCTCAATCATCAAACCGTCCTTTGTATTCGGTGTGTTGTGGAACTTGTCATAATAACGGGAATAGACACCCGCACCGAGTGAGAACTCCACCCACCAGCGGTTGTTCTTGCTGATAGGCAAGCGATAACCGACACTTACACCACCACCGATGGACGGTGTTTCACGGTTGTGGTCTTGATAGCGGTAGTCACCGTCAAAGGCGAAGTTGTAATAAGCCAGCCCGAAATGTGCTCCTGCAAAGAAACCATCGTTGTTTTCCGACAGCCAATAGCGGAACTCGGGCTGTACGCTGAATGTTCTGAACTTGATGGTGGTCTTGAAATAGTCCCAAGCCGAATAATAAACGGGCAATGTGAACGACCAGTGCTTTGTCAAATCTATTTCCGCTGCAACATTGGCAATGCCCATTCCCAAGCCGATGGCGTTGGTTTTAAGATGCAGTCTGCGAGTCCATTCCTCCACCTCGGGAACAACTGGGGCTCCAATTGCAGTAGTGTCGGGCACAATTTCAACAACTTCAACGATTGGCTCTAACTTAATGGTATCAGGTACAATCACAGGCTCCTGAACGGGAGGAAGTTCCTGCTTGTATGTTACGAATACGGCACTGGCATTTCGCATACGCTCGAAGAAGAGCTTGTGCATCTGTTGCCATACCTTGCCGTTATCCAACTGCTTCAGTTTTACGATACGGTTGTCAATATGGGTATTCGGATGATGATAATCCACCAATAAGGATTCCTCCTCCAATATGGCGATTACTTCATCCTTATATATCAATTCCGAATCCTCAATCTGTGATTTCAGATAATCCCACGGGATGTAGCTGTCATTACGGGTAATGAGGCTGTCGGGAATATCCACCTCCTTGCGGATGAACTTTTCAAGTGCCGAGAGGCGACCTCGTGCCAGCTTGCGGTTGAGTTGGTCACTACCTTCGGGTGATGCCGCTCCACAGAAGGATATTTCCACGATGTTGATTGTACTGTCCTGATGGATATTCCGTAGGAACTCGATGATTTCCTGCATACGGGCGGCATTGTCCGAGTATGCAGAATCTATGACAGTACTGTTCACACGGAAATCAACACAGATTTCCGTGCGGCTCTCTTGCGAATGCGCAATACCCACACCAAACAGCAAGAGAATCAGTGTTATACAATATTTCTTAATGCGCATAAATCAAAATTATAGGTCACTTCTCTTTGGAAGAGTGATTTATGCAGCATATATCTGTTGAAAATAAGCTGTTTAGCAGAATGGGGATAACTTATTCGCTCAACAATCCGCTTTTTGCCCGAACAAAATCAGAATTTTGCGTAACATTTTTTAGTGTAAATTGGTGCCATTTGCCGAAAAATGTGTAATTTTGCAGCGGTAATAACTTCTCTTCCAAAGAGATAAGTTCACTCTTCCAAAGAGACTTTACAATTCGCTCAACAATCCTTCACTTACAGAGATTTCAGAATCATACTGTTCGCCTTATCGATTGCCATCGTGTCCAATGATGCAAGGTAGATGCGTGTTGTCGCTTCTGAATCGTGTCCCATTCCCTCGCTGATAACCGAAATAGGAACATTCTTGCTTTTGGCAATGCTTGCCCAAGCGTGACGGCTCACATACATCGTAAGCGGAACGGACAATCCCAACTGGTTACCGATGACTTTCAGGCTGCGGTTGATATTGTGTGCCGTATAGATGTATTGCTTGCGTTCATCTATTTCACTGAACGGCTTGATGATGGGTAATAGATATTGCGACAGCGGATTATCATACTTCTCCACAATCTCCTGCATACACTTCTCCCATTTGATGAATAGCTGTTGCCCTGTCTTGCGTCTGCGGTACGATAGAATATTGCCGTTCAAATCCTTTTTTCGTAGGTAAGCCATATCTACGAATGACATACCACGAGTGTAAAAACTCAACATAAACATATCTCTGGCAAAATCAAGAGTGGGATTCATCGACAAGTCCAATTCCTTAATACGCTTGACTGCTTTGAGTGGAACGGCTCGCTTTACGGTTTTATCCACACCTGTATAGACGTGCTTGAACGGGTATCGCTGGGTAGTCAATTCCTTTTCAACAGCCCGATTATATACAGCCCGAAGATTACGCATATAGAATGATGAACTGTTGGGGCTTACTCCGCTACGCTTCAAGTAGGCTTCGTATGCCATCATCATATCGGAATCCATATCGTCCAATGCCAAATCCTTATCCTCCCGAAAGCGTCTGAAACTGCTGAGCGTAGCAGCATATGTTTCCGATGTACGTATCTTACCCAATGTTTTCAGATTGGCGATTACACCCTCCATGAATGAGAAGAGATAATTCTCAGGATTGTCCGCTATAAACTCGGCTATTATATCATCAGCGGTATAGTCACATCCGCTATGCTCAAATCCTGAAATAATCTTTTGAAGAGCCTTTACATCCATTCGGATTTTATCGCTTATTTCCGACAGATAACGCTTCCTATCATCGTTGAATCGTGGTAATACCACCTCCGACAAGTGGCTGTTCCACTCATAGCCGTAGAGACGGTAGCCCGTCTTTTGCTGACGGGCTACACGATTATGGATTACTTGATAGAAAATTGTACCTTGTCCGCCATCAACCGTTGATGGTCGGAACTTAATCTTTACTGTTGCCATATCACAATCAGTGTTTTGATTTGTTATTCAGATTAACCTTACTATCGTCCTGCTTGTTCTTGATAGACTTGGCTTTGGATTCTTGCTCCTTAGCAGCCTGCTCTTTAAGTCGTGCTTGCTCGGTGAGGGCGGCTTGTTTGCGAACAGCCTCTTCGTAGGTTTCCACATCTTCACGTATCTGCTCAATCTTTTGGTTGTCTCGGTTGAGTTCAAAAATGTCCTCCAATGTGGCTATCTGTTCAGCCGAAGCATCTCCTTTCATCTTGATGTAGCGGTATTTGAGAGAATCATCATCCCTCTGAACATTCGGTCTTGACAAATGGTATATTGCCGATGCTCCAGCTGCCATAAGGATAATAATCATAGACAGAAGAATCCAAGACTCTTTTGTATAAAGGGCAAACGAGTGTCGTTTCTCGTCAATGTTGTGCTTTACCTTTATCTCATCCATCTTGTCGATAGCCTCTGCAAGTTGTTGTTTTACGCCCTCAAAGTCGGGATGTTCTTTTTTAATCAGAACATCCATTTGATTGAAGATTCTCGCATAATCGTTGAATATTGCTTTGATGAACTTTGTCAATTTTGCATTCGTTTCTTCAAGACGTTCTTTGTTACAACTATCAACGGCAGTCTTAATTTCCTGTACTAATGCAGTGTTATCCTCATTGCGAACAATGGGATTAGCAGCACTTGTTTTAGCCTTCTGCAATTCGATTATACCTATTTCGATTCTCTCCAAGCATCCGTAGATGCCTTCCATAAACGACTCGTGGTCGTTGTGGTTAAAGTTTTTATTACTCATATCAATTTGTTTTAAGTGTGAAAAATTTGTTTGCTTAGAATCTTATTCCTCGATTCTTTTTTCGCTCCTTCTTCTTTTGTTTCTGCCAAGAAGGTGGTTGCTCATCCTCTGGTGGTGCATCCGATGGACTGAATAAGCCCAATCCGTTGCTCTCAATAAGGTTATCCGTAACACTGTAATTATGTCCTACTTCTTGCCTTATTGGTTGCTGTTTAGGCTCAATCTCGGTCTGCATTTTCGGCTTATCCCAACTTAATTGTTCGTTAAGCTTTGAATAGCTGAACTGCCTACCTACATCTGAAGCCTTGAATGTAAGCCCGTCCTTTATGAATCGTAAGCCTTGTATATCGTCCACGGCACGGGTATTCTTTCGCCTGAATGCAAACTCCAAGTGAATGCCTCTGCTTTTCAACTCCTCATTAAATTCCTCCCAAGTTCTGCAATGTTTCAATGCTGCCTTTACTGCATTATGAATCTCATATTTCACCCGTTCGGGGTCGTAGAGTTTATTCACATTGGTCTTGCTCTTATCCTCTGCGTAGGTCAATCCGTATTCATCTTTCAGCCTTTTTGTGGCAATCTCGTTTCGCTTAAAATCGTTCTGCGAAGAGATTACTTTGCCATCGTAGTTTATGCGATTATAGACCAAATGACAATGCGGATTGTCGGTATTATGATGCCTTACCAAGATGAATTGGGTATTCTTAATGCCCATAAGACTCATATATTCTAATGCAATTTTTGCCATAAACTCATCGGTTAATCGTGGTGCATCTTCGGGCTTAAAGCTTAGTGCAATATGCCCTAATGGTTGCTTAATTTTCGGATTTAAGAGGCATTGACAATTGAAACTATCAATCATTTCTCTGTTTGTTCCGAGCAATACACCGTCCGATGTAAGGATTTTGGCATCATCTTTACCCATCACATAGCGTACGCATCCGCCAAAGGATTTGCCCTTCTTGATTTTACCTATCATCGGCACCTCCTTTCTTCGGCTTTGTAATCGCTTAATACCTCTTTCAGCTTGGCAAGCAATTCCATCACTATATTCTTTGTGCGGTAGAATCCCGTCTGATGCGATAGCTTTGTCAGCTGATTGAGGTTGTTTGCCATACCCGTAAGGTTACGGATTACGGCTGCATTCTCAGCCGAATGTTTGGCAACAATTCGGGCATCAAAGGCTGAATCTCGTATGTACTCGGCAAGCGTGCGGTTGGCATTCTTGCTCCTACGGCGTAACATCTCATAGTCGGGCTTTGAGAACTTCACCGTTACCGATTTCGTAAGTCGTTTCAGAGTGCTGACCTGCGGTCTTCCTCTGGGCTTTGTTTTGCTTGATTTTTTATTGTTCATCATCGTACTTTTTTATTCTGTTTTTGATTTTCAATTTGGCTTTTCACAATCTGCGACCATCGGGAGCGGATTGCCTCCACCCGTCGGGGTGGAGCGAGGTTTTCGGGTGCAATGGCGGCTCGTCCGACATTTTTCGGCATCCCGAAAGATAACCTCGCTACACCCCAAGACCGAGGTCTTGCTGCTTCCACCGTCATTGACGGTTTTCGATGGTGTTCATAGTCATTTGGCAGCGCTGTGCAGTGGGGTGGGCATTACGGCATTACATCCCTTTCCAATGCTCAAAATCATCGGCATAGAGTTCGATGTGGTGGCGAACGATGTTCTCCAACAATCCCGACATACTCATTCTGTCCTCACCGATTTTGCAGGCGAACTTATCGAGCATCTTGCGTAACTTACCGCTGATGAATACCGGCTTGCGGTCTTCAATCTTGTAAGGTCGCATAAAGGTGTTGCGGTACTCCTCCAATGAGAGTTTGCGTTGCTTGCTGCTTACCCTGCGTTGAATGGTGGGGGCTGATGGCTGTTCCTCTACGAAATTGGTAAGTGGAACTTCATCAGTTACCTCTGCAACGGAATGTACTGCTTCCGTTTGGACTTGTTCCGCTACTGATGGTAGATGATGTGGCTTGACGCTTTCAATTGAAAAATTCTCCAATGCGGCATCAATACTTTTCTTTCGGCTCTCTTCTACTTGCAAGTTCTGCTCGGGGAAATCCAAGCCTGTCATTTCTTGCAACTCTGTTTTACTTAAAGTCTGTTTTTTACTCATTTTTTGAATGGTTTTGAAAGTTCAACATATGGTCTTTGTGCACAATCTTGACCGATTATCTGCTGCAAAGGAAATATGCATACTATTCTACCACAACTGATTAGGTCTATGTAGGCAATTATGAATTGTATTGCTTTTCAGTCTGATTGAAGATGCGTTCCGACTTCATAATTCTTCCCAAGTTGAACGATAATGAGCGAGTAATGCAGAAAACCTTAAATGAGAGAATTAAGGTCTTAAATTCAATGGCGGATAGACGGGCTTCCAAAGCATCGGAGGTCGGTCTATCTGCCATTCTGCATTCATAGAATAAGCGACCACCTATATCGGCTGTTCGGGGCAAAAGTTTGGCAGACGGATAAGTATCGGTCTGACAAACGTCAATGCTACGGGCAAGTTCCGAGACGGGCGGTCGCTTTGTATATTCCTATATAATATGGATTACAATGTGATGTATGTTTAGAAAGGTATCATCATATACACCTAAAAGTGCCACGACCTGTGCCATATACTGCAACAGGCTCACAAGATGATTGAGGTGTGATTACATATCTATTTCTTTGCACCAAGAAAACGAAATGACGATGAAAAGAGAAACAACAATGATTAAGGATATAATAGGATTTAGTGGTGCTATTTATAACACCGAATATGCAATGATGTGTCAGCCTATGACACGTATAGACACCCCCATTGCAGTATGCTTTTTACTGCTTTTATTTGCAGTGAAGATACGGCAACGGCTAATGGGAATGGCACAAATTACCGATGTGGACGGAGTGGAGAATGACGCCAGAGAGTGCCAAATGAGCGCCACATACTGCCACATCTTCAAAACGCTTGGATTGGAGCTTATGCCGACTATATCTTAGCGGAACAAAAGGTTGAGAATATTAAAAACAAATAAAACGAAAGCGTATGGATTTAATCATTTTTGAGCGTAAGGCATTCGAAGAATTTGCCACGAAGATTGAGCAGTTCATTCTGCGAGTATCGAACTCACCCGTAATAAAGGGTGGAAAGAAGAAGACAAACAATTGGCTCGACCATCAGGATGTTTGTCAGAAACTAAAAATCAGCAAGCGTACATTGCAGACCTTGCGAGATAACGGAACACTTGCCTATACCAAAATCGGCAACCGCACCTACTATCTCCCCGAAGATGTGGATAGCATCGTAACAAAGGTGGAGGATAGACGCAAAGAAGCCAAATGGCGAGGCAGAGAGATTTAACAGAAGTATAACACTAAAACCTATTTGAACAATGTACCAAGAGATGAGAACAAAAGACGATGCGTGGATGCAGTCCATTCACGATAGTATCGACCAGCTGTCGGAAATCATTGACAGCATTCCTAAAGATGGGGTAACACTCCCCAGTGACGATGAATATATGTGCGACAAAGAGGTTGCGTATATGCTCAAAGTCAGCAGAAGAACATTGAGCGAGTATCGCAGTAACGGAACACTCCCTTATTATGTGCTCGGTGGCAAAGTTCTCTACAAGCGTAGTGAAATTGAGCAAGCCTTGAAACGGGAGTATAATGGCACGCACCTGATGAACAACAGCGGATAAACCCTTCTATATTTTTGGAGGGAGCGAAATTTACCGCTTGCCCATATATTCATCTGCCACAAAATAATAGTGCCCCTATGGATAGATACAAGAACAGCATACAAATGGGTTATCAGTGTAAGAACCCTTTTGTATGCTGTCTGTTCGTTTATCTACATTTTCGTCAGTCGCTCATTTCCGTTGCCGTCTGCGGTTTTAAGTACAGGCTTGAAAGGGGAAAGGTTTTCGGGGTGAATACTCTCTGGCGGAGGAAGATTCAGCCCGAAACGGCTTGCCGCCCGACCTTTCAACTTTCAATGAAGTCTGTACTTCCTTTGCAGACGAGCAACGGAAATGGGTGAATGGCGGAATCGGGAAACTCATAATATCGCAGATTGATGATAGACCAAATTCAAATAATCACACCCATACAATGAAATTTTCACCACCTTTTTGCCCATTCATAAAAAAGTTATACCTTTGCAATAGATGAGTTGTACATCAATGCAAATGTTGTAAGTATGTAGAAATCAGAACTGTTGCCAACTCATTACCTCGTCCTTGAACTTTCCGCATAAACTTTTTATTCTTAGCGGATTATGAGATTATTCCAAATATAGTATATAATCCCGATTTTGGTAGGCAGGTTCAAGAATATACACATTTCCTAAGAACAAGCGGAGATATTGAAGGTATTAATTATGCTTATGTGTATATCTGTAGAGGAAATGCTTATCTTATGTTGTCAAGAGATGACAAAGCATTATCAGACTTCGAGATGGCTGCAAAACTAGACACCAAGACAGTTGCCCCTTTCTTTGCATTAGGACATTATTATGTCACGAAGAAGGATTATCTCAAAAGCATTGAAATATATAAAAAAGGATTGAAAATTGACCCGCAAGACGATAGTTTACTGATGAATATAGCCAATTCATATTCTGCGATGGGCGAATATGCTAAGGCTGATGTCTATTATGATAGGGCATTAACATTCAATCCGGATTTAGCAATGGCATACTATAACAAAGCAAAACTTACCACAGAGAAGAAAGAAGAATTATGGCAAGAGAAAAGTATGGCATATCTCAATCACTGTATCAAGATAATGCCCTATTTTTATGATTCCAATATCAACAAAGCAGCATTGCTTCGCGAAGACAATAAAAATGCAGAGGCAGCGGAAGTGTTGACAAATGTCATTGAACCAACCTTCCGTTCAGAATTTATAATGGCAATCCTTCAACGTGGAATAGCATATAGGCTCATAGGGAAAATGCCGCAAGCATTAAATGACTTCAACACCGTTCTCCTTTATCAGCCTCACAATGTACAAAATCTTTCAAATCTTTCAGTTGTTCATTTCTCAATGGGACACATAAATGAAGCCTTGTATTTTGCTCATATTGGCTTGGATGAAGCAGAACAACAAAATAGGCATGATTGTGACGCTGAATTCAATGAAGTTATAAATCGCATTGATGCAATGTCGCATACTATTGTACGCACGCAATGATGAATATCCTTAACTAAAAAACTTACCATCTAGGCGGGGGACATTAGTCCCTTTTTAAGTGCAGTATGAAAACCGTAATTTTCACATACTCTATTTGAAATCAGATCATAAAATGATAATTATATAAGGGCTATTTATGCAATCTTTCTATCTAATTTAATCCTGCACTCTGATTCTGTGTGCGACATTTTACGCTCAATGGTGGATATTTCCGAATCACGGAGAGTATGAGCAAATACCCTCTTTATAAAGGTAGCAGTCTGTAGGCGTGGCTTACCGAATGACTTGCCTATATTCCATCCAAAGTGCATGATGTCAATGGTTTTTAATTGAGTGTCAACCTTTATCGGTTCTACTTTAGGCAGGGAATCGGATAAATAGTATTTCGTAATATATCCACATAAGCGATTGAGGTCAGTTTCGCTAAGATAGAGTACCAAGTTTTGTTTCGTATATGTGAGAACCTTATCTAACTTTTCTTGTGATGCTCGCTCTTTCTCTGCCATAGCATTGGCTCGGAACACCTCATATTCTGTTGGCTGATTGGATTCTTCGATAGATATATTATTGATGGTAGAAGGTGTGGCGTCTTCTTTTGGAAGTTCAGCCACGTCTTCGTTGAGTTCGGGACATGAAGGAATAGAAACTTCTTCTGTTGTGTCAGATGTAGTTTCGATTTCTTCCATTTCGGGTTCAGGTTCAGAAATGATAAGTTTTGAATTTATGGTACTTTCGACAAGTTTGGAGTGTATTGTTGGAGTTTCAACTACCACAGCCTTATTGCGGTAGCATTCAAATCTCATAAAACACTTCTCTATTGTAGGTGAAAGAAGTTGTCCGAATACCATTTGTAAGTTCAGATAGATTGCTCCCATGATAATGGAGCATACCACGAGGATAAGATTACTACTGAACTCATCCCAACCATAGTGTAGTACAGTCTGACGGGCTAAAACACCAATGATGACGATTGTCCCGAAAACAATCAGATTCAAAGTTATATGTTCTATCTTTTTCTGCTCCATAGTGATATATGTTAATCGTTTGTGTGCAAATATATAGGATTTATTTTTGAGAAAATCCATAGTTTTGCTTGTCGACAGGCTTTTGACGATATATTTCATCATATTTCACTATGTTATTTGTCTTATAATAAGCGTGTTGTGAATTTCTTTGTTTTTGGTGAAGATAGTTGGTACAAATGGGGTTGTGTATCTTTAAAACAGAGATTATCTACATTGTTTGGCGGAAAAACAATATAGATAATCTGATGATTGAAAGGGAGTTGTCTTATTAGCAATGCAATATGCTGTTCATTCCCTCACTAAAATATAATAGGATGTTACAGTTTTGCTTATGAACGACTTTACTTATCAGCCATTTCCTGAATGCAGCGGAATGTCCAGTGTCTATTTGATAGGATAGGGCAATAATCATGTTGAGATTATACATATCGGCACTATTCCCATTCTCCAACTTTACACATTGGCAGACTTCATCCTCTGTCTCTTATACACATCTGACGCTGCCGACGAAGCTAGAAG
>OWIJ01000972.1_pt1 | contig 17848 bp, 21 predicted proteins | sample 1732821 | NCBI WGS metagenome assembly OWIJ01 (sample SAMN05065759, study PRJEB22554) | human gut metagenome | biome: ENVO:2100002; feature: ENVO:00000062; material: ENVO:00002003 | host: Homo sapiens | place: USA | reverse complement strand
CTACACTTCTAGCTTCGTCGGCAGCGTCAGATGTGTATAAGAGACAGGATTATCCCGGAACTGAATTTACTTAATGCGAAGCTACAGCCGTTTTCTACGACGGTTATAGCGGGTACGGTCTTCTACGGGGCGAACACTACGGCGTATATACTAGAACAGGCTTCTAGGTGCGCGGTAACTGTACCGAACCTTACAACTTCCGGCGTACTGGGTATCATTGCTAACCCGTGGCTACCGGATGGCAAGACCTACAGCGCCAGGATACGGAAAAGTGTAGACCTGGTAGCTGGACACGCGGAAAACGTGGTAAAGGAACTGGTAACCCGTAAAATGCAATACAGCGACGCAGCGAAAGAACTTTCTAAGCGTATCGACGAAAGCTACTATAACGGTAGCCGTATTATCCGTACAGAAATGACACGGGCGAACAGCCTGGGTACTTCCTACAGTCTTATGGAAAACGCCGACATAGTAGACGGTAAATACAGGGACGCCACCTTTGACGGTAAGACTTCCGCTTATTGTGCCGCAGACGCCGACTATAGTAAGCGAAACCCTTACGACCTGGATTACGACACACCACTTAACCCAGGACTTCCAGGACGTCGTATCCCGAACCACCCACATTGCCGCTGTAGATGGGTGGCGATATTATCCGGTTTAGGCATTAAGAAACGGCAGAAGGCGGCACTTGACGCCTACGGAAACCTGTATTACACAAAAGCGGATAGCTACGAAGCATACGCGAAAGAAGTGGGGCTACCTTCCGTAAAGGATATGGTAAACCACGATAATCCGAAGCGGTACCTACGCCCAGGGGAAACTATGACAGATCTGTACAGACAGGTGGAACGGAAAAGCTTTAACGGTCAGCTTGTTACTGTACCGAAGGGTCTGGATATACTTAACTGATTATCTGGCATGCGCCTTATAATACCGACACGGCGGAAACCGTGGTAGGCACGTTGTAAGCGTGTCTTTTTTATTGCCGTAACATAGCCAGGGCGTATAATACTGGCCGTGGAACCCGAAACAGCTACGGAATAGCTGGAATAGCCGACGGGCTTTAACCGGAAAGGAGTCTTAAGCATGGGAAAACTTAGAAAATTACAGGAACGCTACTTAAAGGGGGAAATTACTAAGGCCCAGTACGAAGCAGAAGTTAAGAAGCTTCTGGACGACGAAACCTTAGACCAGGACGCCTACGACGACGCACTGGACTATGACCCGGATTATGAACGACCGAAGTACAGCCAGGCAGACGTAGACAGCACCGTAGCTAAGAAAGCTGTAAAGATGGTACGTAAGGCGCTTAAGGACGCTGGTGTAACTATCGAAGCCGACGACAAGACCTTACTTAGTAAGGTGGCAGAAACCATTAAAACAGGTTCCATCAAACAGGACGGCGGCGAAGGCGGTACAGGTTCTACGATTGACGAAGCAGAGTTAACAACACTTAGAGCGAAGGCGGCAAAGGCAGACGACCTTACAGCCCAGTGTAAGAAGTTGATTATCGAAAATGCTGTACTTAAAGAAGCTGGAAAGTACAACCCTGTAAACCTAGCACAGGTAGTAAGGGCTATTTCTACCGACTACCTGGAAAGTATCGACTTTGACGAAGAGAACGGAACAGTGGACGCTAAGAGCGTGTCCAGGGCTATCCGTAAAGTACACGACGCAGAGCCGAACTTGTTTAAGAAAGCGGATACCGACGACAACGACAACGGCGGAACTTCTGGCGGCGGTTTCCAGGGCAAAGGCCCAGGCGGTGCCGGTGGCACTAAGAACGCGGAACACGAAGCAAAGAAAGCCCAGGCGTTAGCTATGTTAGGTATCAAGAAAGAAGAAAAGTAGAAAGGTAGGATTTTGTTATGCAGAACAACGACGTAACAGTAAGAAGAAAATCTTACGCAGCCGCTAAAGAAATTAAGGCCAGCGCACACTACGCCTATGTGGTAAACGGTATCACATTGGACGGTAGCAAGTTCGACGCGGCCGGCTACGTAGAAGAAGGTACTTGTCTTGGAAAGAACGCCAAAGGCAAGTATGAGAAATGGGCGGACGCCGGCCTTACTGATCCGGTTATCCTGGACGAAAGCGTTAAATTTACGCTTACAGACGAAGGCGCTAACCCGGACGTAACAGTAGGCCAGGTAATCGTACACGGTGCCGTGTATGAAAGTATGCTGGTAGGAGTAACCGACGCATTTAAAACAGCTGTAGGCGCTGCTATCAGATTTGTATAAGAAAGGGGTAAAAGATAATGGCTGGATTAGCTAACTTAAGTGATTTTTTTGAAAATCCATTGTTTACAGAAACTATCAGCGAAGTACCGGTAGAAACTGGATACATTGGTAGCCGTTTCCTTCCTTCCGAAAACACTTATGATATGGACTGGAACGAAACAGTAATTGAGAGACAGGCAGATATGGCAGACCTGGTAGACGCCGGGGCGGAATTGCCTTTAACAGACCGTGACCCTGTAAGACGTGTCAACGGTTCCATTGCAGATATGGGACAGTCCTATATCCTTACAAAAAAGGAACTTGCTGCTATGTCTGACAAAGGAAACGAAGGCCGCCGTACTATGGCAGTACAACAGGTTCTTAAGAAGTCCGCACAGCTTAAGTCTAATATCGACGCCCGTGTAGAGTGGCTTCGTTGGCAAGCTCTGGGCTGTGGTGCTATAATCTACGATAAGTCTGGTATTAAGCTGGGTGTAGACTTTGGTGTACCGGCAGAAAACAAGGTTACAGCTGCTACAGCATGGGGTACAGACGGCGCTACTATCCTGGCGAACTACGAAAAGTGGGTACAGGATTATATCGACGGAAACGCAAACGGCTATACACCGGACGTATTCGTTACAGGTATTGAAAATATCCGTATCGTACTTAATGACGCTTCTATCCGTAAAGCGATTACGGGATACAGCGACAAGTTGCTTACACTTCCAGAACTTAATGAGTTCTTAAGAGGTCGTGAACTTCCACCTATGGAGTCTTTCGACGCAAAGGTTACATACCGTGACCCTAACGCTGGTGGTAAGAGAACTACAGCCCGTCTTCTGGATTCTAAGAAAGGTGTATTTCTTATGGAAGGGGACAAGATTGGTTCTGTACAGATGGGACCGACTTATGAGAACAACATGGAGCCTGGTATTTTTGCCCGTACCTTCACTATGGAACGTCCTTTACGTGAAGTGGTAGAGGTAGTAGCCGCTGGTTTCCCTAAGATTATGTACCCAGAACTTATTAAGATCTGTACAGTAAGATAAGGGGGTAGCGCTATGAAGGTTGAAGTATTATTACCTGGTGTAACAGATGGCGACAGCGTTTTAGACGTCGGCGTGGTAACTGATTTGGGTAAAGCTGACGCTACCAGACTTATCGAAGCTGGATACGTGGAAGCCGTAGACGAACCGGAAGAACCTGTAACAGAACCGGAAGAACCTGTAACAGAACCGGAAGTACAGGAAGAACCTGTAGACGAACCCGAAAAGAAGCCCGCCGCTAAAAGAGCAGCTAAGGCTAAAGAGTAAGGGGGCGTAAGGTATGTTACTGAAAAAAGACGAACTACTGGAAATGTGGTACAAGCGCGGGAAGCCTATTAACGAGGACGACGTAGACTTATACCTTTCCAGGGCTAACGCCTGGTGTCTTGGGTATATCGGTGGCGTACCGCCTATGTTACCAGGGGAAGAGGTAAACAGGCCTAGCCTTAAGACAGCTGTAGCCCTTTGCTTTGAAATTATGGCAAGGGGAGAAACAAAGCAGATTAACGAAGAAACTGGTAACATTACAGAAGTAGCCCCACCTACAGGCGCCACAAAGACCGCGACCCAGTATAAGGCGCTGGATCAGTTCCAAACTGTCCGGGAAATGCTTAGAGCGTATAAGAACGCTTTTGAATATAAGACCAGTAAGACCGATAACGGGGTTAAGTTTTTATGATCGTAAAAATAACCCTGGACGGTGGACTGGATAACTTTATAACTGGGTCAAAAAGTGCAGCGTCCCAGGTAAGCGCTATGGAAGAACGCATACTAAGACAGGCCGGTATGGCTGGCCTTGAAAATGTGGCGTCTAACATACACAGCCGAAGCGGAAGGCTTGCACAAAGTTTCACGGTAGGCGGTACAGAAAACATTTTCGAAGTACACGCCGGAAGTGGTGGCGGTGCAGTACGGTACGGTTCTAACTGTCCATACGTCGTACCTGTAGAAAAAGGCTACAACCAGTCGAACCGTGTAAGCAAAGCGACAGGTAAAAAGCCTTCGCTGTGGGTGCCTGGTTCCGGTTCTGGAAGTAACTTTAGTTACAATCCAGGTGCTAAAACCGGTATGAGACTTTCTGGTAGATTTGTACCGGGTCAACATATGTTCGAAAAGTCCATGCCGGATACACAGGACGACTTTAAGAAAATAACGAAGGCAGAAGTACAGCGTCTTTTTAAGGCGCTTTTTTAGTGGGGTGGTATTTTGGAATATGCAAAAGAACTTGACACCTTACAGCGGTGGCTAAAGTCTACAGCTGGGCTTAATTCTTTTAAGCGTGGCGTCGGTCTTAACCTTTCCCGCCCCGTGGTGCTTTTTGATGTACCAGGACGCGGAAGGGCTAGGCACCTTGCACGTTACGCCTATGTACAGACGGTAACGTGGCCGTGTACGTTGTACGTGGATAGCCTAGATGAAGCTGTAAGGTACCAGGAAGCGCTTGTAACTAGCTTAGAAGATAAGTGTAATGTGCTTGATATAAAGGACGAAAACGGTAATCGTATTGGATGGCTTAAAAACGTGGTCGCTAAATTCTTGGACGGCGATAGCTTAGACAGCACTTTTACTATTACCTACGAAGTCGCTTACAAGCGTAGCGGATGGGATACGGCAGTACCTAACGTGGACACTATCTATACAAAGCTAAACGTAAAGCCAGAGTAGAAAGGAAGTATACAAGATGGCAACGACAAAAGAAACTACGAATACCCAGGCAGCAGCTAAAGCCGAAGCGGTATTTACTAAACAGGACTTGATTAAGTCCGCTGCCGTATTTGGTACGACACCGGCACTTATGACCGGCGCGCTGTACGGCGTAGCAAAAGACACATTAACGAAGAAAGAAGCAGCGGAAGCCTTAAGCGTCTTTCTAAAAAAACCTGTAAACAAGGGGGTAAAATAAATGGCTGGATTATACACAGAAGGCGAAAGCAAGATTTTAAGTGGTGTCTATTCCCTTATCCTTGCTACTTCTACTGCAATTACAAGCGGTGGCCGTGGTATCGTAGCGTACCCGTTTACCGCTGACTGGGGACCGGTTAACACACTGGTTACCGGCACACTTGGAGAGTTAAGAGACACTTTCCACGCTGTAGACTCTAAACTTTCCGTAGGTAAGGTCTACACACACGCCGCAAAAGGTGAACCTAAGAAGGTTATCTGTTACCGTATGGCTACCGCAGAAGCAAAGGTAGCAGCTGCTACAGTAGGTACCTGGACTTTTGAAACGGTCTACCCTACTACACGTCCGTTTATGCTGGTGGTTAAGGCTGGCGTAGAGGAAGGATCCGTAAAAGTGAGCTTAGTAGAAAATGCTGTAGAACTTACTTCTTTCCTTGTATCCGACGTGGAAAGCCTGGTAACTATGGTTAATGCTTCTGAATATATTCGCGTTAAAGCAGCTGGCGAAGCACTTCCAGAAGAAAACGCTGGCGTAGCTTTCGCAAACGGTAAGAACGGCGAAGCCGTTACCGTACAGAATTACAGCGACTTCCTGGAAGAACTGGAAGCAGATGGAACAGCGAACGCCTTTTCTTTGGACGGCGTGGACAACGACGCTATTACAGCTACAGTTATTGCATGGCTGAAAGAGGTAAGACAGGAAGGCTTCTACGTGTCCTTCGTAACAGGTGGTCCGGCTTCCTGGGATTTTGCGATTGACACAGCTAACGCGAAGTCCAGGGAAATTAACTACCGTCCTGTTATTAACGTAGGTAACGGTTGCGACGGTTACGCTGCTAGTGAAATGGCCATTTTCGTAGCTGCAAGAGTGGCAGCAGTAGCACTTAACAGCACACTTACAGACGAAACTGTACCATACGGAACAGTAAATAAGCGTCTGAAACGTGCCGTAAGAGAACGTGCAAGGCAGGCTGGTACTTTGCTTTTCGTAGCAAAGGGCGACACTGTAGAAATCGACGAAGCGGTAAATACGCTTACGAATCCGAAAAAGCCGGAAGTGGCAGAAATGGGAAGTATCCGTGTTTCTTCTACTATCGACTACGTTGTACATGATCTCGAAGTATTCGGCGAAGAGTTCAAAAAAGCGAAGTCTAATACCGAAGCTTTCCGCGCTACTTATGCGACTACAGTAGAACAGAACTACTTACAGCCGCTTGTAGCCCAGGAAATCCTTAAGGAAGGCGTATACTATGAGCCAGACCCAGAGTATTACGGCGACACAGCAATCCATAAACCGAAGGCAAACGAAGCCTTCTTTACTGGTGATATTACCCCGAACGAAAGCCCGGAACGTATCTACCAGAAACTTAACACAGTATTTTAACGAAGGGGGGTAAAAGCTAATGTTTGACGCTAACGAAGTAATTAACGGCTTATACGGATATGTCTACGACGGCGACGGTAAGCAGTTACAGGAAACAAAATCCTTTGAAGCGAACGTAGAGTATGACAAAGAGGAAGTACAGCAAGCCGGCCGCCTTATGAAAGGACATAAGGTAATGGCTGCTTCTGGTACCGGATCTATCGGCGCCCACAAAATCGACAGCCGCTTACAGCGTATGGCAGCTGACGACCCACACGCTAAGTACAACTTTTCCGCGAAGCTGGCAGACCCTACATCCAAAGGGGAAGAATACATTATGTTTATCGGTGTATCCTTTGACAGCGCGCAGCTTATGTCTTTTGAACTTGGCGAACTTGGCGAAATCGAAATGGACTTTACTTTCGACGACTACAAGTATTTAAAATCTATCAGTTAATCATGGGGGCGCGTAGGCGTCCCTTAATTTTAAAAACGAAAGGTAGGAAATAAACATGGCAGATATTAAAGTATTAGGAACACAGGTAGCACAGGAACAGAAAACAGAAGAAGTTACACAGGTACAGCAGCCTTTACCTGTAACACCGGTAAGCCCGGTACCTTCTTACGTAGAAGGTCTGACGGAAGACGACGACCAGGTACAGGAAGAAGCTGTAGAGAACAAAGAGGAAGACGCCCCGAAGTTCTTAAGCCTTGAAGAGATCTTAGGCATGGACACCGAAACACTGACAGCGGAAAAACAGGGCCACTTCCAGACTGAAAAGCTGGGTGCTATCCCATATACAGCTATTTCATACGACGACTACAAACAGGCGAAGAAAGACTGTGTAACCTACAGCCAGGACGACAACGGCGTTATCCAGACGAAGGTAGACGACGACAAGCTTATGACAAAAATTGTTATCTTAGCTGTAGACAAGGATAGGAGAAGTAATTTTACTTTCTCTAATGGTGCGCTTCTTAGCAAGCTGGGCGTGTTTACTGCCGAAGGCGCTTTAGGAAAACTTATGGCGCCTGGTGAAATCGTAAACTTTGCCGTAGCTGTACAGAACGCTTCTGGATTTGGAAATAAGGCAAAGAAAAAGGTTAAAGATTCTGTAAAAAACTCCTAAAGTCGGACAGGGAAGCGAAGCTATTAGCTTATATCTGGAACACACAAGGCATTATGCCGGGACAGATATATAACCTTCCCTACGCCGAAAAGGAATTTATCTTTCAAGCCACTTTGCTAAAGATAAAGGAAGAACAGCGCGCCGAAAAAGCACGACGAAAACATAAAAAATAGGTGGTATAAAAATGTCCGATTTTACTATGGGGGCAACCCTTACGTTAACGGATAATTTTAGTAGTACCCTACAGGCAGCGGGACAGACAGCCCAGAACTTTAAAAGTCAGATGTCCGGTATGACGGCTTCCATGACTTCCGTAACGTCTGCCGCTTCACAAAGCGCAACAGCTACGGACAGCCTTACCGATAGCCTAAAGGCTACGGAAGAAATGGCTGGAAGTATGGGCGCGTCTTTTAAGGATTCTGTAGCCGGTGTAGACAGCATGAAGGAAAGTGTAGAAGGTATAGGGGAAGCGGCGAAGTCGTCGCAGAATCCTATGGAACAGTCCACACAAAGTACGAACCGCTGGAAAGCTGCTATACAGCAATTCAACGCCGGGACACAAGACCTGAAGACGTTACCAGGAATGCTTAAAATGATTGCTTCCCAAAAGCTGACAGGGTTAACCGATTCTATGGTAACTACCAGGCTACAGGCCAGCTTATTAGTAGCTGGGCTTAAAACTGTAGCAAAGCAGAAGTTTACAAGTTTAACTGCCAGCTTTAAGGAATTTAAGTCTACTGTACAGGAAGGTCGTACAGGTGTCGTAGGCTTTGTAAACGCGCTTAAGAATATCGGAAAGATAAGTATTACGGGCGTCGTAAACGGGGTAAAAAATCTTACTTCGCATATGAAGACGTTCGCCGCTACTAAAATATCTGGTATTGTAAACAGTTTAAAAACATTAAAAGATAAGGCGACGGGTGGTAAGTCTGGCGTAGATGGGTTAAAAACTGCACTACAAAAGGTAGCCAGTACGTCGCTTTCTGCTTTACATTCTGGCTTAGAGAAGGTAGGCACTATAGCGAAGTCCGCCGGATCCGCTGTACTAAGTGGATTAGGTAAGGGGCTTTCCACTGTCACTAAAGGGGTAGGCGTAGGATTAGCCGCCGCTGGTACAGCAATAGCAGCCGCCGGTACAGCCAGTGTTAAGTTAGGCATGGACTTTGAACAGGGTATGTCTAACGTAGCGTCTATATCGGGTGCGACCGGTTCCGAACTGGAAGCACTGAAAGCGAAAGCTATGGAAATGGGCGCTTCTACCGTCTTTAGTGCTTCGGAATCCGCGGCAGCTATGGAGTACATGGCTATGGCCGGCTGGAAGACCGAAGATATGATAGGCGGTATCAGCGGTATTATGGACCTTGCCGCTGCTTCTGGCGAAGACTTAGCTATGACTTCCGACATTGTTACGGATGGGCTTACAGCTTTCGGAATGAAGGCGAACGAAAGTAGCCACTTCGCCGACGTATTGGCACAAGCCGCGTCAAATTCGAATACAAATGTTTCCCTTATGGGCGAAACATTTAAGTACGTAGGCGCTGCCGCCGGTGCTATGGGATATTCTATTGAGGATATGGCTACAGCTACCGGACTTATGGCTAACGCCGGTATAAAAGGTTCCCAGGCTGGTACAGCGCTACGCGCTACCATTACCAGAATGGCGAAACCTACAAAGGAATCCCAGGCAGCTATGGACGCCTTGGGCTTAAGTGTTACAAACGCAGATGGATCCATGAAGTCCTTCGGGGACATTATGGTAGATATGCGTAAAGGCTTTAGCGGAATGACCGAAGACCAGAAGGCGGCTTATGCTGCTATGCTGGGTGGACAGGAAGCTATGTCTGGTCTTTTGGCGATTGCAAACGCAAGCGACGAAGACTTTAATAAGCTGTCTTCTGCTATGGCAAATGCTACAGGGGCAGCGGAGCGTATGGCAGACGTTAGGTTAGATAACCTGGCCGGCGACGTGGAAAACCTTACAGGCGGATTAGAGACGCTGGGAATTATGATGTATGATTCTATGCAGCCAGCCTTAAGAGGTATTACACAAGAAGCCGGACGAATGGTAGATAACCTTACTACGGCCTTTCAGGACGGCGGTTTTAGTGGCTTTGCTACCGAACTTGGTAACGTCTTTGGTGAAGCTATTACAAATATAGCCGCATACGCCCCACAAGTAGTAAACATGGGTATACAGGTTATACAGGGATTTATAAACGGTATCCGTAACAATTCGGCGGCTATTGCTTCCGGTGCGGCTTCTACTGTTACTACTTTTGTTTCCGGTCTTATAACTCTGATACCACAGGTTATAGCTGTAGGCGGTCAGCTTATCCTACAGTTTTTAGCTGGAATCAGCCAACAGATACCACAGCTTTTAGGGGCGGCTATCCAGGCTATCCAGACTTTGGCGAACGGTTTCATATCCGGGGCGAACACCTTAATACAGTTAGGTATCGTCATTATTCAAAATTTGATTACCGGAATTGTACAAAATCTGCCAGCACTAATTACGGCCGGGCTTTCTATCATAGGTTCCCTGGCTAACGGTATTATCTCAAATATCCAGCAAATTGTAACGGCTGCTATGCAGATCGTGGTTACGCTGGCGAACGGGATTTTACAAAATCTGCCACTGTTTATTACTTTGGCGGGTCAAATAATCGTATCATTTTTACAGGGCTTAGTCTCAAATATCGGGCTTATCGTACAGGGCGCGGTACAAATGGTACAGGGCTTGCTTAACGGAATCGTACAAAATCTGCCCGCAATTATACAAGCCGGAATACAGGTAATTATGTCGTTACTTGCCGGTTTGATTTCCGCTATACCACAGTTAATAGCGGCTATACCTTCACTGATAGGCGGAATCATAGACGCGATATTCTCTATTGATTGGCTTTCAGTCGGCGGGGATATTATAAGCGGAATCGCAGACGGCTTTATGGCTGGCTTCGGTAGCCTGGTCGATAGTGTTAAGGGCTTATGGTCCGACTTCACAGGCTGGTTATTCGGGGACGGGGAAGAAGCCGGTAGCGCAGCGGCAGAAGGTACGGCGTCTGGTATTTCTTCCAGTTCGTACCAGGTAACAGCTGCGGCTACACAGACTTCACAGCAAGCTACACAGGCTATGCAGCTTAACACAAGTGTTTTACAGGGATACGGTACAGACGCTACGAACAGCTTACTTACTGGTATCAATTCCGGCGGAACTACTCTTACAATGGGAGCGACGACCGTAGGAACAAATACAAGTAACGGACTGCTTACCGGCTTAAATGCTGTAGACCTTTCCGCTGGTGGAACGCAAGCCACAAATAACCTTCTAACTGGACTTAATACAGGTGGCACACAGCTTACAGCTACAGCTACCACGTTAGGTACGGACACAGCCAATAACCTTAACGCCGGTCTTGTTACCGGTGGCGCCGGTTTACAGGCTACCGCTTCCCAGTTAGGTACTGACACTATTAACAGCTTAAGTACCAGCTTTAACGCCGGGGCTTCTACGTTAGACCTATGGGCTTTACAGCTTGGAGCGAATACAACAAATAACCTTACCAGCGGGCTTACGTCTGGAACGGCGACCGCTTCCACGGCAGCCGGAAACGTAGGAACCCAGGTGGGAAGCAGTCTTACGACTGGACTGGATACCGCGAACGCACAAGTAGCGGCGTCTACACAGCAACTTACGACCACGCTTACAGATGGTCTTACAACTTCTTTAACCGGTGTGTCTACACAGGCGGTAACTGCCGTTAATGAACTGGGAACCAGCATAGGGGAAGCCATTACGACGTCCCTGGAACAGGTAACCACACAGACAACTACGACACTTACGACCCTGGGTACGAATATCGGAACAGCACTAACAGAAAGCTTTACGACAGCTGGCACGACTGCCGGAACAGCCGCAACAAATATAGGTACGCAAATAGGTACAAGCCTTACACAGAGCCTATCTACTGTAGCAACTACGGTAGGTACTTCGGCTATGAGTATCGGAACAAACTTAAGTACCAGCCTATCTATGAGTATGGCGACTGTGGCTATGACTGCCGGATTATCCGCTACGAATATCGGAACACAGATAAGCACAAGGCTTACACAAAGCCTTACTATGGCTGGTGTGGCTGCCGCCGCTACGGCTACCGGAATCGGTACAGCTGTAGGAGCCGGGTTACAAGCCGGTCTTTCTGCCGCTATTGGAGTAGCAGCCGCTACGGGGGCTTCACTTGGTAATACCTTAGTAAGTGCTGTAAGAACAGGAGTAACCGGGGCTACAGGTGGTTTACAGGCAGCCGCACGACAAGCGGGTACATCTATGGTACAAGCGCTTACAGCCAGTATCTTAGCCGCTACGCCTACAGCTGTCACAACGGCCACAGCTACCGGTCTTAAATCCGTACAGGGATTAGCCCAGGGTATCTTATCCGGGCGCGGACTTGCTACAGCTGCTTCCCAGTCTGTAGTACAGTCGGTAACAGCTGTATTTAACAGTATTAACTTAACAAGTGCTGGCTATTATGCCGCCGCTGGTTTTGCTTCCGGTCTTGCGTCCGGTGCTGGTGCTATCTATGCACAAGCCGCCGCGATTGCTTCTACGGTACGTTCTACTATCCAGTCGGCGTTACAGATCCACAGCCCTTCTAGGGTTATGTTAAAAATGGGTCAGTATACAGGCCAGGGCTTGGCTATCGGTATCGAAAGAATGGTAGGGCTTGTAGAAAAAGCTTCTATGAAACTTTCAGAAGGTATTACGGCACCTGTAAGCTATTCGGCAGAGCAAACGCCGATACAGGAAGTCCAGGGCGTACTATCCGATGTTCCGGCGGTAAGCGGTAACGTGCCTATAAGCGCAAGCGGAAACAGCACGAAAGCCGAAGCACTGAAACGAGAAATTAAGCTGGTTATCGAAAAGATTATTCTTAACGACACTGGCGACAAGGATAAGAAACAGCTTGTAAAAGAGTTGTTAGAACAGCTTATGGAAGAACTGAAAGGCGCCGACGAAGTAATAAGTAGTGCAGATTTGGGGGTATTGTTATAAATGAAAGGCGACAGAACAGTAAATATTACGCTAAAAGGCGGCGGTAAGACCCTTAATATACCGGTCATACCAGCAAAGGTTACGGTAGCTTACGGAAACAGTACCCCGAAAACGGTAGATATTTGGGGAAAAGGTGAAGTAGATTTTAACAACGGGAAAGACTTAGACGGCCTTAGTTGGTCGTCTTTCTTCCCTAAAAGGTACGACCCTTCGTACTGTAGGTATAAAAATCTAAAAGCTGTAAAATGGTACCGTGACACATTGGAAAGCTGGAAGAATAACGGAACTGTAATACAGCTTATTATCCCAGCTATGGACATTAACAAGAAAATGAAGATACGAACCTTCCAGGGGGACTACGAAGGCCAGGAATTGGACTTTTATTATGACATAGCCTTTAAGGAATATGTGAAACTTCCACAAGTGAAGGTAGAAGCAAAAAAGTACATTGTAGTAAAGAAGCGTGACCCTAAGCCTGTATCTAAGCCTAGTACAGGCGGCGGTAACCCAGCGATTAAGAAGGGGGATAAGGTACGCTTTAAGGGCGGACCTGTTTATGTATCTTCTGACGCCGGAAGAGCAGCTGTAAACCGTGGTGCGGCAGACTGTAACTGCACTATCGTAAACAGTAACGCCCACCCTTACCACTTAATCCACTATAGTGGGGATATGGTATACGGATGGGTAAACGCTTCGGACTGTCAGAAAATCTAAAGGGGTAGGGTATGGGAAAGCTACAGCTTAAAATAGATGGACACGATTTTACCGGTGTACTGTCCGGGAATCCGGTAATAAAGGACCAGCTTAACGCTTGCTGCCGTATTCTTACCTTTAGCCTGGCTTTATACGGGAATAAGTTAGATTTATTGGCACACAAAGCGGAATTATATTACAACGGTAAACGCTGGTTTATCGGAGAAATAAAGAACCAAAAAGAAAAGCACGACGGGGAAAATAGTATTACTGTTTACGACCCGTTGTTTTTATTTGGAAAACATGACGACGACTACTACTTTGAGAATCAGACAGCTACACAGATGGCGAAAACTATGGCAAACAAGATAGGTATTAAGATCTACAGTCTGGAAAACACGAAAGCCGTAATAAGCTATGTGCTGTATAAGAAAGGGTCGCCGGATAAGATTATGGTAGATGCCCTGGCGCGTACCTGGAACGCTGGCGGGGATAAGTTCTGGTTTCGTTATGATCCAGAGCATGACGGTATACTTTTAAAACGTCGGACAGTGCCTACAAAGATATGGGCCTTTAAGACTGGTGGTAACCTGGTATCTACCAGCCGGGAACGAAGTATAGAAGAAATGAGTAACACGGTTAAACTGATTAACAGGGAAACCGGTAAAACTGTGGTTAAGGAAAACGCTAAGAATAAGGCGTTATACGGGAACACACAGTATTACGAAGAAATTAGTGATAAGGACGCCGACCTTAACAGCCTTGCAGCTGAAAAGCTGGCGTCGTTATCTAAGATCACGTCTACGCTTAATATGGCCGGCGTCAATTCCGACGGGGCTATGGGTCAGTTCTTCGTGGGTGACCCTATTTACGTAGAAGAAAAAAATACGGGCATGGTCGGCGGTTTCTGGGTAAAGAACGTATCCCATACGTTTCTAGCCGACGACGCTATACAAATGGATTTTGACTTATCCGCTACGGAAGATATACCAGAAATATCTTACAAAGACGCTACAAAGAAATCGTAGTAAAGAGAGAAGGGTGTTTATGTTAGGAAGTGTAGACGCTTTAGGTATGCTAAGGGGTGGAAATAACCGGGATAGCGTACTGGACGGTGTACATATTATACAGGCCACCAGTGCGGAGCCTAACCCGGTAAAGTTTAAGCTTTTGGGTACAGAACTTAATATATCTGCCGGTATGTTTGATATACCGGTATCCGTATACCCTATCTGTAAAGGGGATAGGTTCCTGGCGTTTCCACTTGTGGGAGAAGCACACCAACGCTGGGCGGTTATCGCAAAGCTAAACGGCAGCGGAAGAACCGGAACTATGACCGGATCTAACAGCTGTAGAGTTGATGGCGTAGCAGTTACCTACAGCGGTTCTAAGATTATCCCACCACGGGCAGCTAGTAACGGGGATCGCGTAGCGGTTATCCCATTCGGGACGCCGGATAATGTAAAGTATGCCCTTGCACCTATTGACTACAGACTTTATACGGAGTGTGGTTACTATGGCAGAGAACATTGACTTAAGGGTACCGGTATTTGACTTTGATACCGGGGAATTTGTAATAGGGCTTGACGGTGTAGTGGAGACTGTAACAGGTTCACAAGCTGTAGGAGTAATCGCCGTTAAAGCTGAACAGACAGAAAGGGGCGTATTCCCAGTCTACGGTAACTTTGAAGACGAAGAGGAAAACCACATATATGGAAGCGACGTTAAGGCTTACGGAATCTGTGGAGAGTATCCGGAAGACGTGAGACTTTCAGAAGTAAAAAGAGCCGCGGAAGAAGCCATAGCTTACGACCCGTGGGTAGTGTCCGTAGATAGTGTTACGGTAGAGAAAGGGGAAGACAAGGAAGGAAGACCCTGTTTTATCGTGGACATAGAATTTACGGACATTTTTAGAAACGCAGTATTAGTAGAGGGGGTGGAAGTAAATGAGTAGGCCAGAATTTGAGCCAGTCTTTTTACAGACGGCTACAGAAATTAAGCAGTTTTTACTGGATAACATACCGGATACCTGGCGTAAAGAGGAAGGCGACTTTCCGTGTGATATGGTAGCGCCGGACGTAGCCCAGGTTATGCAGCTGGAAATAGCAGCGGACCGTATTTTACAGAACGCCTTCCCGCAGTATTGTGAAGACGAACGTATGGCGGACCATATGCAAATAAGGGGACTTACCCGAAGAGAAGCTACAGCTAATAAGCGTCTGCTTTCCATTGTGGCAGATCCAGGCGTAAGAATACCGAAAGGCTACACCTTTACTTCTGTCGTCGTAGACGAAGTAGGAAACCCGATAGAATTTACGGCGGATAATGAAACCATTTTCTTATCCGAAGAAGCTGTAGACGTCCGGGTAACCTGTAAAATTACAGGGACTATAGGGAACCTGGCTACTGGAAGTGAGTTTATCCTACAGCCGCCTATCGCCGGTGTAACGTCTATTACGGATACCGGGACCGTCGATACGGCAGCCGAAAGGGAAAGCCTAGACGAAGCCTGGGAACGTATCGTAGATAAGGCAGAAAACCCGGATACCGGAGGAAACGTCCACGACTACAAACGGTGGGTAGTGGACGGCTTCTATAAGGAATACGGGGTTAAGATTGGAAACGCCCTAGTAGATATGTGCTGGGATAAGGAAAACGGCCACGACGGACGCGGAAGTGTTCGTGTAGTCGTCGTAGGAAGTAACTACGAACCTGTAGACGAAGAAATAGTAGCCGACATTAAGGAATACTTAGACCCGAAAGCCTGGGAAGGTTACGGGTATGGGAAAGCACCTGGCGGCGCTGTGGTAACCGTAATTACCGGAACGTCTTACCCGATTAACGTAGCTGCTACTGTGACCTACGAAAAGAATGTAGACCGTAACGTGGTTTTACAGGACTTCACGAAAAAGGTTACAGAGTATATCCAGTCCAGGGTATTTAACCGGGACGAAGATACAAAAGAACTTATGCCGATTGCGTACAAAAAGATAGCGGCTATACTTGGTACCTTATCTGGCGTCGCTAATTACGACGACCTTACAGTTAATGGCGGAACCGTAGATATAAGTATAGCACCTTACCAGATACCTATGTTAGGACAGGTAACGCTTACGTAATGCGATACGATAACAGGAAAATAGAAATAAGCGAACGTACCGAAGGTATGGTAAATTCTTCCGCCGATTATTACCAGGAAAGCGACTTGTTTTTTTACCTTATGAACGCGAAAGCGTTAGGGTACGACTTCGTAAATGAAAAGATAGACAGCCTAGCCCTACAGTTATCGCCACTTACGGCGACCTGGGGGCTTATTTACTGGGAAGCGTCTGTAGCGCTTCCTATGCAGCCAAACGTAGACTATGAACTACGCCGGCCGAAAGTCCTGGCAAGGTTACAGAACTACGAAAACTTTGGGGCTCCTATGATACGCAGAATAGCGGAAGGCTACGGCCAGAAAATCCGCGTGTATATAGAACCAGGCGAAAGCCTTGTTACGGTTGTGTTCCAGCGTGGTGTACCTACCTTCTTAGAATCATTTAAAGAAGCTGTAGATAACATCATACACGCCCACTTAGGTACAGAGTATAAATTTGAGTACATAATTGAAGGCGGACTTACAGCTATAATAGGGTACAAAGTATACGGGTACAGTGTGCCGGAAGCGGGTACAGCTGCTATATGCGGTACCCTTCCTTACATATCTACGGAAGGGCGCGTGTATTGTGCCAGCCTGGGTATGTCTGGGGAAGTTTCTAACGTCCTTAACAGCTACGACGAATCCGGGACGATTGCCAGCGGTCCGCTACCTTTCGTTGCTACGGAAGGTCGTATTTACCGTACAGTAGTACAGGGTACAGCGGAAGGCACTTATACCATAGAAACCTATAAACAATCCGGGGAAGCTACAGAAACGGGTACACTTCCTTCTGTTACTACGGAAGGTCGCATTTACCGCGCTGTATTGTCAGAACAGGCAACGGCAGCGGATACCGCTACACGTTATGTACAAGCCGGAGAAATGGAAACGGGGGATCATAGCCTATGATTGAACAGAAAGGGCTTGCAGTCTTTAACAAGGCTATAGCCGAAACAATTACGCGGGCTGTATGCACGATTGACGGCAAGGACAAAACCCTACCGATACACAGTGTAACGGTAGACGGTGCCGTGTTCAAAGTAAATATTTACTTAGACGACACGATGTCCGGTACAGTTTCTAACACGAAGCTGTACGACAAGGATAACAATTTGTTAATCCAGAGAGCCGACAAGGTACCGAAACCGGCAGAAAAAAACCTGTTAATCGTGTTTAGCTTAGAATTGACGGAGGTATCACCATGAGTGAAGAAGTTTTAAGAGAAGTAAAAGAGTGGGACCCTGTAGAATCTGTCTCTTATACACATCTGACGCTGCCGACGAAGCTAGAAGTGTAG
>OWIJ01000961.1_pt1 | contig 17982 bp, 13 predicted proteins | sample 1732821 | NCBI WGS metagenome assembly OWIJ01 (sample SAMN05065759, study PRJEB22554) | human gut metagenome | biome: ENVO:2100002; feature: ENVO:00000062; material: ENVO:00002003 | host: Homo sapiens | place: USA | reverse complement strand
TCTACACTTCTAGCTTCGTCGGCAGCGTCAGATGTGTATAAGAGACAGGTACACATCCCAGTGCCAGCATCCATAAAAACATATTCGAATCGATCACCTTATGATAGATCTTATCCATTGCTTCACCTGCTTCCTGCGGATCGCCCATCTGGCGGACTGCTTCTTCCTCTGCTTCAACTTCCGTCATCCCTGATTCCATTAATGCGGCTTTGCAGTCTTCTATATGCGCTTCATATTCATTTACAATCTCTTTTCTTACAGACGAATCGGTAATCTTCTTCCCAAGTTCTTTCAGATATTCTCTTTCCTTCATATCTAACACCCTCCTTTTCTGCCACCTTCACTGCCTTACCTGTGCTATACGGAATACTGGATCATGCTCGTAACTGCATTGGCATAAGCATTCCATTCTTCGATCATTTTCTCCAGATATTTCTTCCCGTTAGGTGTGATCCGGTAATACTTTCTGAGTTTCCCGTTCGCCTCCTGGTTATAACTTTCCAAATATCCGGACTGTACCATGCTGTGAAGCAGCGGATACAATGTTCCTACCTTTAATTCGAATACATTGTCCGATCTCTTTGAGAGTGTATCGATCATTTCATATCCGTACATATCCTTTTCTGAGATCAATTTGAGAATTAACATTGCGGTATTTCCTGAGACCATATTTTTGTTTACTTTCATAGTGATTGCTCCTTTCTTATATTTGCTTTCATTATATATCGGCTTTCGATAGTTGAGTGTAAAAAAATTTTCTTTCTTCTTGGTTTTATTATATATCGCATCTCGATATATGTCAATATGCAAGAATACAAAGAACCAGAAATGCAAACCTGCATTCCCAGTCCCTTTACCTTCTTCTTTCCTACAACAGCTCCGCAAACAATCGCAGGAACAACTGTCCCAGCCGCAGAGTCGCGCTCCGGCCGGACTTATACTTCTCCGTCACTTCCCTGCACTGTTCCAATGTCTGCTCCATATCCCGCCGGATATCCAGCACCGCATCACAATCTGCCATAAAACACCCATTTTCAAAATGATGATAAAGGCTCCGGTAATCCAGATTGATCGTGCCGCAAGTCGCCATGCAATCATCTGCCACGCTCATCTTCGCATGACAGAACCCCGGTGTCCACTCATAGATCCTTACACCATCCTGTACCAGATTGTGATAGAACGATCTGGTGATACTGTAGATCAGCTTCTTATCCGGGATTCCCGGCGTGATGATCCGCACATCCACGCCACGCCTGGCCGCCAGCGAAAGTGCATGTGTCATCTCATCCGTGATGATCAGATACGGCGTCATGAACCAGCAGTATCTGTCCGCTTTATTGACGATACTGATATAGACATCCTCTCCAACCTGGATCCCATCTAACGGACAATCTGCATACGGCTGGATATATCCCGTCTGCTGCGCCTGATACGGATGCTGTACCAGATATTTTTTCTGCGCCTCTATATCCAGAACGTCCACACCGGCCGGGGGCTTCCCGGACGATTCCCACATCTCCAGAAATGCTGCCGTAAGCGAAGTCACCGCATCCCCTTCCAGACGGATTCCCGTATCCTTCCATTCTCCGTACGGATGTGTATAATTAAAATACTCATTTGCCAGATTATAACCGCCCGTATATCCAACTTTTCCGTCAACCACCGTAATCTTTCTGTGATCACGGTTATTCAGGAACATATTAAGTCCCGGAAGCAGCGGATTGAATACCCGGCAGGCAATTCCTTTCGCTTCCAGTTTTCTCACAAAGCTCAGATTTACGAATCCGATCGAGCCCATGTCATCATAGAACACCCGGACCTCTACTCCTGCTTTCACCCGTTCTTCCAGCACCGTCTGTATCCTGCTCCATGCATATTCATCCTCAATTGCATGATACTCCATGAAAATGAATTGCTCCGCCTTCGCAAGATCAGCAAGCTGCGCCTCCAGTCCTTTGACCGCTTCATCAAAATAAATCACATCCGTATTCTGATACACCGGATAACACGCATTTCTTTCTATATAATTGGAAACATTTCCCGCTTTCGGATCTGATGCATTCAGACATTGCAATACTTCTTTGTTCTCCGGCAAAAGAGGCAGAAGCTTCTCATCAATCTTTTTGTAGCGCATCCGCATCTTCCAGGTTCCGCCGTTCAGACCGATCAGAAAATAGAGTGCCACTCCAAGAATCGGCAGTGTCAGGATCAGGATGATCCACGGTGTCTTCATCGAGGAAGTCTCATTTCTTCCATATATTTTCAGAACCAGTATGACGGCAAATATTCTGGTCATATTATCTATAACTACTGCATATTCATTCAGTCCCTTGAATATTCCAACCAGGAACACCACTTCCAATAATATCGAAAGCACCGTGAACATCAGCCGCTTCACGCCATTTTGTGTCTTTTTCTTTCCTTCCAGTGTATGACTGCTCATCTTCTCACTCTTTTCTTCTATTGTAAATTATGATTATACTAACACGAACATGTTCCCGTCACAAGCTTTATCCGGTATTTTGTAAATTACCGTCCGGAAATGATTGACATAATTCTTCTATGTATTATAATGTTAGTCATTACTAATCATCGTTAGTTTGTATTGAACCGGAGGAATTATGCCACTGAATCTAGCCGTCATCGGCATCGACTATATTGTACAAAAAACTTGCGGAAATGAAGCAGAACGCCACCACTTAAAATCGCTTGGTTTTGTTGAAGGTGCATCTGTCTGCATCCTGTCCGCATTTTTCGGCTATTACGTTGTTCGCATCAAAGACAGCAAGATCGGAATCGGAAAAGATCTTGCCAAGATGATCATCGTCCAGGCCGAATAGTTATTTATGAGGAGATTTACATGAAAAAGAAAAAAACATATTACATCTTTGCGAAGCCACCTTTTTGCTTCTTCTGCTGATACTTATATCCACACTATACCTTTTAAAATACTTACAGGCTCCTATTCCCCTATGCTTCACCTGATTCAGCTGACTCTGCTGCTTGTGGTATTGACACTTGCCCTGACACTGATCCAGCGTGAACTACTTTCCAGATTACTGGTCAATGCCTTCCGGGATATTACAGGAATTCATAATAAAACATCTCTTGAAAATAAAATCACTGAACTCGGAGAACTTCCAAGCACCTTTGGAATCGGTGTTATGATGTTCGACCTGAACAATCTGAAACACGTCAACGACACATACGGACACGAAAAAAACTGGCAGCTATCAAGCAGAATTCTTCCACGATCCCACCGACAAATGCTGTTATTCCAACCGGCTCTTCCGAATTCGTTACAGAAAAGATTCATCAGCTTCAACAAGGTGCAACCGTCAGCCATACCATTGCCGTTATTTCCACCGATATAGAAAATTTTCATTACATCAATGACAAATATGGTTATCCTCTCGGAAATGAAATTCTGAATATTGTATACGATGAACTTGCAGCCAGTTCGCTTACTTTATTTACCACCCGCGTCTTTTCTGATGTCTTTATCAGTATTGCCGATATGGAACGCTTATCTAACGATGCATTGTTGACACAAATTCAATTATTAGACAAACGTATCTGCCACCGGATCCAGGATACCTATCATATCAATTTCTTCCGGAACATTTCCTATGCCAATGTGGCAAGACGCCTTGCCAAGAAAATGATCTCTCACTGCTGCATTTATTCCGATGAGATCGACCGACAGGAAAAGATGCAGGCAGAAATTCTGCATTCCTTTCATCCGGCAATTGAGCATCAGGAATTCGAAATCTATTTCCAGCCGAAGGTTACACCGTGCACCGGAGCCATCTCCAGTGCCGAAGTTCTTGTCCGCTGGATACGAAACGGACAGATGCTCTGGTCCCCTGCTATTTACATTCCACTGTTTGAACAGAATGGATTCGTTATCTCTCTTGATTATTACATTTACGGGAAAACATTCCAATGGCTTCAGAAATATTCCGATACGCTTCCGAAACATTTCCAGATCTCACTGAATGTCTCTCCGCTTCATTTTGAACAGCCACAGATCTTCATCGATAAGATTCAGGAACTACTTCGTACCTATCAGGTGGATCCGACTCATCTTACATTTGAGATCACAGAGTCCACTTATGTAAATAATACTGACGCAGTCAATCAGGTCATCCGTAGTTTTAAGCAATACAACATCCGAATTTCCATGGATGATTTCGGTTCCGGCTATTCGTCACTGAATACATTAAAAGATCTGTTATTTGATGAAGTCAAGATTGACCGAAAGTTCCTCGGTGACACCTTAACGGAAAATGCCAGAATCGTTCTTCAGGAAGTCTTCCATATGTTAAAACGTATGGGAAAATCCATTGTGTGCGAAGGTGTGGAAACACAGGAAATTGCTGATTTCCTGCAAAATGAAGGCTGTAATGAGATTCAGGGATTCCTTTATTACAGACCGATGTGCCAGGAAGATTTTGAAAAATTAATCTTAAAGTAATCATAAGGACAGTGCCCGAAAAGCCGGGCCTGTCCTTATTACTTAAAAAGTATTTCAAAGTTCCCTTAGATTTTCAACAATACTCTGCCTCTTGCCTGCATGGTAAAGCACAGCAGGAATCAGCCATCCCAGCAGAAGAAATACCGGTATAATCACAATTACAGGCATGATGGTAAAATGGTAGCTGACAAACCAGAACATATCGCTCATCACATTGCCAAGCATAGGACTGATCGCCACAGAAAGTATAAGGGACGCTATGATGGAGCCCACCGCATAAAATAACCCCTCGTAAACAAGCATATTTTTTAGCTGCCTGTTGGTCATGCCCACAGATTGTAATACGGCAAATTCTCTCTTTCTGGACAAAATTCCTGTCATAATTGCATTGAAAAAGTTAAGTATGCCCACAAGCCCGATTATGGCACAGAGGGCACCACCACAGATTAAAAACATATTTTTAAACCGGGTAAATTCACGTCTGACAGATGCCTTGCTCTCATACATGAGAGTAGATGTATCTCCTGCTGTGAGCTTTTGCAGATACTGTTCAGCGCTTGCTTCTGTCTGAGAATCCGGTGTGTCAAACATATAAAACTTCGGAATGACATCTGTACCGCTGTCCTCCTTAAGCTTCTCTACCGGCAAAACCATGTTATAACCCAGACTTGCATAACGGAAGCTGATGGAATCAGGGACAGTCACAAGAGCACATACACTGTACTCCACCTCTTTTGCCTCTTCCTCATGGTACTCCAAATATTCCTCAGGCGTGGTCTGTTGGTCTGCCCGCTCGCCGGTTCGGCTGTCTATGTCATATCCAATCTGGTAGTTTACGGTATAAGTGTCTCCCAGCTCAGGGTAGCTGTCGAGATTTACTATATTGCCGTAATCATCTGTGGATACAGCTACAGCGATTGCGTGGCTATCCGGGTCAAACAGTGGCTCCAGGGAGCCTTTTACTACAGTAAGCTTGTCAAAAAGTCCATCGTCAAAGCCCTCTATACTGGCGTCGACAAGTATGCTGTCACCTTTCTGCTCGTAGTGAGAGAGTTCCTTCTGTAGCTCTTTGCCGCTTAGATAGTTTTCTGCCAATTTACTATACTGGTCTGTCTCCATCCACATCATAGGGGATATGTCTGCCAGGTCATAGCCGCTTCCAGAGACAGTCTCATCTGTGTTTTCCTTTATCTCATCAATGGTATCTGCTCCTATATACTCATCTGCCGTATTATAGCGGAAATAGTCTGTACTGCTCACGATAAAGTCTGCACAGGTTGACCTGTCCACATATTTATCCATGTCAAAGCCATTGACAAGTGAAAAAAACACATTCAAAAGTGTTACGGAAAGTGTCAGTGAGACTACAACCAGGATGGTTTTCTTCTTATTTCTGCCAAGATTGGCAAAAGCCATCTGATATACCTTAGCCCCACGGCTGTGGCTTTTTTTCTTTTTGCCGGTCATGCCTTCTGTATATTTTGCTGCCTCAACAGGCGATACCTTTGCAGCCATTTTGCCGGGCTTCCTGCAGGACAAAAAGACAGTGATAATGGCAAATACAGCAGAACCGATAAAAATAAGCGGCGAGCTGCTGATAGCAGCCTTTGTGCCTATAATACTTGTGGTCTCTAATGCAATAGGAGTTAAAACCGCACCAATGCCATAGCCCAGAAGTAATCCTACCGGAATACCGATAATACACAAAAACAGAGCTTCCTGTGTGATTATGTGCCTTAATTGTCTTGGGGTGGTACCGATTGTCTTTAGCAGGCCATAAAACCTGATGTCCCCAGTCACTGAAATCTGAAATATATTGTATATAATCAGATAGCCTGTAAATATAATAAGCAGGAAAAAAGCAAGGATTGCAGCTACCAGTGAGAAATCTATGTCAGAGCTTACAGATGAGGCAGTAAGTCCCCAGTTCACACCGATTCTGGCGCTGTTCTCCTGGTCTCTTGTATTCCAGTCATAGCCTAAGTCTGTATCTATTTTTTCCATCTGCTCCCTGATATTAAGCTTGGAAGGAAGCATGACATTTAAGTCTATGTCAAGAGCTTCATCACCAGCGGCTATACACTTTTCGTTGATTTTATCTACATAGGCTTTTGATACGTTGATATAGTGAACAGGCATCAAATCGTCATACTCCCAATAGCCGGCGAGGATAAAGCTGTCGGTCTGTGGTATCCCGGTGTCTGTTCCATTACCAGCCTGATAAGTAATCGTCACATTTGTTCCCAGCTTCGGTTCTACCCCAAGGAGTCTTAAGGCTGTAGTGTCCATGGCTATTTCATTTTCTTTTTGAGGCTCCTTTCCCGTGGTTGGGGTGGCATAGCTCCACTTGGTACAGTTTTTATCCATGTAGCTTACTTCCGCCGCTACCTTGCCGAATACGTCAGAGGAGCTGAAGCCGCACACGATACGCTCACCAGATGCCTTGATTCCCTTGTGGGCGGCTATTTTATCAGCCTGTTCTCTTGATAAATCCTTAAAGCTGCCATCGCTATAGCCACCTGCCTGTCTGAAATTGTAGGTCTCATAGCTTGAGTTTACAGACAGCATAATGGTAAATAATGATGTAAACATCAAAGTTGTGAGTGCTATAGCACAAATTGCAATAATATTTCTTTTTCTGGATGCCCACAGAGACTTGAAGCTAAGTCTGCGGATACATTTTCTGTTCTTTACTCTCATACTGCTCTCTCCTGAATATGTCCATCCTCAATTCTTATTATGCGATCCGCAAGCTGGGCGATTTCCTCGTTGTGGGTAATCATCACAATCGTCTGCGAGAACTTCTGGCTTGTCACCTTCAGAAGACCCAATACGTCCTGACTTGTACGTCCGTCTAAGTTTCCGGTGGGTTCATCCGCAAGAATTATGGCAGGCTCTGCCGCCAATGCTCTGGCTATGGCAACTCTCTGCTGTTGTCCTCCTGAGAGCTGATTTGGAAGAGCGTCAAGTCTCTGGTCGAGCCCCAGTGTCTCTGTTATTTTTTTTACAAATTCCTTATCGACTTTACCGCCATCCAGTTCGATTGGAAGCACGATGTTTTCGTATACATTTAGTACAGGCACCAGATTATATGCCTGAAATACAAAGCCGATTTTTCTTCGTCTGAAAATGGTAAGTTCCTCATCCTTCAGGGAAAAGATATCTTTGCCATCCACGAATACTTTGCCGGAGCTTGGTCTGTCCAGACCTCCCAGCATATGTAAGAGGGTAGATTTGCCACTGCCGCTTGTGCCCACAATAGCCACAAACTCTCCTTTTTCTACATTGAGGCTCACGCCATCCAAGGCATGTACACAGGCCTCACCTGTTCCATAAGTTTTCTTCAAATCACATGCTTGTAAAATATCCATATATCCTCCATAAAAACTAAAAAACTGTATGCAGCAATTTTTCACTACATACAGATTATTACACAATATTCTTTCCAGATTCTTTCCGGAAATAATTAAATTATTACAGTTTTGAAAGATTTAAGCCGATCTTGGCAGAAAAACAGAAAAAGTACTGCCCTGTCCGTATACAGAAGACACCTTTATGTAGCCGCCCTCTCCGCTTATAATCTGCCGGCTTAGATACAGTCCTATTCCCACGCCTTCCATATTTTTGGTATCTTCTGAGCGGTAAAATCTTGAAAAAATCTTAGAAAGCTCCTCCTCTTTTATACCAATTCCGCTGTCCTTTATATCAATTCTTACAAACATTTCATATGCCGTGACAGACAGGCTTATACTGCCCTCATTTGTGTATTTTACAGCATTATCGAGGATATTGCAGATGGCTTCCAAAGTCCACTTGCTGTCAAAATAAGCTTTTTCATCCATGTCATGGAGTATAAGCTCAAGCCCCTTGGCCCTGGCTTTGGACTCTGTCTCTTTTACAGCCAGTGTCAGCATCGGCTTAAGCGCTTCTTCCTGTGGGGCGAGCTGCAATATGCCGTTTTCAAGTCTTGACAGCTTCACCAGAGAGTCGATTAAAAACTGCAATTTTTCCGACTGGGCATGAAGCTGAACAATATTTTCACACATCTGGGCTGATAAATTGCCCGTATCCTCCTCAAGCAATAGCTCGCTGTATAAGAGCAGATTGGCTATGGGAGTTTTGGTCTGGTGGGAAATATCCGCAATCAACGATTTTATTTTATCCTTTTCCAGTTCCACATTTCTGGCAGATACCACAGAAGCACTCAGATAATGAGCGAACCTGGTCTCAAGCGAGGATAAGCGTGTCTCGTCAAAGCTTTTTTCAGAAAAATTCCCTTTGACTGCCTCATTTAACATATTTTCTATTGTATCAATGGTTTTCTTCGTGCGCAGATGGTTGATTAAAATTACAAGTGCTGTAATTACAAAGCATATGCCCACTATACAGATGGCTGTGTTATAGTCATTCATTCAAATCTATATCCTATTCCATATACTGTTTTAATGCTGTCCGGTATGCCAAGCTTGTCCCTGAGCCTCTTGACAGACACAGAGAGGGCATTGGCATCCACAAATTCCGCGCTGTCATTCCAGACTCTGTCCAGAAGAAAATCTCTGCGGAGGTTTATGCCCTCATTTTGAACCAGAAGCCTCAAAAGACGCTGCTCGGTCTTACTAAGCTCGATTTCCTGTCCATCTACTAAAAATATCATTCTCTCAAAATCAAATTCATAGCAGCCCTTCCTGTATACACTGGCAGAGGTATGTGCCTGTAAGCTTTCCGCCTTTCTAAGCTGGGTATTTACCCTTGCCCTTAATACTGACAAGGAAAAAGGCTTTGTGATGTAGTCATCTGCGCCAAGCTCCAACCCCTTTACTATATCCATGTCGGTATCGTTTGCAGTCAGGAGAATAACCGGTATATCTGGATAGTTCCTTTTTAGTTCCTGTAAAAAATCAAGCCCGCTTCCATCCGGCAGATTTATGTCAAGTAATATGAGAGACGGACAGCCGCACAGGAACTGGTCTCTTGCAGCTTTTACAGTCTCACAGGAGACAAGCTTTCGGCTCTCTGTCTTTAATGCCTTGCACAGTCCCTGATTTAAGGCTGTATCGTCCTCTAGGATTAATATTTGCTCCATCTGTATTTCCTCATAGTCAATCAATATTTTAGACTATTATAGCACAGGAGAATTTTGAGAATAGGATATTTTTAAAATTTCCGTTTTATCCCCCTAAATCCTCTATTTTCAGGCACAAAAAAATCACCATCCCCAGAGCTCTAAGCCTCTAAAAACAGTGATTTGGTAGTGCGCGATCAGGGGTTCGAACCCTGGACACCCTGATTAAGAGTCAGGTGCTCTACCAACTGAGCTAATCGCGCATCTCTTATTTTTCTGTCGCATCTCTTAACGACAAGTGTTATTATATAATAGCCTTTCTGAAAATGCAAGCACTTTTTTCTTTTTTTACAAATTTTTTCATTAGAAAATTTTTCATTTGGAACATCAGTAATTTTCTTGATGCTCTTGCGTCCCACTACCGGATATGCTATATTTAAGATACAAAGAGGGAAACCGCAAGCGGCTACCTTAGTTATAATATTAAGCTATTGTACAATAGCCGTCACTATTTGCGGTAGTGGCGGCTATCTTCGTTTGCCCTTGAAAATCTCATAGCAAAGACCTACAAGGGCAACAATGAATATACAAAACTGAATCAAATCAGAATATGTAACCATTATATCGCCCTCCTTTCTTTCGACCGGAGGGTGTCTTATCCCTCCTCAAAAGAAGGTTGTGTCTATTTTGGGGTTATTTTTTCACAATCGAGTAGGAGGGGATTTTAATTAAATCCCCGACCTCTCACACCACCGTGCGTACCGTTCGGTACACGGCGGTTCAACCAACTTAACAAGTAACACGCCTTTCGACGTAGTAATCTAACATAGAGACTAATCCAAAACGAGTTAGTCTTTCTTTGGTAACAGCCATATTCATAGCACCGCCTTGGCAAACATGTGCGATATGCGCACCATAATAAGCTGTGGACCATGCAAATTTTCTGCTGATACCAAGTTTAATCAAGTTCTTAGCTCTATTCTGAGGTGTTTTCCATTGTTTCCAGATGCACATGCGTAGGCGGAATCTAATATTCGAATCCAACTTCGCACATAATCCTTTCATGCTACCTATCTTAAAGTAATTAATCCATCCACGAATCAGTTCGTTGAGTTTCTTCACTTTATAGGCGTTGTCTACTCCCCAACTTCGGCAAGTAAGTTCTTTCATTCTCGCCTTGAATTTCACTATTGATTTTGCGTGTGGTTTTGCTCTGTATTCTTTAGCAAATGAGTCGTAATAGAATCCAAAGCCGAGATACTTAATACCCTTAGGTTTATCAATCTTGCTCTTGGTAGCGTTCACCTTTAATCCGAGTCTATCCTCGATGAATCGAGTGACACTCTTCATAACACGCTCAGCCGCCTGTCTGCTTCCGACCATAATAATACAATCGTCCGCATATCGAACAAAATCCAGCCCCCTTGCTTCCAACTCCTTATCCAGTTCATTGAGCATGATGTTTGCCAACAGCGGGGAAATATTCCCTCCCTGTGGTGTTCCGATAATAGAATCTTCATACTCATCACCTATCATGATTCCACTGACTAAGAACTTTCTAACGATAGAGATAACGTCTCCGTCCTTGATTGTCCGACCGAAAATGGTCATCAATTTGTCATGGTCTACGGTGTCAAAGAACTTAGCTAGGTCGATGTCTACTATCCAACTGTGGCCATCATTCATCATTTCAAGTGCTTTAATGACCGCCTGCTGTGCACATCGATTGGGACGGAAGCCGTAGCTATGCTCATGAAACTGTTCCTCAAATATCGGAGTAAGCACCTGCGCAATTGCCTGTTGTACAAATCTGTCTGTGACCGTGGGTACTCCAAGATTTCGTACACCTCCGTCTGATTTGGGTATCTCCACCCGTCTGACCGGTTTCGGCTTGTATTTCCTTGTCCGCAATTGTTCCTTGATTGTTTCGCCGTTTTCCGAAAGGTAATCTTTCAGCTCGGTGTATTCCATTCCGTCTACACCGGCTGCACCTTTGTTTCTGACGACTTGCAGAAATGCATCATTGAGGTTATCTTTGCTCAAAATCTGCTCCATAAGACTACTTGTGTCCATGCGTTGTTTCCTTTCTGCCCCTTTTGCCTTTGCCATCTTTGACGTCATCGACAGATGTTGCTCAGGCTACGAAGTGGAACGTACTTCAACTGATTGATTGTTCGCCCCTTCACTCCATTCCCATTACAGGAACTTCTTCGCTACTATGGGCTCTGCTGACTTCTCGCAGTTCGTTGTTACTAGGCTAATGGAACCTCTGTGAGACCTCCACGCTTAAGGTGCACGCTCTTTCTCTCCATATATCCGCCACATTTACTCTGCTACTACAAAGGTGATAGTTATTAGACTTTGTTGCTTTCAGCCAACTTATCTCTCGCAGCCTAGCCTTCTATGTGATTTCTGTCCGTCGGACCAGAGATTTGCTTACAGCTTCCTTCAGATTCCACCTCGCGATGGACACCCTTGCTGTTCGGCTATACACTTCCCACTATCTGGGCGTGTTCGGGACTTACACCCGTTAGAGCGCGCCCATGGCGCGCAAACTAAAAAAAGTACCGGCAGGATGATTCCTACCGGCACTTACAAGTCAGCTTCCCTGATACATCGCATACATCGGACGGATGCCGATATCACATAAATCATTGTTTTCGGTTGCTTTTACGGATCTCGGTTCAATGGCTCCGGTCTTTAAGTTGACGGTATAAACCATATCGTCTGTTCCGTATTCCGGAGTTCTCAGCCAGTAAGAACCGCAGTAGTTTGTGATAATGCTTTCTGCATTATTTTCATCGGAATGATCCACTTTCCAGAGGTAATCTTTCATGGAAAGTGCCTCTTCCAGGGACGGGATGAAAAAGCCCGAATAGAGTACCTGGGGGGTGGAACGGGTGTAACGTGAGAATGACTTCGCCGTCACACTGCCAAACAACCCTGTCGCGGAACTTCCGGTGTATTCATTCTTGATTCCGATATTCATGCGTACCAGATTATCTGTATCCGGGTTATTGGCTGTCAGCCATTCATGGATTGCGGAGTATTTATAGTTGTTCGTGCTTCCGAAGAATCTAGTTGACTGTGTGCCATCCGCTTCGTCAAACCCGAGACCTTCATTGGACGGGATCACGGTGTCACAGAGGAACAGTGCCATGCTCTTGTCCGTAGAGGACTTATCCATATAGTTTTCATCCACGCAGCGGAACAGATAAAGTTTTCCGTTGATTTCACGTGCCTGCAGATCACCGACATTCCAGTGTTCCTCTTCCGCTTTCTGGTTTTCACCGGAACGATCCAGGAGGATGACCGGATGTGCTTCATAAGCAGATGCCTCTTCTTTGGAAACGGTTGTGCCATTTGTCAGGATTACTTCCGTATCCGAGTCTCCCTTTGTTAAGTAAATGCCTTCCGGGAAATCAAACTTGTTTTCTGCCTCTTCCCGGTAGTGATCATATTCTTCTTTGGTAAGAATGGAAGCCGCATCCCCGTCGATCGAATTTAAGTTCAGACGGTTGGAAAGACCATCCGCAAAGGCATCATCCAGGAACTGCTGCAGCATTGAGGATGTGTATGCTGCACTGTCGGCTGTTGTATAAGTTCCATACAGGTCGCTTCCGACTCCTTCGGATGCGATGAAGAGCATTTTCCCTGTACCGTTATAATCTGTGTCGATACAGGTAAAAGTATATTTCTTTGTGCCGAAGCCAAGAGAACCGGAATCCCAGGTTACTGCAATCGCATCTCCCAGGTTCTGCGATAACTGGACACCGCATGCGTCGCAACGTCCGTCATGGTCTTTATCTTTGTGCCCGGTGGCTGGGACCAGCACGGTCACTTCCTCGCCGCATTTGGCACATCGTACTGTATGGGAGGCTGTCGTTAAACAGTTGCCGCTCAGATCTTCCACGGCTTCCCAGTCATGCGTGCAGGCATTCTGTTCCCACTTACGGTAATAACGCACACGTGAAACGGTATAGGTTACGCCATCCAGTGTAAAGGTATCCACGACCTCATTGGAATATCCAGCGAGCCGGTATGCTGACATGGTGGCGCTGACTTCCGCCGTGGAGGTGTCGTATCCACGTCCGATTACATAGTATTCATGCTGGGAAGAATCATTGGTATGGGAAGCGAAATCATTTAAAATGCGGTTGAAACCCGTATTGTCTTCCACAATAAATTCTTCCTTTTTATTTACGTATGTTTTGTGGTAACGGACTGTCAGCTCATTTGCATCCATGGCACTCAGGACAAAATTCTTCGGGGATGTTTCGTCCGCTTCCCAACGGTTTCCGTCCGAATCCTGGAAAGATGACGGGAAATATACCGGGAAGTCAATACTTGAATTTCCCTTTACAAAAGCCGCATATCCGCTGTACGGATCAAACAGGTCATTGTCATCTTCGTCTACGATCCTGACTGTATATCCGCGCTTATTGTAATCCGATGATGTACCGCCGTTCGGTTTTTCATACTGGGCTGTTTGCGTTTTTCCGTCCGCATCCAGGGTAAAGGAACCAAGGTTTTCGGACGGAATATTCCATCCAGGGATATCTAGTGCTCCAATTTCTACCGTGGAATCTTTCGCTCCCATGCCGAACTGCAGTCCAATATCATTCCAGGAATTCTTTTCACGGTATGCGACAAAGAAATGGTACGGGGTCGTGCCGTAAAAGGTATCCTTCTTTTCCTGTGCCTTTGTTGTCCACTCATCCAGTTTGGTTTCAGATGTTTCTCCTGCCACATAGCGGATCACATACTGCTGGTATGTAGTCTGATCCGTATACTCGATATACGGTGACTGTGTCACGGCGCGGTATGTTACACCGTCTTTTTCAATGGTATCCGGATAGTCAAAACGCAGGCGGTCTCCTTTTACGGTAAAACCGCTGACGTTCGGCAGCAGCTGATTTCCATTATCATCCACAAAAAGGGCCAGCCATTCATATCCGTCATATTTCCCGGTGCTCGGATTTTTCTCCGGTCCCGGGAATTTGTTTCTTTTTAAAATCACTTCCACGGTGTTGCCGTCATCGGAAATTACATGATAGTTTCCGGATGTCTGTGCAAATCCATAGCTGTCCGAAGTATTCATATACGGGATCTGATCTCCTACATGCCCGATTCCAGTTGTGATTCCGAGCACGGAGCCGGTGTCTTCCGCCACGTATTTGATCGTGTATTTCCTTTCCGTATCGATCTCTTCTTGCTGTCCGGTCAGTTTGAATTCGATCGTAAAAATATTTGCTGCGCGGTCACTGACCGTAAAAATCTGCGGGCTGTCACCGATAGCGGTCCAGGTTCTTCCCTGCGCATCGTTGTAGACTTTGGCAAAATAATAAGGAAGTTTTTCACCCAATGTCCATGTTCCGGTCACATCGTTCATGACCATAGTATCGTTATCCCCATACGCACGGAACCGGATCGTATACGGAACCTCTTTTTTTACATCCGGCTTTTCCACAATTTTCTTATAATAAAGATAGATTGTGTTGTTGGATTCATTGGAAGAGATTGTGGCACTTTCTGGCAGTTCCCCGGCGGCTTCGTATCCGTCCGGGCAGATCCCGGCAAGGCTGACACTTTCTCCGGTATTTCCAGGAATTGTCTTCGTTTCAATGTCCGCCATTGTGTCGATGTCACGGCACACAACAGTCAGAGAACTGTTTGCGACTTTCTTGTAACGGAGTGTAAAATTATTTGCGCCATCCCTGGTTACGGTAATCTTTGCATCATCATCCAGTTCGTAGCCTTCCACATCATAAGAAGTTTTTACTGTGACCGGCTCATCCCCAACGGTGACGGTGCCGTGGAACACTTTTAATTCTGTCCCGTTTTCATCCACACAGGTCACGGTATATTTCACATCCTCGAAGTCCTCGTCTTCTCCTGTACGGATGAGATAGACCTTGAACATATTTTTACCGGTCCCCACTGTAAAGTGATAGCTGTCTGCATAACGGTATCCGTCAAAGTCCACGGACGGGATAATTTCTTCGTCCTCCTTAGCGGCACCGGTTTCTTTCATCAGGATTTCCCCAGTGTCGCGGTCGATATAGGATACGACGTAGGAGTATTCTTCCTTGTCCGCATTACTGTCTGTTGCTTTATGGTCGTCATCCACTTTATTTTTCCGGAACCGGATTACTGCTTCCGCACCGTTTTTGTCCACTTTCAGAGCGGAACGGTCCGTGATGCATGTATATCCGTCAAATGTTTTCTTTGGAATGGTGACGGAAGAACCTTTAACAGCGTTTCCGGATACAAGCTCCAGAATATTACCCGCTTCATCTTCATATCGGATCGTATAGGAGCAGCTCTCTTCCTTCCGGTTAAAATAAAGCCGGATTACCATGCCGTCTCCGGTTACCGTGAAAGTCGGGGTATTGCCGGCAGCAGCCGTATATCCTTCCACGGAATTTCCTACGGATACTGTTTTTCCTTTTTTTTCACGGCCGGTGACGGCATTTAACGTATGGCCATCCTCGCTATCAATATAAAGCACAGTGTATGCACATTCACTGCTTTCATCCGTGTTTCCGTTGTCTTTGTCACCATGGTCCGGCTGCCCTGCGGATTTTTTATAGGTCATCAGGAATGTAGCACCATCCTGTGTGACTTTCTGCGATCCGGGCTGGCCTTCGATAAACTCATATCCGTCAAACTGACGGGTGGCTATGGTAATGAAGGAATTGCGGACCGTTTCCCCTTCCGTGGTGGCCAGAAGATTGCCTTCCGTATCCAAATAACGTACCACGTAGGAATAATATACGGTTTTTGAAGAGGAACCACTCCCGGAACTGCTTCCGCCGCCACCGCCACCTCCACCGCCGGAGCTGCGCTTAACTGTTGCTGTCTGACCGGTTGCACTTCCGCCGGGTGATTTTGTGATGATGCCCTTTCCGGATACATATACTGCTTTCCCGTTTTCCATCCACTGTCCGTCGGCGTTTACAACGAAGCCGTCCGGAGTCGTGGTATTCGCATACATCTTTCCCTCCGCATCGAACAGATAGCAGTATCCATCAATCCACTGCCATTTTGATACCAGGGCACCTCCGAACGTGCCATCATGGACGGTATTAAAAAAATACCAGATGCCGTCAATCTGTTTCCAGCCGGAAAAGATCATTCCGTCATCATTAATATAGTATTTTTTCTTATCCGCAGGATCCGTGAACCATCCGCCCGGCTGTTTGGTACCGTCATCACGGACGTAGGACCACTGATTTTGCGGGGTTGAGACCCATGTACCTGCAAAAGATGTCATACACTGACTGGCGGCCAGCGCCAGCACCAGTGGTTTCACCATCTTTTTCTTTCTGATTCGCATTTTCCTTTCTCCTTTCTGTGATTTTTTTAATTATGTGTGCGGAACGCACATTTTTGGTTTATCCAAGAAACCCAGCCTCCATAAAGAATGCGTGGAGCAGGTTCACAAAGACCTGCCTGAGCCCTGGATGAAGCATGGTCAAAAGCCCGATGGCTGCCAGAATACAGCACAGGGCCGTCCGCAGGATTCCGAACACCGTCAGTATGGTCATGACTGGCCTTCGTTCCACGACCAGTTCTTCTTCCTGTTTCTTTTCGTAACGGTCTTTTAAGCTCAGTCCGCTTTTTTGCAGCGCGGAACTAATCTGTTTTTGTGCCATCGGCAATTCCTCCTTTGATCTCTTGATATTTTTTGTACATCACATACAGGCGTTTATTTTTATCGCTTCCGGTACAGGTGGACAGCACCAGGAGTTTATCATCCCAGGTGAAATCTTCTCGGATCGCCCCGTTTTCCATAATGTAAGTTTTCAGCTGATCAAATTCTTCCTGTGTATACGGAATGGTACACTTCATTAAATCCAGATCCCGCACGGAACCATCATATACAGCACATACCCGGTACATTCCCATACCATCCTTTGTGGTATACCGGACATTTTCATGGGAATTTGCGTATTCCGGGTCACGGTAGCGTTTTAAGCTTCCGAACATGGTACCGTTTTTCATGTTGTGTCCGTGCAGCAAAGTAACCGGCCCATTCTCATAACAGGCAGCGTCCACATAAATGCTGCCATAAACGGATCTGGTACCGTCAAAACCACGGGTCAGATAATATCCCGGTTCATCCGAGTGCATGACCGGATAGGAAACGGCGGTGTCCGGAATCTGTAAATAAGCAGCAACATCCGGATTTACCCGCTGCAGACCTGCGATGTCTACAAGGTTTTCTGTATCAACAGAATACTGTACCTCATCGGACGATATCGGAACCGTGCAGGTGTATTCTGCAATGACGGAATCCGCGTGTTTTAGCCCTTTGTCCGCTTTGGTATATCGCAACATTCCAAATGTCAGGCCAGCCGCAGAGACCACGATCAGTGCAATGGAAGTTGCTGTCTCTTATACACATCTCCGAGCCCACGAGACATGCGCAGATCTCGTA
>OWIJ01000943.1_pt1 | contig 18312 bp, 13 predicted proteins | sample 1732821 | NCBI WGS metagenome assembly OWIJ01 (sample SAMN05065759, study PRJEB22554) | human gut metagenome | biome: ENVO:2100002; feature: ENVO:00000062; material: ENVO:00002003 | host: Homo sapiens | place: USA | reverse complement strand
CGAGCTTATATCCCCATAAATAAATTTAGGGGCTTTACGCTCGCATTTGGTAAAACATGCACAAACAACACAGGCAACGGTAAAAATTATTTATACAGAGACAAAGATAGATTTAGAAATTATTGATGATGGTATTGGTTTTAATGAAGAAACGGCAAAAAGAGCAAAATTAAATCATCATTTAGGTCTTAGAAGTATGCAAAAACGCATAGAATTATTACAAGATGAATTTGAAATAATTTCTAAAATGAATGAAGGTACAATAATAAAAATTGTGATACCTGTAGAAAATATACCAACAAGAGGGATTTTGATTATGAGTAGAACTTTAAAAATTTTATTAGCAGACGATCATAGTATATTGAGAACTGGTTTAAAGTTATTACTTTCTACTTAGAAAGATTTCAAGGTAGTAGCAGAAGCTTCTAATGGAAAAGAAGTTTTATCTTTACTAGATGATGGCTTAGAAGTAGATGTTATCTTATTGGATTTATCTATGCCTGTTATGAGTGGGCTTGATTGCCTACGTGAATTAAATAAAAGACAGAGTATTTCTAGTATAAATGTATTGGTATTGACTATGCACAATGAGCAACAATATATCAAAGAAGTTATGCTTTTAGGTGCAAAAGGTTATTTACGCAAAGATACATTAGATACAGAATTGTTTAAAGCATTAAGAACTTTAGCTGAAGGAAGACGTTATTTAGCAGAAAATGATGCAAATAGTTTATTAGATAGTTTGATGTATATCCCACCGAAAAAAGAAAGCTTATCTTCACGTGAAGAAGAGGTTTTAAATTATATAGTTAGAGGATATTCTTTATCGGATATAGCACAAAAATTATGTTTATCTGTAAAAACTATTTCAACATATAAAACGCGAATAATGACTAAGCTGAACTGCAAACAGAATTCAGATTTAGTGAATTATGCTTTAAAGAATAATATTTTAGATAAGTATTGATTTTTTTGAATTTATTTTAGGGCAAATGTAGTGATTTTAGATTATTTTAGTGATAAGAATTAAAAGAGGCGAATTTTTTTGAAAAATATACGATTAATTATAGGTATAGTTACGATTATGCTTTTTGTACTTGTGGTTTTTCAATCATGTGGAGCTTATGCCACAGTAAAAAGTAGTAATGGTATAGGTAATATAGGGATAATGATTTCTTTTGTGGCGTTGATTGCTGCTTTAATCTGTATAAATACAAGAGATGCTTATAGCGGAGCTTTTATAAGTGCTGTTTTTTATGCTTTAGCAGGTTTTTTAGGTTTGTTTAATTTTACAAATCATAAAATTGTTTTTGTCTATGGTTTCATGTTTATAATGTTTTCTATTTTTTCTGTTTTAATAGGAATAAAACAGAAAAATGCTTCAAATTAGTAATTTTAGGGATTTTTTATCAAGTGTATAAGTTTTTATGCTTATACACTTTTTTTATAAATATCTTTTAGTTATTTTAGTTAGATGTTTGAGAAAATAGACAATTGTAATATTTGCATTACTATATACAATGAAGTGTAAATATAGTAATATATTTATAAGTTGAATATTATGTTTTATTGAGGACTGTACAATATTGTACAGTCCCCTTTATCGTATCTAAAATAGTCAATAGAGAAAAGGTTGATAAATGAATGAATATACTCTTTCCTGCATTAGCTAAAGAGGTAACTTTAACTAAGATAAATGAATGTTTTAATCAAAATTATGGTCAAAATTATATTTATGGCTTAGCAGGTACACAAAAACATATAGTTATTGCTAATGCATATAAACAAAATCCTAAAACGACAATTATTATTACACATAATCAAGATGGTGTAGAAGAATGGTACAATGATTTTTCTTCATTATTGCCAGAAGCATCTATTTGGGAATTGCCAGCATTAGATGTCATGTCTGTAAGTGCTACAGCAAAAAGTTTAGAATTAAAAGCTAAAAGAATGAAAATTTTGGGAATGCTCACGAGAAAAGAGCCTGTCATTATTTTAGCGACTACAAATGCTGCTATGCAAAAAGACATGTCTCGTCAGGATTTTGAAAATTCTAGTGTGCAAATAGAACTCAATAAAGAATACGAACATGATAAAATTTTAGAACAATTAGTATCTTTAGGTTATGAACGTGTAGATAAAGTCGAACAAATAGGGCAATTCAGCGCTCGTGGTGGAATTATAGATATTTATCCTATAAATTCAGATACGCCTATACGTATTGAGTTTTTTGACAGTGAAATAGAGTCCATACGTGAATTTGCTATAGATAGTCAACGTTCTTTGCGCAATATAGCTAAATGTGAAATCTTGCCATTGATGCAAATGGACGATACAGGCTCACCAGCTATATTTTTATCTTATTTAAATAAAGATTGTAATGTAATTTTAGATGAACCATTGCATTTAAAAGAAGCTGTTGAAGGCAGTATAAAAGAAAATCCTGAGATAAAAGAATTTGTCTATGACTGGAATTATATTTTAACTTCTGCGAAAAAGCATAATATTATTTATATGTCTTTGATGATGCAAAGAATAGCAGATACAGAGCCAGAACAGCTCATCAGTGTAGCAGTAAAATCTACAGCACCTTTTCAAAAGCAGATGCATTTATTAGGTGAAGAAATTAAAAATTGGCTAGAACAGAAAAATGAAATATTGATTTGTTTGGGTGATAAAACAAAAATAGCATATTTACAAGATGTATTAGAACAACAAAAAATACCTGTATCACGAGAAAGTGAGCCGAAAGAATTATCCAAAGATAGAGTTACATTTATCGTAGGTTCACTTTTAAATGGTTTTGAATTCCCTCAATCTCGATTGGTGGTAATCACAGAAAAAGATATTTTAGGTCGTCAAAAGAAAAAGTTAAGACCTCGTCAATCGGGTAAAAATAAAAATGATAAAATAGCTCATTTTAGAGATATAAATATTGGCGATTATGTTGTACATGTAAATCATGGTATTGGTAAATATCTAGGTGTGGAAACATTGACAATAGGCAATGTTCATCGTGATTATTTACATATAAAATACAGCGGTACAGATAAATTATTCGTGCCAACAGATCAAGTGCATTTAATCCAAAAATATATTGGTTCTGAAGGTGATGTACCTCGTTTATCTAAGATGAATGGTACAGCATGGAAAAAAGCAAAGGCAAAAGCAAAAGCTTCTGTAGAAAATATTGCTAAAGATTTAATTAATCTCTATGCAGAACGTAAAAATGGCAAAGGTTTTGCATTTGCTCCAGATACGCCATGGCAAAAGGAATTTGAAGATGCTTTTCCTTATGAAGAAACACCTGACCAATTAAAAGCGATAGCAGAGATAAAAGCTGATATGGAAAAACCTGTTCCTATGGATAGACTTTTATGCGGTGATGTAGGTTTTGGTAAAACAGAAGTAGCCATTAGAGCTGCTTTTAAAGCTGTAATGAGCAATAAACAAGTTGCTGTTTTAGTGCCGACTACTGTATTAGTGCAACAACATTATCAGACTTTTAGCAATCGTTTTAATGATTTTGGACCGAAAATCGGTATTATTTGTAGATTTAATAGCCCAAAAGAACAAAAGAAAGTTTTAGAAGATTTGGCAACAGGTCAAATTGATATTTTGATTGGTACTCATGCTATTTTAAATGAGAAGAAAGTAAAATTTAAAGATTTAGGTTTATTGATTGTTGATGAAGAACAGCGTTTTGGCGTAAAACAAAAAGAAAAAATAAAACGCATAAGTAAAAATATCGATGTATTATCTTTGAGTGCAACACCTATACCACGTACACTGCATATGTCTCTTGTAGGTGCTAGAGATATGTCTGTTATCGAAACACCACCGCAAGAGCGTTTCCCTGTGCAGACTTATGTAATTGAAAATAATGATATGATTATCAAAGACGCTATTAAGCGTGAAATTCGCCGTGGTGGTCAGGTATATTTTATTTACAATAGAGTAGAAACTATAGATAAGATGTATTTGCATTTATTATCTATGCTTCCTGATGTAAAAATAGGGATAGCTCATGGGCAGATGAGTGAAGAAGAATTAGAAAGAGCTATGCTCAATTTTTATGAAGGAAAATACGATATCTTATTGGCTACAAGCATTATTGAAAATGGTTTAGATGTATCAAATGCCAATACTATAATTATTTATGATGCAGATTATTTCGGTCTATCTCAGCTCTATCAGATGCGAGGTCGTGTAGGTCGTTCTAAACAAATGGCTTTTGCATATTTTATTTATCAGAAAGATAAAATCTTATCTGAAATGGCAGAAAAGAGATTACAGGCGATAAAAGAATTTGCTCAATTAGGTTCTGGATTTAAAATCGCTATGCGAGATTTAGAAATTCGCGGTGCTGGTGATTTATTGGGGTCTCAACAACATGGTCATATTTCTAGTGTAGGTTTTGAGATGTATTGTCGTCTATTAGAAGAAGCAGTAGAAACATTGCAAACAGGTAAAGAGCCAGAAAAAGTAGTAGAACCGATAATTGAATTGAAAGAAGATGCTTATTTAGATGGAGAATATATAAATAATGCCACTAATAAGATTGAAATTTATCAACGTATTGCAGCGATACGAACAGACGAACATGCAGACCAATTAGAGGAAGAATTAATCGACCGTTTTGGTGCATTGACTGAACCTGTAAAGAAAATAATGCAAGCAGCACGCTTGAAAAATTATGCTCGTAAATTAAAAATAAAATCTATTATTGAAAAACCTGCTTTTGTGGAAATATGTTTTGATAAAGCACCAAATATAGAGCCAGAAAATATGCTTTTAGCGAAAAAGCAATTTGATAATCTATTAAAATTTGTGCCAAAACAAAATACGATACAGATAAAAATTACGCCAATAAATAAAAAGCATATAATAAATTTATGTTTAAAAGTAGTAAAAGTTTTAACAGGTGAAAAATTACAGAAGATGACTCTTAAAAAAGAGGAGAAAAAATAATGAAAGTATTTATCATGATTTATTGGCTTTGATTGAAAATAATAAAATTAAAGCTGGAGAAAAATTGCCTAGTGAGTTTGATTTACAAAATAAATATCAAGCTTCACGAGATACAATTAGAAAAGCATTATTATTATTATCTCAAAATGGATATATTCAAAAATCACAGGGAAAAAGTTCAATTGTATTAGATATCAATAGATTTAATTTTCCAGTATCAGGGCTTACTAGTTTTAAAGAAATTGCAAGTGATATAAAAGGCAAAGTTGAAACTATCGTGCATACTTGTGAATGTATTGAGCCAGATGAAGAAATAAAAAAATTATTGATGTTAAAAAGTGGTACTAAAGTTTGGTATATAGAACGTGTACGTAAAAATATCGTGCGTTTTTGGATGGAAAAAGGCGTAAAAGGTTTTCGTTTTGATGTCATCAATTTAATCAGTAAGGCTGGTTTTGAAGATGATTTCTCTGTAGATGGAGATGGCAGAAGCTTTTATACAGATGGGCCACGCATTCATGAATTTTTACAAGAATTAGCTAGAGATAGTTTTGCTAAAGACAAAGATATCATCACTGTTGGTGAAATGAGTAGCACTACTATGGAAAATTGTTATAAATACGCTGGTGAAAAAACAGGCGAACTTTCTATGGTATTTACTTTCCATCATTTAAAAGTGGATTTTATGGGCAATGAAAAATGGGTACTTGTACCAACTGACTTTATGAAATTGAAACAGTTGATTTTTGATTGGCAGATAAATATGGAAAAAAATAATGCTTGGAATGCTGTTTTTTGGTGCAATCATGACCAGCCACGTGTAATATCTCGCTTTGGTAGTGATGATAAATACCATAAAGAATCAGGCAAAATGTTGGCAACATTGATACATTGTTTAAGAGGAACACCATATATTTATCAAGGTGAAGAAATCGGAATGACTAATCCACATTTTAAATCCATTGAACAATATCGCAATGTAGAAAGTTTAAATCATTATCAAATTTTACAAGATAAAGGCATGACAAAAGAGCAAGCTTTGATGATTTTAGATGTGCATTCTCGTGATAATTCAAGAACTCCTATGCAATGGGATGATAGTATAAATGCAGGATTTACAACAGGAACTCCTTGGATACAGACAGCAGATAACTACACTGAGATAAATGTAAAAAATAGTTTAGAAGATAAGGACTCTATTCTCTATTATTATCAAAAATTAATTCAGTTGCGTAAAAATTATGATGTGATAGCTTATGGAGATATAAAACCATTACTTTGCGAAGATAAAAGAGTATTTGCTTATGGAGGCAATTATAAAGGTCAAAAATTAATTGTAATCTGTAATTTCTATCCAACAACATATGAAATAGAATTGCCATATGACCTTTTAAATTACAAATGCATATTAAATAATTATAAAAATGAAGCAAAAGCAAAAAAAATTGCATTAAAACCTTATGAAACCTTAGTTTATTGCAATCTTTGATTGACAAATCACTTTTCTTGCTTTATATTTATAGTAATCACAATCCATAGTAACCGCACGGTTTTCCACAGCGGTTACTTTTTTTCTGAAAGAAGTGGAAGGTATAATATGGGACAAATAACAATTGTAGGCTTAGGACCAGGCGATTTTGGTCTTATTACTCTAGATACTTGGGATAAAATAACAAATACAGATAAATTGATTTTGCGTACTGCTATTCACCCTACAGTAGCTGAATTAGATAAACGAAATGTAGTGTATACTTCTTGTGATGAATTTTATGAACAAGGGGCTTCTTTTGATGATGTGTATAATAGTATTGCTCAAAAATTGATTGAAGAAGCTAAAAATGGTCATGATGTAGTATATGCTGTTCCAGGTAGTCCACTTGTTGCAGAAAGAACAGTAGTGATTATCAGACAAAAAGCCAAAGAAGCTGATGTGAAATTAAACATCATGCCAGGTATGAGCTTTATGGAAGTTTTATATCAGCGCTTAAATATAGACCCTATTGATGGGCTTACTATTTTAGATGCTTGCGATTTAGAAAACTTACCAAGTGAAATGCCATCAGCACTTGTAATCACGCAAGTATATAATCAGCACGTAGCTTCAGATACAAAATTGACTTTGATGGAAAATTATCCAGAAGATTATCCTGTAACATTCATTCGCAATTTGAGTTTGCCAGATGAAGAAATTCGCGAAATTCCTCTATATGAATTAGACCGTCAACCTCATATTGACCATTTGACAAGTTTATATATAGGAAAAATGCCAAAAAATGAGCAAACTTTTGATTTAGAGCCACTAGAAGATGTAGTAAAAACACTTCGTAGCCCAGGCGGTTGTCCATGGGATATCGTGCAGACACATAAATCTCTTCGTCGTAACTTGATTGAAGAAGTTTATGAAGTTATTGAAGCTATAGATTTAGAAGATGAAAAATTGCTCTGTGAAGAACTTGGCGATTTATTGATGCAAATAGTATTTCATGCTCGCATGGCAGAAGAAGCTAAGTTATTCTCCATGCAAGATGTTATCGATGGTATAACTGAAAAATTAATTCGCCGTCATCCACATGTTTTCGGTGATGTCGATGTAAAAGATGCAGGCGAAGTTTTAGCTAATTGGGAAGCTATTAAACAAGCGGAAAAAACAGAAAGAACTTCTATATTAGATGGTGTACCAAAAGATTTACCATCACTTATGGTTGCTTATAAATTGCAACATAAGGCAGCAAAAGTAGGTTTTGACTGGCCAGACATTGATCCTGTATGGGATAAATTAGAAGAAGAACTTCGTGAATTAGAAGAAGCTATTGTCGATGGACAAAAAGAAAAGATAGAAGAAGAACTAGGTGATGTTTTATTTACAATTGTAAATATTTCTCGTTTCTTAAAAATAGACCCAGAAGTAGCTTTAGCTGGCACAAATCGCAAATTTAAAAGAAGATTTTCCTATATTGAAGAAAAAGTAAAAGCTAAACAACAAAATTGGGAAAGCTTGTCTTTGATTGATTTAGATGAATTGTGGCAAGAAGCTAAACTTAAAGATGAAAAATAATTAAATAAATGTAAATAAGGACTTGATTAAGTCCTTATATGATGAGATAATAAGGTGGTTTTATAATCTCATCATATAAGGATTTAATGTTGTGAAATAATCCTTACAAAATAAGAGTTTTGCCGTAATTTATATATATATTAGACTCTTATTTAGAGGAAATACCTCTTTAGCGGCGAACAATTATATTTGATAATAATTTTAAAGGAGGCTATCTTCGTGAATAAATCCGAATTAGTAGCAAGTGTTGCTGAAGTAGCAGAATTAACAAAAAAAGATGCAGAAAAAGCTGTTAACGCTGTTTTTGCAAGTGTACAAAAAGCTCTTGTTGAAGATGACAAAGTACAAATTATTGGTTTTGGTACTTTCGAAGTTAGAACTCGTGCAGCTCGTAAAGGTCGTAACCCACAGACTGGCGAAACTATCGAAATTCCTGCTTCCAAAAACCCAGTATTCAAAGCTGGTAAAGCTTTAAAAGAAGCTGTAAATCAGTAATTCTTAATTGAATAAACGTTAAGAAATGGTAAAGTCGAGTTTTTAATATCACGTGATATTTAGACTCGGCTTTATTTTTTAGAATGATGAAGAAATGGTGAAGTTTATGGAGAAAATAGCTTTAATCACAGGTGGGACATCTGGCATAGGTCTTGAATGTGCTAAAAAATTTTTAGTAAATAAAATAAATGTGATTTTAGTAGGTAGAAATAAAGATAAATATATAGAAGCTAGAAAATATTTAAAATCATTTATCACAAAAGATGTATTTTGCGATTTTATTCAAGCAGATATCAGTAGTGCTAAAAATTGCAAGAGCGTCATAGATACAGTGATTGAAAAATATAAAAAACTAGATATTTTAGTGAATAACGCAGGGATTTATCTGGAAAATGCTATTGAAGATGTAGAAGAAGATGAATTTGATAGAATTATGAGTATAAATTTGAAAGGAGCTTATTTTTTATGTAAATATGCTGTTCCTCATTTGAAAAAACAAGGAGAAAATGCTTCTATTGTAAATGTATCTTCTGATGCAGGTATTAATGGAAATTTCTTTTGTAGTGCATACTGTGCTTCTAAAGGTGGTTTGACCGTATTTACAAAAGCTTTAGCCTTGGAATTAGCACCGTATAAGGTCAGAGCAAATTGCGTTTGCCCTGGAGATATAGATACACCACTTACGCGAAATCAATTTGCAGGTGATGTGGAAGAAGGCATAAAAGAAGCGAGTAGTTTATATCCTATAGGAAGAATAGGCAGACCAGAAGAGGTAGCGAATGTAATTTATTTCTTGGCAAGTCTAGAAGCTAGTTTTGTAACAGGGGCTGTATGGAGCGTTGATGGCGGAATTACAGCTTGTTAAATAAAAGCCACATTATATTAAATTTAAATAATATAATGTGGCTTTATTATTATGCTAAAGCTTGAGCTAAATCACGGAGAATATCATTTATATTTTCAAGACCTATAGAAAGGCGAATTGTATTTGGCTTTATGCCAGAAGCAGATAATTCTTCTGTAGTCATTTGTGAGTGAGTAGTGCTAGCTGGGTGAATTACGAGGGATTTCGCATCTGCTACATTGGCAAGTAAGGAGAATAATTGGAGTCTATCGATAAAATCTTGGGCGTCTTTTGCTGTGCCTTTGATTTCAAATGTGAAGATAGAGCCACCATCATTGGGTAAATATTTTTGGTATAAATTATGGTCGAAGCGTGAGGTAATAGAAGGGTGATTGACATTTTCGACTTTATCATGATTTTGCAAAAATTCAATGACTTTAAGTGTATTTTGTATGTGGCGCTCAACACGTAAAGATAAAGTTTCTAATCCTTGTAAGAGTAAGAAGGCATTAAATGGAGAGATACAAGCACCTAGATCTCGAAGTAAGATAGCACGAACTTTAGTGATAAAAGCGAGCTTTCCTGTAGCTTTAGTGAAAGAAATTCCATGATAACTAGGATTAGCTTCGACTAAAGAAGGGAATTTATTACTTTTTTCCCAATCGAAATTACCACTATCTACGATAATTCCACCTAGAGAAGTGCCATGACCACCGATGAATTTAGTAGCAGAGTGAATGACGATATCAACACCATATTCGATAGGTCGTACAAGATATGGTGTTGCAAATGTATTATCTACAACAGCAGGAATGTTATATTTATGTGCTAAATTAGCTAAAGCTTCTAAATCGGCAATATCACTATTTGGATTGCCTAAAGTTTCAAAATAGATACATTTTGTATTTTCTGTGATAGCATTTTCGACTTCATCTAGATTATGAATATCGACAAAAGTTGTATTTATGCCAAAATCCACTAAAGTATGAGCAAAAAGATTATATGTTCCTCCATATACTGTTTTTGAGCAGACAATATGGTCGCCTACTTTAGCGAGAGCTTGTATTGTATAGGCTATAGCGGCAGCACCTGAAGCTATAGCCAAAGCTCCTGCACCACCCTCAAGACTAGCAATACGCTTTTCTAATACTTCTTGAGTGGAATTAGTTAATCTACCATAAATATTACCGTCTTCTTTTAAGGCAAATCTATCAGCAGCTACTTGGCAATTATCAAATACATAAGAGGTAGTTTGATAAATGGGTACAGCACGAGAATTTGTTATAGGGTCAGGTATTTCTTGACCTATATGTAATTGTTTAGTTTCAAAAGCCCAATTATTTGTATCCAATTTTTTTGTCATCAGAAAACTCTCCTTTTTAAATATATTTATCCTATTATAAAACTATGAATAACTTATAAAAATAACATCATCACATAAAAATATTTACAATATGATGATGTTATTGAGTTTGAAAGATTATTCTTCAAATAATGGTGTAGAGAGATAACGTTCACCTGTATCAGGAAGAAGCACAACAATATTTTTGCCAACATTTTCTGGACGTTTGGCAACTTGAGTAGCTGCCCAAAGTGCGGCACCAGAAGAAATGCCAGTCAAAAGACCTTCTGTTTTGGTGAGTTCTTTACTAGCTGTAAAACATACTTCGTTGTCCACAGTTATGATTTCATCATAGATAGAGGTATCTAAAGTATCTGGTATAAAGCCAGCACCAATGCCTTGAATTTTGTGAGCCCCTGCTTTACCGGTTGTTAATACAGCAGAAGTTTGAGGTTCAATACCAATGATTTTTATATTAGGATTTTGTTCTTTGAGATATTTTCCTGTACCGCTTAAAGTACCGCCTGTACCAATACCAGCAACGAAGATATCAATTTTACCATCAGTATCTTGCCAAATTTCTGGGCCAGTTGTCATATAGTGAGCTTGGCGATTGACTAAATTAGTGAATTGTCCAGGAATAAAGCTATCAGGTATATCTTTTGCTAATTCTTCAGCTTTTTTGATAGCTCCTGTCATGCCTTTGCTACCTTCTGTTAATACAAGCTCAGCACCATAAGCTTTCATGAGTTTTCTGCGTTCAATGCTCATAGTTTCTGGCATAGTGATGATGATTTTATAACCTTTACTTGCAGCTACAGCACAAAGACCAATACCAGTATTGCCACTTGTTGGCTCAATGATAGTGGAATTAGGTTTTAAAATGCTGCGATTTTCAGCATCTTCAATTATGGCTTTGGCAATTCTATCTTTGGCACTACCAGCAGGATTAAAATATTCTAATTTCACTAATAAATTAGTTTTTATATTATGGAGTTTACTATAATTATTGATTTGAACAAGAGGTGTATGTCCTACGAGTTCCATAAAATTATGATAAATTTTCATGGTAATGACCTCCTTTAATGTATGTTTTCATAGTGAATAAGTATGAATAGATTATAAACGATAAAATTATATTTGTCAATTTTATTTTGTATAATTGTAAACTGTTTAGGGTAAATTTTTTCTTGCTCATTTTCTATTATTGTGATATTATATCAAGCGTACACAATAGTACAAAGAAGAAAAACAATGAAAGAGATAGTAAATTAAAAATAAAAGTTACAGAGAGCCATGTATTGCTGGAAATTGGTACAAGTAGTTTTTAATGGAAAATCACTCTGGAGTTGCAGGTTGAAATTAATTTTTAAGAATAGACCGTGTCGGGTCCCTCCGTTAAAAGGGTTGCATATGTTGGTATGTGAAATAGGTGGTATAATGACAGCACAGCTTTCATCCTGTTTTGGGTGAAGGCTTTTTTAGTTATGTATTACAGTTGCTCTTGTCCTATTTGGCAAGAGTTTTTTTCATATACTGGAATTTTTATTTATTATTTGTATACAGAGGAGGCTTTTTTGTGTATAACAAAGTTGATACCAATCTAAATTTCGTAGAACGCGAAAAAGAAATTGAAAAATTCTGGGAAGAACACGATATATTTAAAAAACAAGTACATCAACATGAAGATGCAGATGTATTCACATTTTATGATGGACCACCAACAGCAAATGGTAAACCTCATATTGGACACGTTTTAACTCGTGTAATCAAAGATATGATTCCTCGTTATCAAGCTATGAAAGGTCATAAAACTATCCGTAAAGCTGGTTGGGATACTCATGGTCTTCCAGTAGAACTTGAAGTTGAAAAATTATTAGGCATCAATGGTAAAGAACAAATTGAAGAATATGGTATTGAACCTTTCGTAGAAAAATGTAAAGAAAGCGTTTGGAAATACGAAGGTATGTGGGAAGAATTCTCCAAAGCTGTAGGCTATTGGGCAGATATGAAAGACCCATATGTTACATACCATAATGATTATATTGAATCTGTATGGTGGGCATTAAAAGAAATTTGGAACAAAGGTCTTTTATATAAAGGTCATAAAATCGTTCCATACTGCCCTCGCTGTGGTACACCTCTTTCTTCTCACGAAGTAGCTCAAGGATATAAAGATATAAAAGAAAAATCTGCATTTGTAAGATTTAAAGCAAAAGGTGAAGATGCTTACTTCCTCGCATGGACAACTACTCCATGGACTCTTCCATCTAACCTTGCACTTTGCGTAAATCCAGAAATTACTTATGTAAAAGTAAAACAAGGCGATTACACTTATTACATGGCTAAAGAACTTTGCGAAAAAGTTTTAGGCGAAGATTATACAATCCTCGAAGAAATGCCAGGTAAATCTCTTGAATATAAAGAATATGAACCACTTTATCCATATGCTTTAAATAAATTAAATGGCAAAAAAGCATTTATCGTAACTTGTGATGATTATGTAACAACTACAGATGGTTCTGGTATCGTTCATATGGCTCCTGCATTCGGTGAAGATGACTCCCGTGTTTGCCATGAATATGGTATTGCTTTCGTACAATTCGTTGACGCTAAAGGTTGCATGACAGCAGATACTGATTGGCCAGGCGTATTTGTAAAAAAAGCAGATCCAAAAATTTTAAAAGACTTAGAAGAAAAAGGTTTATTATTCTCTGCACCTAACTTTGAACATAGTTATCCACATTGCTGGCGTTGCGATACTCCACTTTTATACTATGCACGTGAAACATGGTTCATTCGCATGACAGCTGTTCGCGATAAATTAATTGCTAATAATAAAACAATAAACTGGATTCCTGAATCTATCGGTAAAGGTCGTTTTGGCGATTGGCTCGAACATGTTCAAGATTGGGGCTTATCTCGTAACCGTTATTGGGGTACTCCACTTAATATCTGGGAATGTGAATGCGGTCATCAACATGCAATCGGTTCTATCGAAGAATTAAAATCCATGTCTGATAATTGCCCTGATGATATTGAATTACATCGTCCATTCATTGATGCTGTAACTATTAAATGTCCTCATTGTGGTAAAGAAATGCATCGTGTTCCAGAAGTTATTGACTGCTGGTTTGACTCTGGTTCCATGCCTTTTGCACAATGGCATTATCCATTTGAAAATAAAGAACTCTTTGAAGAACAATTCCCAGCAGATTTCATCTCTGAAGCAGTAGACCAAACTCGTGGTTGGTTCTATTCTCTAATCGCTATTTCCACATTACTTTTTGACAAAGCTCCTTATAAAAACGTTATCGTATTAGGTCATGTTTTAGATGCTCAAGGTCGTAAAATGAGTAAATCTAAAGGTAATGCAGTAGAACCAATGAAAGCTTTAGCTCAACATGGTGCAGATGCTATCCGTTGGTATTTCTATGAAAATAGTGCTCCATGGCTTCCAAATCGTTTCCATGATGCTGCTGTTCAAGAAGGTCAACGTAAATTCATGGGTACATTATGGAATACTTACGCATTCTTTGTACTCTATGCTAATATTGATAAATTTGATGTATCTAAATACAGCCTTGAATATGATAAACTTTCTGTATTAGATAAATGGTGCTTGTCTCGTCTTAATACTTTAATTAAAACTGTAGATGAAGATTTAAATAGCTATAAAATCACAGAAGCTGCAAAAGCTCTTCAAGAATTTGTAGATGAACTTTCTAACTGGTATGTAAGAAGAAGTCGTGATCGTTTCTGGGCTAAAGAAACAGACCAAAACAAAATTAATGCTTACATGACTTTATATACTGTACTTACAACAGTTATTAAACTTGCAGCTCCAATGATTCCATTTATGACAGAAGCTATTTATCAAAACATTGTTTTAAATAGTGAAAAAGATGCACCAGAAAGCGTACATCTTTGTGCTTATCCTGTTGCAAATGAAGCATTCATTGATAGCGAACTTGAAAAAACTATGGACTTAGTATTGAAAGCTGTAGTTTTAGGTCGTGCTGCTCGTAATGAAGCAAATATCAAAAACCGTCAGCCAATCGCTCTTATGTATGTAAAAGCTCCATTTGAACTTAATGAATTCTATACAAAAATTGTAGAAGAAGAATTAAATGTTAAAAAAGTAGAATTCAAAGATGATATGGACGAATATTTGAACTATGAAATCAAACCACAGTTCAAAGTATTAGGTCCAAAATACGGCAAACAGATGAAAGAAATTGCTGCTGTTCTAGCTAAAGTTGATGGACAAAAAGCAAAAGTTGAACTTGAAACTACAAAAACATTGAAATTAGAACTTTCTTCTGGTGAAATCACACTTGTACCTGAAGATCTTGATGTAAAAATGACTCAAACAGAAGGTTTTGCAGCTCAGCGTGATGGTGATGTAACAATTGCTATTTCTACAGTATTGACAGATGAACTCATTGAAGAAGGTTTCGTTCGTGAAATCATCAGTAAAGTTCAGACAATGCGTAAAGAAAATGGCTTTGAAGTAACTGATAGAATTACAGTATTTGCTCAAGGTAATGAAAAAATTGCTAAATTAATGCAGGATAATGCAGAAACAATTAAGAAAATTACTTTAGCAGATGAACTTGTTTACGATAAATTAGACGGCTTCACTAAAGAATGGAATATCAATGGTGAAAAAGTAACTTTAGGCGTAAAATAATAAATATGAAAATAAAAAGGAAGTCTATTATATAGACTTCCTTTTTTATTTGAAAATATTAATAGCCAAATTGTCTATGACGATTTAAGCTAAGTAATTTATAAAATTTATCAGTTACTTTACGATTATACGGTTCAAGTTCCATATTTTTTTTGAAAAGCATAAAGGAAACTTCATTATTTAAATTAATGAAAAAATAAAAATACATTATATAGAATAAAAAATAGGCTAATAAAAAGAAAAAATTATTAGCCTAAAAGTTTTATTCTAGCAAAGGAGAAGCTTTTGCATCAGTCAATAATATATTTGTTTCATCAATACTTAATTGCATAGCTATAGCAAGAGCTAATATGCGATTTCTAGCAGTGTGTTTTTGACCTGAAAAAATCTTATAAGCATAGGTTACAGGTAGACCAGATTTTTTGAGAACATCTGATTTTGTTAAATTTTTTTGCGCTAAAAGTTCATCTAGATATTTAGGTAAGTTCATATCTAATAATTTATCTTTATTATTTTCTAAAAAAGTGTGAATATCTTTTTGTTGTTTTAAATCAGCACCTAATTTATCTGTGATTACTCCCATAAAAATACTTCCTTTGTTATTTTTAATTGATTTATATTATAATAAAATAACATTTTAAAGAATGCAATATTGATTAAATTATAGATAGTAGAGGTAAAAATAGTGCAATCAAAATTAGAAGCTAAATATTTACGAGAAATTGGAGAAAAAGTATATAGTTTTTTCTTTGAAAATCCTGAAATGGAAAATAATAATTTAGAATTTCGTGAAGGTCAATCAGAGATGGCTTGTGAAATAGTAGATGCCATAAGTCAAAAGAAAAATCTAGTGGTAGAAGCAGGTGTAGGGATTGGAAAATCTTTTGCTTATTTAGTGCCACTTATTTATTACAATTATTATTTACAAAAACCAGTGGTAATAGCTACTTCAACTATCACTTTGCAGGAACAATTACAAGGTGATATACGCTATATCATGGAGAAATTACAAATATTTCCAGAAGTTTTATTGGCTAAAGGTATGACTAATTTTATTTGTAAATATCATTTTAAAAGATTTTTTGATGATAGAGCAAATTTAAAGCAATATGAGAAAATATATGAATGTATAAATCAAGGTGGTAAAGAGCCAAGTGATTGGAATATTGAACTTCCTTTAGATTTATGGCAGAAATTTAGAATTAAAAATTATAATTATCGTGAATGTAAATATTGTGAATATCGAGATGTTTGTCATTATCATAATTTACGTTTAAATTTGAAAAAGACAAAGGGCATAATTATTTGCAATCAAGATATGCTCACTACTGATTTGCGTTTAAAACGAGAGATGAAAGATGGTTTATTTACTGAAGAATTAAGTTTGATCGTCGTTGATGAAGCTCATAATTTAGAAGATAAAGTACGTTCTTCATATACAGATATGTTGACTAGAAAGCAATTGGTAAATACATTGAAAAGATGTTATTTAAGCATAAAAAAAATACCACCTAATTTAGCTAAAAATATAGATGGTGTATTTAGCGACATAGATAAAATTTTTAGGATAATAGATAAGCAGATAAAATATCAAATACAACAGGCACAAAAACAACATCAAGATGCTGAGAGATTTAAGATAAATATACCGATTGATTTATTGCAAAATGTATATAAAATAGCAGAAGCAATAATGATAGCACATGCTGTAAGTATTCGCAAAACTGGCGGAAAAATCAATAGTGATATGGAGATTATTTTAGACTTTTTCAAAGCATGGCAAGATGAAAAAAACTATATTGTCTGGGCTGAAGAGGCTAAAAATCTAATAATATATCTTTGTCCTACAAATGTAAATGAAAAAATCAATGAATTATTTTTTGGCGATAGAGTAAAACTGAGAAAAAATTTCCATACAATTTTTACTTCGGCGACTTTGACGAATTTAGCCAGTGAAGATTTGACGAAAGCATATAGTTATTTTATACAAAATACAATGTTTCCAATAAATGATAGCATATTATCAGAAGTGAAATATTCGCCATTTGCTTATGATAAACATGCAAAACTTTTTTATACAGATGATATTACAAGCCCTAGTAAAGATAGAGGGAAATTCATTGATGAAAGCATAGATTTAGTGAAAAAAATATTGGATATTTCTCAAGGAAAGGCTTTGATTTTGTTTACATCTAAAGCGGATATGAATGCTGTATATACAAGGCTAAAAGCTTTGAATTTAAATTATACTTTAATTAAACAAAATGAAATATCTTCACAACAACAATTAATTCATAAATTTAAGCAAGATGTAAATTCTGTGTTACTAGGAACAGGAGTTTTTTGGGAAGGTATAAGCATAGAAGGTATAGCACTTTCGAATTTAATTATTTATAAATTGCCATTCCCACTGCCAGAACCAATCATCAATGAAAAATGTAAACGCAGTAAAAATCCTTTAGAGGAAGTATTAGTTCCAGAAATGATTATTAAATTAAAACAAGGTGTAGGTAGATTAATACGCAATAAAACAGATAAAGGTATAGTATCTATCATTGACTCACGTTTAGGTGATAAATCAAAGGCAAGTTATAAAGAAAAAGTATGGCAAGCTTTGCCGATAAAACAAAGAACAAATAGCTTAAAAGAATTACAAAGTTTTTATGATAATTTATGATTAATAAACAGGAAATTCATCATTATAAAGATAGATAATATCTAGTATAGGTGAATAAAAGCTTATATCTATCATATAGGGACCATTTTTATCTTTATCTAGAGTGCTATTTGTTGGAAGTCCATTGCTTAAGTCAACTTTTTTAGAAAAATCTTCATAAAGCGTTTTATCGTATAATTTACCAAATGCGAGCGTAAAGCCCCTAAATTTATTTATGGGGATATAAGCTCGC
>OWIJ01000936.1_pt1 | contig 18423 bp, 19 predicted proteins | sample 1732821 | NCBI WGS metagenome assembly OWIJ01 (sample SAMN05065759, study PRJEB22554) | human gut metagenome | biome: ENVO:2100002; feature: ENVO:00000062; material: ENVO:00002003 | host: Homo sapiens | place: USA | reverse complement strand
CGAGATCTGCGCATGTCTCGTGGGCTCGGAGATGTGTATAAGAGACAGGTATACGCCTTGGGATCTCCAAGATGCTATAAGAGATTTTCTCTTGGAAAGAAGAAAAGTCTTGAAAAAATCTAGGAGATCTTTAGCGGAGCAAAGCGGAATACCCGCTCCTACGATAAGAAGATTTGAAGAGACCGGAGAGATCTCTTTTCGTCAATTCTGCGTTCTTTGGTGTACTTTAAGCGATGAAAACGCTTTCATTACATTCATCAACTCTCTCCGAACACGGAAACGTATGCCTAAAACTATGAAGGAGGTTCTCGATAGTGACTACTAATTTCGTTAATGTTTTTCGTCACTTCGGACCTAACGCAGAAAAAGTCCTTTTAGGAAAACTTGGGTTGAAGTTCGGTAAGGAATATTTTTTCGAATACGATGAAAATTATGTATCTTCCTTCCCTAACCCTTCACCTCTCCTCCTGAGATTTGCTCCCGGCATACAGCAAGAACAAAGCTCAAGATTTCCTTCCTTTTTAGTTGACAGTCTTCCTGATGGCTGGGGTCTCTTGCTCATGGATAAAGAGTTCAGAAAGCAAGGGAGAGCCCTCAGAGAAATATCCTATATAGACAGACTGAGATATGTTGGAAATAATGCCATGGGTTCGCTGAGTTTTTCACCACAGGAATCTGAGGAGTTCATTGGTAAAAGCCTTGAAATCATCGGCATAGAAAAACTCAATCAGAATGCACTTGCTATTTTTGAAGAAGATAGTCACGATGTTTTAGAAACTCTGAACAGAATTGCTTCTTCCGGAGGTTCCCGTCCAAAAGGAAATTTATATTTCTCTAAGGATCTGAGGCTATGCAACGAAAGCTGGCAACCGAGTTTTGACGGCTGGATTGTTAAGTTCAAAACTCATTCGACCGTGTTGGCTTCAGAAGAAGGTGTTTGTGAATATATATACGCCAAGCTGGCTAAGCAGGCCGGTATTACTCTTCCTGACACTCATTTATTTGAGCTATCTGATTCTCGTCTTTTTGCCATTCAGAGATTTGATCGTGAGGACCAAAGAAGAATCTTTTCTGCGAGCGCCGCCGGCCTCCTTGGAGCAGATTGGCGCCTTCCCTCTTTGGATTATGAGCAGCTTATACGCCTTGCTTATCCTCTAACGCGGTCAAATACTCCAACCCGAGAAATTTTTAGAAGAATGATTTTTAATTTATTCTCTGGAAATCAAGACGATCACGCTAAAAACTGGAATTTTCTTCAGGACGATTCCGGCAATTGGTCTTTGTCACCTGCATTCGACATTACCTTTTCTCCTAACCCTTATTACGAACACTCCACCTCTTTCAAGGGTTTTGAAAAAGCGCCGTCTAAAGAAGCTATTTTAAATTTAGCGAAGTTAGCCGGAGAGGACAAACCTTTCGCTGTCATCAAAGAGGTAGTTGACGCCGTAGAAAATTTTCCTCAATTGGCTAAGCAATATTCCGTGAAGCCTGCCGCAATAAAAGAAGTCACAAAGGTTCTGAATGAGCTTTACAACCAGAACAAAGGCTTGCTTAAAGGCTAATAATTTCTAATTAACTGCCTTTATGAATTTTTTTCGATCCCCAAACCCACCCTCGAACCGTCAAATCAAAGCGCGGTAGTTAAAAGTCCTCGAGAAACTGAAAAGTACAGCCGTCGTTCTCATGTGAACTTTGTTACTTCGCAGGCCGTTACAATAAATTTTGGCCCGGGCCTTCGGGCCATGCTCAAGTAAGTTTTTGCTTTCGCCTTTGACTGCTCTACCGATCAACTACTAGATTAAGTCAGTATTCCAGTTAGTAGCTTGAATCAAATTGTCCAATTCGCGGATGTCCTTTGCTAACTGATCAACTTTTTTCTGAGTTTCCTTAACGTTGATTGAAGGAAGGACAAGAATTTCAGATCGAGAATAACGATTCGAAACTTGAGAAGCCTGATCAATCAGATTATTCAGAGCTGTGACTTCCATAATTCTGGTGTCGCGATCGACCACCAAATCACCGAGCAAGAAATCGCCGACTTTTACAGATGAGTTTGTTGCATTGATTCGTTTAATCAGAGCTGCAAGTTCACCCCGAGTAGCTTCAAGTGCTTTAATAAGTTCAGCCGGATCTTCAACTGGTTTGGAACCTTCCTGATAGATAGCGTTATCAATTAACTTTTGACGCAGCGTCCCCATCTTTATCTGTAATTGTTTTCGCTCACGTAAGGCTTCTGCTAATTTCATATCTTTCCTGCTTGTTATAAGTATTAGAAACGGTATTCAAGTGCGGCAAAGAAACTGTTGCGCTTGATAAAGCCTGCTTCCGTCACAATGTTGAAACTTGGCGTAATTTCCCAACGGAAACCCGCCAACATGTTCCATGGGGATTCCATTTTTTGCTTAACGTTGAATGTGCCGTCCCCTTTATTAACAAAATTAATAAGACTCTGAAGTTTGGGAGAAAAACTAAGCTTAGACAGCTTCCCGTGGAAGTTCTGGTCCACATTCTGGTACATGGTACCGACCCAAAGACTAAATTTACTCTGAGGAAGTTTTATGGCGTCTACAGCAGGAAGAGTGAAGCGGTAACCCACTCGAGGTGCTAATGTAAATGCCTTGATATTACCGTCAATAATGTTGAGCTTAGTCCTGGTGTAGTTCAAATCTACTAGCCCAAACCAATTTCCTACTCCGCCTGCAAATGTAGTTCCCAAGCCATAAGTGGTACCTTTAAACTTAAGGACGAAATCAATTCCGTCCATATCACCTAAACCTTTTATAAAGCTATTTACAAAAGGATTTTTAGATCCAACATCAACTTTCGAAAGTGAACGCCCTTTCGTATGCCCGACTACTCCGTACACGTTCATAAAAGGGAATACCCAAGCATCTAAACGTAAAGTTTCTGTATGGCTTCTTTGACGTGTACTACGTACGTCTATTTTGAACATATCTGGAGCTATAGGCATGGGCTTATTGATTATTGGCGGCAAGCTGAAAGATAGCCCATCAAATTGAATAGATTTAACATTAATATTCTGGTGAATATTCATATAGTTGACATTAATGCCATAACTTTTTGGCAGTTCATATCCCTTTTCTCGAGCCTCTTTGCAAAAAATCGGAAGAAACGGTTCGTCGTCTTCAACTTCATCCTTCTGAATAGTTGAGGTTTCTCCAACTGGTGTTATCTCAACGTTGCCGGTATCTAGCGAGTAGTCCAGAGAATTTTGAGATTCTTGCTGAGCAGACGCCGTCGTCGCTAGCAGCAAAGAAGCTACAAGAGCTGAAAATTTAGTAAAGGAGTAGCAGTTCAAAGTAAGGCCTTTAATTATGTTTCTTCCGTATAAATGGGAATTGTAGGAAAAGACCTTGAAATCCTTATCTCAAAGAGATCTAAATGGGTAACAAAAATCTAGAAAATTCAAGAAAAGATTTTTCTAAATCTTGCAGGTTAGTCACTATATCCAAGAAGCCTTGTTGCTCATACAATCTCAGGCACGCAACACCAAACCAAAATCCCAGGAGAAAATTCAAAATGTATGATTTGATCATTCGAGGAGCGCTTGTCGTCGACCCTGAATATAGCCGAAAACTCCTTCTCATCGGGGATTCCGAGGTTGGTAACTGCAATTTGTTTAGTACTTAACAGGACGAAACTTTCATGAGTCAAACTGTTCAGTACTTAACGGGGTCGTTTTTTGAAAAAGAGTAACTTTGAACGGTAAAAAATCCATCCAAAGGAGAAACTATGCGAACAAAATTAACGCTTACTGCCGCCTTTGTTGCTCTTACATTCGGCCAGGCCGCATTTGCGGCTAACCAGAACCTTTCTACGGATGTTCTGGTCGTCGGCGCAGGCTCAGCAGGTTTAACGGCAGCCGTCCAAGCCGCTGAAAAAGGCAAGAAAGTCATCCTGTTAGAAAAGAACCTTGGCGTCGGAGGCAGTTCTCAATTTGCTGAAGGCTTGTTCGCGGTCGGTTCCGAATGGAACCGCCTGAGAAGCGATCCTCTTACCAAAGAAGAAGCTTTCAAAACCTTAATGGAAAAACACGGCTATGTGATTGATGCCGCTAAAACCAAAGATTATGTCGAAGGCAGCGCTGAAAACATCTCCTGGCTCGCCGGTCACGGCATCAAATTTGAAGTTGTGCGCATGACGCCGTGGGAGGCCGCAACCTGGCACGTCATCAGTGATTACAAAGGCACAAATCACGGTGCAGGCTTAATCAAAGGACTCAAAGATGCTGCCGACAAGGCCGGCGTAGAAACCAAGCTAGGAACACCTGCCACTGAACTAATCCTGAATAAGGAAGGCGCAGTCGTCGGTGCGAAAGCTGCAGATGAAAAAGGCAATACCTACACCATCAGCGCAAAAGCCGTCATTCTTGCGACCGGCGGTTTCGGCGACGATCCTCAAAAAGTCAAAGACTGGGCGCATCGCGATCCTGAAGGCTGGAAGAGTTCTGTTCCTATCGGCAAAACCGGTGACGGCATCATCATGGCAACCAAAGCCGGTGCAGCGATGGGAAATGTTTCGTTCGTTCAGCATGTTGGCAACGAAGGCAAAGGCATCAAATTCTTAGGCAACCTCTATGCCACATCCTGGCAGCCTTCTGCACTTTGGGTCAACTGCGACGGCAACCGCTTCAGCAATGAAGATGTCGCCTTCTCTTTTGCACAGGCCGCCAACGCGATTTACGCGCAGCCTCATCATTATGGCTGGTCGATCTTTGATGACAGCCAGGTCAAATACATGATGGAAAAAGGCGTGGATTCCGGTATCGGCGTTTTGGTTCCGGTCGGACAGAAACTGCCGAATCTGCAAAAAGAGATCGACGAAGCCGTCGCTGTTAAATCCGACGGCTTTAAGGCCGCAGACTCCGTTGCTCAGCTTGCTAAAGAATTAAGCGTTCCGGAAGCCAACCTGCAGAAAGCCGTTGACCAATACAACAAGGCTTGCGAAGTCGGCTATGACGGTGAATATTACAAAGAAAAAGCCTATCTCCGTCCACTGAATACGAAGAAACTTTACGCCATCAAACTCAAAGCCTACTTCTTCAGTTCTTACGGCGGTTTAAACACCAACCGCAAGCATCAGGTTCTGGACAAGAACAACAAACCGATTAAAGGTTTGTACGCCACCGGCCTTGAGGTCTCCGATATGGTAGGACCGACCTATTCCACTTGGTCTTCGGGGCATGCTTTCGGATTTGCTTCTTATTCCGGCCGGCATGCAGCTCTAAATGCGATCGAAGAGATGAAGTAATCCAAAGAATTTAGGGCGCCGACATCGACGCCCAAAACGAAAAGGTCCGAGGCTAAAAGCCCGGACCTTTTCTCCACCCGTTAATGAAAGCTATTTAGTGACAGCCGCATCCACAGCTGCCGCCATGTTCTTCATGACCATGGCCGCCGCATCCGCAGCCTCCTTCATGTTCTTCATGACCGTGACCGCCGCAACCGCAGCCGCCGGCATGCTCTTCATGATGGTGTCCGCCGCATCCGCAGCCGCAACCGCCATTTCCTTCAGGCTGAAGGGTTCCTGCAATCAGGGCTTCAATGACTTCATCGGGATTGCCGGAAACGCCGGGAAGCACATCAATACCGCTCTGAGCCAAAGAAACCAAAGCACCCTGGCCGATGCCGCCGCAAATAACAGCCTGAACGCTCTGTGTGGCTAAGAATTCAGCCAGAGCTTCGTGGCCGGAGGCTTCACTGTCAATCACAACACTTTCAACGATGCCCTGAGGCTGAACGTCAAAAATCTTGAACTGAGGAGCTTTGCCGAAATGCTGGCAAACAACGCCGTCTTCGTAAGGAATGGCAATACGCACTTTTAATTCTCCAGAAAATATTGTTCAGGAATTGTATCAAGGTTGCACATAGGTTTTAGATGGTGACGAGCCGATGAAATTTCAAGCCTCGCAAATGCAAAAAAGTTTTTCTAAGCCGAAAATGGTGCTTAGCAATGAGTCGTTACTTCTAAATAGAACAATAATTCATAGAATTACAGCTCACAAAACTGATCCTTAAATCATGTCCCTCATCGAAAAGCTTTTTAAAGTCAAAGAGCGCGGCTCATCGACTAAGACAGAATTCTTAGGTGCCATCTCGGCATATCTCGCAGTTTGTTATCTTTTCATCGTGGTCCCCGGCATGCTTGCTGACGCAGGGATGCCGATCGGAGACGCCACGGTCGCTACCATTTGGGCGGCAATTCTCGGTACATTGATGATTGCGTTCATTGCCAACTATCCGGTGGTTGTGGCGCCGGGCCTCGGAATTTCCGCGTACTTCGCATATTACGTCTGCGGAGCCATGGGCCTGACCTGGCAAGCCGCCTGCGCCGCAGTTGTGATTTCCGGCTTCGTGTTCTTCATTTTGACGGTCACCCGAATCCGGCAAGCCATCATTAAAGCGATTCCACTGGATCTTAAGCTCGCGATTGTGGCCGGTATCGGCGCTTTCATTACGATTATCGGTCTTAAAAACGCCGGCATCGTTGTCGCCACGCCTTCTACCATGATCGGCTTGGGCAATATGATGCAGCCGCAAGCTTATCTGACCATTCTCGGTGTGGTGCTTGCAGGATGGATGATGGCCAAAGGCATTCGCTTAGCTTTGCTGATTACCATCCTGATCGTTGCCGCCTTAGGCATCGTCACCGGTGTGACCCCGACAGACGGAATTCACAATCTCCTCTCCACCGACTTCAAACTCCTTCCGACCGAAACCATCTTCCAGGTCGATTTCAATAAGATGCTGACTGTCGGTATTGTCGGCGTGCTCTTCTCGATTACGATGGTGGACTTGTTTGACAACATGTCAACTTTAATCGGCTTGTCTTTCCGAGCCGGTTTCATGGATAAGAGCGGTAATATTCCTGGACTTGACCGAGCCCTTATTTCTGACTCTATCGCCACGATGGGCGCCGGTTTCATTGGCACACCGACTTCTACCGCGATTCTGGAAAGTGCCGTCGGTATTGAAGCCGGTGCCAGAACCGGTCTTTGCGCCCTGTTCCTCGCCGGTTTCTTCGCCTTGACTTTGTTCGTCGCTCCGCTGCTCACCTTGGTTCCGGCTTTTGCGACCGCCTGCGTTCTGATCATTGTGGGTTACATGATGCTTCAGGGTACTGCCTCCAGAATTAATTTTTCTGATGTAACGACCGGCCTTCCCTGCTTCTTAACGATCTTCATGATGCCGTTTACCTTCAACATTGCCACAGGTCTGGCTTTCGGCGTCATCAGCTTCGTGCTTCTGAAGCTTCTGGCAGGAAAGAAGGAAGAAATCACGCTCACCATGGCTGTTCTTGCGGTTGTCTTTGTGGGTATTTTGATTTCCCACTAATCTTCAGCTAACCGTTTCGTACAAAAGTTCACAGCAGATCGGACAAGAATGCCTTATCCTTGTCCGATCTTTTTATATGAATTTGAAGAATTAAAGATGACCAGCATGCAGGAAACAAAAGCTGAACTGACTCTCGACCACTTCGGAAATGACCCGATCACCCGTGTTGAAAATGCTCTCTCCGGTTTAAGAGAAGGCAACGGCGTCGTCGTACTTGATGACGAAAGCCGCGAAAACGAAGCCGACTTAATCTACTCTTCCGATCATCTGACAGAAAAGCAAATGGCTCTGATGATCCGTGAATGCTCCGGCATCGTCTGCGTCTGCCTTCGTGACGAAGACTGCAAACGCTTAGAGCTTCCTCAGATGGTTGCTTCCAACTCCAACACTCAGGGCACTGCTTTTACGGTATCCATTGAAGCTGCTCACGGCTGCACCACCGGCGTCAGCGCTAAAGACCGTGTCACAACGATCAAAGCTGCTGCCAATCCCAACGGCAAACCAGAAGACCTTCTTCGCCCCGGCCACGTTTATCCGCTTCGCGCCCGCTCCGGCGGCGTGTTAGAGCGCAGAGGCCACACTGAAACGACCGTTGATTTGATGAGAATCGCCGGCCTGAATCCTTGCGGCGTCCTTTGCGAACTGATGAACGAAGACGGAACGATGGCTCGCCTGCCGGAAGCATTGGCTTTCGCAAAGAAACACGATCTTCCGATCATTACGGTTGAAGACCTGGTTAAATACCGTCAAGAAAAGAACGTCTAATCATTCGTTGCTGGCCGGACAAAGTTCCGGAGCGGCAAAGTAATTGATTTTTGAAGGCTTCCGACATTAATTCGGAGGCCTTTTGTATTTCTAACAGCTGCAAGCTTAGGGCTCAGCCTTCTTTGTAATACTTCAATCTGAAGATCGTAGCGCCTAAGGAAGCGGCAACAATAATCAAAATACCTAAGAACGTGAATGCGTCCGGAATTTCGTCAAAGAACAGATAGCCGAATATCACGGCAAAGATCACAGCACTGAACTGCACTGAAGCGCAAAGAAGCGTTTTGCCTTTCTTCCAGCCGATGTTTTGTGTCCATTGACCGAGTGCCGTGAAAACGCCCATAAGCAGAACAGGAATCGAGAATACATGCTCTGCCTGCAAGCCTTTCGAAAACATCAAGGTCGCTGCCGCGCCCGACACCGTGCAAGCCAACGCAAACCAAAAGAGCGTTCTGATCGGCGGTTCACCTTTTAGTCCTAATAAACGCAACGAAATACTGGAACCCGAACTCAATGCGCCGGACAAAAGGCCGAGGCCGACATAAAAGCATTTTGATCGGCCAATCAGGTCGGAGAACAAGCAAGACGCCCGCAAATCCGATCTGCAAAAAGGCAAACAGCATCCAGGGAATCTTTTTGCCTCTGAACAGATACCAGCCGAAAACCCATAACCCAAGAAACAAAGGTCCTGTGTATTGAAGCGTTTGAGCCGTAGAAAGAAGAATATGCCGAGCAACCAGGATTATTGATGCTCAAAGCGCCGACGCCGCATAAAGCGCGCGAGAGCTGAAGCGCCGGTTCATGCGTCTTAAGAGAAGTTTTTGTGGCGGCGACAAGGCAGATGGCTACGGACAAGACAACGATGGAGCGCAGAAGGAAGATTTCGTAGAAAGCCATCGACACCGGCATCGCCTTGATGGAGACGTATGCGCAGCTGATGAAAAATGTAGAGAGAACAATCCAAAAAGAACCCATGGCTGTATTTCTGTTTCTTGCCAGTCGCAGATACAAAAATATACCGTGAGTTACGCTGTCTCCTCAATTTTTAGGACAAAACAAAACCGGCGTCGGCTGAAAAATTTCAGCCGTCACGCCGGTCCTAACCCACTAAGGTAAGGTTACTTGCCCAATGTCAGCAATTCGCCGGAGAACTGACCCAGCCATCCGTCGCCGAATGCATCATGTGCATAGTGACGGAATTCATTGCCGGCCTGCTGAAGTTCGAGTTCGTTTTCAGGCGTCATATCGCCGGTACCGAAGCCGATCATGTCTGTGACGAATACCAAAGTACGAACTTCCTTGTCATTCTTCATGACAGGAGCAACGAGGAAGAAGTCGTTGGCTTCAACGTTCTTGCGATCAGCGCCGAAGAGCTTGAAGTAGTCATTAGCGCGAAGAATGTTCTGGCAGAGAATGATCTTCGGGCTCTTTTCAGCAACTGCGGCCTGGAAAACCTGACCTCTCTGAGCAACGAGGAAATTCAGGAAATCACGGTAAGAAGGCAGTCCGGTGTACTTCGCCATTGTGACTTCGCCGTCAGCGGTCTTAACAGCAGGCTTTTCCATCCAAGCGTTCGTTGTAATCATTCCGGTGCAGAGCGGAGAAGCACTCAGCATAAGGATCGGCTGTTTATCTTCCTGTCCTTCGGGCTTGAAAACAAGAGAAGTTTCTGCTTCAGGATTGCCTGTAATACTGTTAATCAGACGAGTAACGGATTTGGTGCAAGGGCATGTTGTCGGCAGTGCGCGCTTTAAAGCATCGATATTCGTAACCGGATTGGCAAAGACTTTTTCCGGATCGATCGGCAGCGGGCAGCGAGCGCTGTGATCTACGACCAGCCAGATCGGTGCATTGGGGTTGCCGCCCATGCAGCCGGAAAAAGAGCTGATGAATTGAGTAAATAACTCAGGAACTTGAACCATTTCGATATCCTCCAAATTAAAAATATTCTTTTTGTCGCGCACCCGACTTTGGGCAAGAGAAACACCCGCTCATCCGAGGCTGCTCATGTATAAGCAGCACTCAGAAGGAATCCTTAAAGTCGGCTGACTCGGAACAATTATTTTTTGCTGCAGCTGCAGCCGCAACTGCATCCGCAGTCTGTGGCAGCTTCGACTTCTGCATCCATCAGAGCTTCGGTTTCAGCCTGTTCAGCCTTTTCCTTTTCTTTCTTTTCGACCTTGTGGCTGACGGGACCGCAGTCGGTAGCAGCCTCGACTTCAGCGTCCATCAGGGCTTCAGTCTCGAGTTGTTCTTTCATTACTTCGTCTTTTTTATCTGCTTTGGTCATTGATGCTCCTCAAACATAGTTTTTATTGAGGCCCCTTCGCCCCAACACGTATTTCACGATTCACTTTAACCTCAGAGGGATCGGTTAGGTGTGAAGAGGCCCGAAAATGGGCATGAAAATCCAGTCTCGTGAATGTGCAGTCACGACCAAAATTCCGTTTACCCGTCAATTTCTGGCGTAAATACAGAGGTCCTATTGGAGTTAAGGATGCTGTCATACCAATAGAGGTAATTTTTTCAATAAAGACTGTTAGTAATGCAGATCTTGTGAAATACCTATATAACGCGATTACAAGTCAGCTGTAGCAAAAGTAAAATTCGAAGAAAGGTGAAGTCGTGAGTTGGCAGCACGCTGCCGGCAGATTGATAAATAATTTTTGGCTGGCGAGATGAAAAACGAAGTTTTAGCAGAACACCTGCGCTTCTTCAAAGAAACTGAAGAAGGTCAGGAAGAATTATCCGAGGTCGATGCTCGCTCCGTAGCCCGAGGGGAGATTAGAGGGGAGATTAGAGGGGAGGCAAAAGGATTCGTGAAAGGCGAACTTTCCATGGTCACTAAACTCATACTCACTAATAAGGTGCCTTTAGAACTTCTTGCCGCAACGTCAGGCCTATCTGTAGATGAGCTAAAGAAAATCAAAAATAGCTTGTTGAATCCTGCTTGATGCAATCAACCTGCAAAAGTTTCTAAAGCGCAGTTGTTTCTGTTCGGTTAGTAGTTAGCTATGCCGTCCTCTGCGGCGCTTGGATTCTAAAAAATTAATTGGCTGATTTTCCCAAAGGAAAGTTAATAAGATGAAGGTAGAACTTTCACCTGGACATCTGTACTTCTCCACACAACAGGAAGAAGACGGGGAAGAGTTGTCCGAGGTCGATGCCTGCACTGTAGCTCAAGCAAAGGCCGAGGAAAAGTTATCCATAGTGACAAAGCTCATTCTCATCAACGATATTCCTTTGGAGATCATTGCCAAGGTATTAGATTTACCAATGGAAGAACTGGAAAAAATTAAGAAGGATCTGACTCCTCCAGCCTGAACCCGACTTATTTCGTTCCGCCGAACCTGAGTTTGACATTAGATTTTTTGAAATAGTATGATTATTTCAAAGCTCTCCTTCATATTTTATCGAAAGGCTCGGTCGCTATGGACAAAAAAGTTAAGAAAGAAAACCGCGGGGGCGCTCGCGAAGGTGCAGGCCGCAAAGGTCTCGGCAGTACAAAACGTGTTTCTGTCTGTCTCACGGACGAATTGGTTCCGGTTTTCAAACAGTTAGGCGGCGCGAAATGGCTTCGCTGTGAGCTGGAACGTGTCGCAGAGCCGGCACGTACGCTGGATACAGACCAGATTTTGGTTCCGGCAATGAATCCGACACATCTGAGTATTCCCGTCTATGAATGCGGCGTTCAGGCAGGCTTCCCTTCCCCGGCAGAAAGCTATGTCGACAAGTCGCTGGACTTAAATGAATACTTAGTCGCCAATCCTGCCTCAACATTCTTTGTCTACGTAACCGGCGACTCCATGGACTTGGCCGGCATGGACGAAGGCGACCTCTTAGTCGTCGACCGCTCCCCGGAGCCCAAAAACGGCGACATCGTCATCATGAGCATTAACAACGAATTTACCGTTAAGCGCTATATGAAGGACGACAAAGGGCTGCGCCTGCTCCCCGAGAGCTCAAACCCGATCTACAAGCCAATCCTCCCGAAAGATTTTGATGAATGGCGCTTTATCGGCGTCGTGAAGTACACAATCAAAAGCAACTAACTATGCAGGTATTCGCGCTGGTGGACGGAAACTCTTTTTTCGCCTCCTGCGAAAAAGTCTTTCGTCCGGACTTAACCGACCGCCCCGTCATTGTGCTCAGCAACAACGACGGATGCGTCGTCGCTCGATCCAAAGAAGCGAAAAAGCTCGGCATCAAAATGTGCCAGCCCTACTTCGAGATCGATGAGTTCTGCCTTCGGGAAAACGTCGCCGTTTTCTCGAGCAACTACGAACTCTATGCCAATCTGTCCGGACGCATGATGTCCACCATCGCTTCCCAAGTCGACTGCATCGACCCGTACAGCATCGATGAATGCTTTGCCAATATGAGCGGGTACGAAGGATTAGGCACCGACCTGACCAAACTCGGCTTTCGGATCAAGGATAAAGTGTTTAAGGATGTCGGCATTCCCACCTGCGTCGGCATCGCGCCGACAAAAACCTTAGCCAAGTACTGCAACCATCTGGCCAAACACTACGCCGGACTTAAAGGTGTGTGCAATTGGCTCGACTTAACGCCTCAGCGGCAGGCAAAGGCGCTTGCCTGCGAACCCGTCTCAGAAATCTGGGGCGTCGGCAGACGTTACACCGAGCACCTCGGCAAGATGGGTATCCGTACCGCCTTGGATTTGGCCTGTGCCGATGCAGAAGCCATCCGCGATCGCTTCGGCATTACGCTTTCCATGACGGTAAGAGAACTTCAGGGAACGTCCTGCATTCCGCTGGAACTTGTCAAACCTAAAAGACAGCAGATCATGCGAAGCCGCAGTTTCAGTCAATTGGTCTGCGACAAAGACGACCTTTTAGGTGCGATTACTTTCCACGCCCAGGAATGCGGAAGAACCTTGCGCCGCGAAGGTACCGTCGCCCATACCGTGGGAATCGTCTTAAACACAAATCCTTTCCGCCTGCAGGATGTCCAGCAGCACGCGTATCCGTGCGTAGGGCTCCCCTACCCGATCTCGGATACCAACACAATCATTCATTACGCTCGGAGATTACTCAACCAGACGTATCGCAGAGACTGTCTGTACAAACGCGCCGGTGTGTATGTCGGAGAAGTCGTTCCGAAAGACGCCGTCACTAAGGATCTTTTTGAAGAGCCGGAAACCGAACAGCAGCAAATCGTCTGCGAACTGATGGACTCCATCAATACTCGCTACGGTAAAAATACGCTCTGTTTTGCGGCCTCTAAATTAGGCAAAAGCACTTGGGAAATGTCCCGCGCTCGTTTAAGTCCCGGTTACACCACCTGCTGGAAAGACCTGCCCCGCATCGGCCCGCTCTTAGTGGAAACGGTGCCGTTCTGATCGGCACAACGCAAAGAAAAATCGGCAGGAAAGCCAAGAAGCTCACCTGCCGATTTTGTATTTGTTCGTCTTCGATTACAGAAGACCGGTCAGAACGACGGTGATAATCAAGAGCGGAGACAAAATACCGATCACAATACGAATCGCCCAAAGCTGCCATGACTGTACGGGGCCGGCGCTCGTGAGCTGCTTAGCAGTCACCTTCCAGGCAATCCAAGCTGCGGCCACGCTGAAGCCGATTTCGGAAAGCGGCATACCGACGTTGCAGGTAAGAAAGTCGAGCAAATCAAAGACGTTCTTACCGAAGATCTTGAAGTCGGACAGAGAGCCGAAGCTCAGTGTGCAGAAAAGACCGATAAAAGCGGCCAGCGCAGTTGTGATCCAAGTCACGGCCGCACGAGAGAGGCGCGTGTAGTCCAAAACAGAAGCCACCACGGCTTCAAGCATGGACATTGAACTCGTAATCGCCGCAACAACCAAGCAGAAGTAGAACAGAATCGCAAAAAAAACACCGAACGGCATCTGCGAGAAAATCGCCGGCATCGTCACGAACGTGAGTCCGGGACCTGCTGTCGGGGACAAATTAAAGGCAAACACGGCAGGCATCACCATTAAGCCTCCGAGCACAGCAGCCATAATGGCCAGGAATGCCACCCAAGCCGTCGAGGTTAAAAGATTCACTTTCTCGGAGAGGTAGCCGGCATAGGTCACCATCACGGCCGCACCTAAAGACAGCGAGAAGAAAGTAAAGCCCATCGCGTTAAAGATCGCAGAGGAAGTAAAGCCGCTCCAATTCGGTTTAAAGAGATATTCCAGACCTTTAACGGCGCCGGGAAGCGTTAATCCTCGAACGATCAAGATGAGCATGAGGATAAAGAGAACCGGCATCAAAAACTTAGCCAGTCTCTCGATACCCTTCTGGACGCCTAAAGAAACAATCACCGCGTTGGCGAGCAAGAAGATGATCTGATAGAAGTACGCTAAGGCGCCGTTGCTCACAAACGAACCGAAGTTTTTATTGAGTTCGTCCGCATTAGAGACAATTCCGGTTCCTGTGAACGCGTCGATCAAATACTTGATACACCAGCCGCCGACGCAGGAGTAAAAGCAAAGAATCGCAAAAGCGGTAACGACACCGACCGTGCCGAACACGCCCCAGTGCTTGCCGACCACTTTCTTTAAGGAACCGATCGCACCCATTCTTCCTTCTCGGCCGATGACGTATTCGCTGATGAGCATCGCCACACCAACTGTAAAGGTAAAGAGCAGATAAGAGAGAAGGAAAACGGAACCGCCGTTATTGCCGGCAAGATAAGGGAATTTCCAAATCGCGCCCAAGCCGACGGCAGAGCCAGCACTTGCCAGAATGAATCCGATTCTGGATCCCCATGTGGAATTTGAAGCCATAGTCTTAATCTTGTTGGTTTAGCTGCTGTATATGTTACAGGCTGAAATCATCACGAGAAGGATCCGAAACAACAGAATGATCAGCGGCCGTCCGGTCTTCCGCTTCGACACGTATCTTCAGAGACAAAAACCTTATCGATCAGCTGATTGTTTTTGTCCACGTGCTCGATTTCGTAAGCAGGAAATCCTTCTTTAAATCTGTCCCTGAACTGTTGATTGAGGCAAACGCCGTTGAAGCCTCCCGTTACTAAGCGCTGTTTGTCTTCCTGAGAGAAGTTAGCGGCAAGGTTCTGAGTATGTTTGATGCGGTAGCGGATTACACCTTCTTCAGAAACACCCAAAGGCGTGACTTCATAGCCGTCCTCACTTTCGATTTCGGGAATTTTGGCGTAAGGCGTTTTAAGCAGCTGCTGAGCCGTCTTGGGCTGATCTCGCAAAAGTGAGCCGATCGCCGGAAGCAGGTCTCTGGAGATATGCGTTGAATTCAGGCTCTTGTCGAAGTTCAGACAAGCTTTCGTTTGAATCTTGGCACTATCAAAACGCGTACCCGCTCCGTCTAAAAATTCGTAATTGACGTTTCCGATGTTGTGGTCGTAGTAGGCCGGCGTCTCAACGCAGGTTAAGCCGAGAAGGAAGGTTTTGAAGTATTTCTTTTCTGCTTCCGTGAAGGAAGAACCTTTACGGCCCGCAAAATTCAAGCGGACGTTGACGTTAGATTTTTCGTCCTGACCCTGGACAGAGGCTTTTGCGCCTTCGAGGGATGCGGACTGGTCGGTTAAAGTAGAGGAAAGTTTTTCATTCAGAGCTTCCACGCTGAGAGCCTTAGAGTTCTGTGCTTCCTGCTTATCAGTTTTGACTTCTTCGGATTTATTTCCGATAAATTCATAGGCCAAAATAAAAACAGCTCCGACTCCGGCAATCACGTAGCGATAATCCACTCCGAACCACTTCACGTCCTTCCTCCTGGTACTTTGCGATCCACCAGTTAATATTACGTTTTTTTGTTCGCTAACAAAGCGTTTCCATTCTATTTTTGAGCCGTGCGGTGATGTGCCTTAAATGCGCACCAAAAAGAACACGAGCCGAATTGAGTGGTTATCCTGTGGTGAAAACTTACGGAGGTCTGCATGATCACAAAAACTCTTCCTTTTCTTTTAGCTGCCGCTTTAGGCTTATCCACTTCTGTTATGGCTCAAACACCCGCAACTTCGGCAAAAGCAAAACCGGTTTCCCTTACTCAACAAGTACAAGATCTCAAAGCAACCGTGCTTCAGCTTCAAAAGCGAGTGAATTACCTTGAGATGCTGGTTCCTCCGTCAACAGCCGTTTTAATGCCGGATGCCAGAAAGCTTTCCAGCATTCGTGTTAACGGAGCCACTTTCCTGATGTCGATTGACAAGCCGTCCGGCAACGCCAAAGGCAGTGACTTCATTCTCACGGTCGTTAACCCGCAAAGCATTACTTACACAAACATCGGCTTTGATATCCGTGTTTACGGTAAAGAAGCCAACGGAGACCCGAATGCCTATAAGAGCGCATTCCTTGTCTCCCGCATCACACCGGCACTTGCTCCGGGCCAGACCACTCAGTTCCGCTTTGCCGTTCCGGGCATGTCCCCTGAAGACTTCACAGCCGCTTATGTCGCCTCTATGACTTTCGGCGGTATTGCCTCTCCGACAGCGGAATAATTTCTGCTTTTGATCACCTTGCAATCCGAAGCATTAACCGCTTCGGATTTTTTGTGGCTCTTAGCAAAAAGGACAAATTCTCAACGAAATAATACAAATTGTTTCCACATACCTCTTTTGAGATACATGTCATAAGAACGTAAAAGTCGTACCGTACAATCACTTCTTCATTGTTTTTGTTAGATAAAACCCTTAACTAACGGGAAATAATCCCATTTCTTAGGAGTAAATGAATGAAAAAACCGTTTTATAAGGTGCTTTACGTTCAAGTTCTTGCTGCCATTGTGATCGGTGTTCTTTTAGGTTTTTTCTTTCCGGATATCGGCGCGTCAATGAAACCGCTCGGCGACGGTTTCATTAAGCTCATCAAAATGCTCATTGCCCCGGTGATTTTCTGTACGGTGGTCATCGGTATTGCCGGAATGGAAGACATGAAGAAAGTCGGCAAGGTCGGCGGCATTGCCCTTCTCTACTTTGAAATCGTCACGACGCTCGCACTTCTTGTCGGACTTTTCCTTGTCAATGTTCTTCAGCCCGGCGCCGGCATGCACGTGGATCCCGCGACCTTGGATGTGAACTCGGTCTCAATGTACGCAACGGCAGAAAAGCCGCAGTCCACACTGGACTTCATTTTCCACATTATTCCTTCGTCCGTGGTAGGCGCTTTTGCACAAGGCGATATTCTTCAAGTCTTGTTCTTTTCAATTATTTTCGGATTTGCACTTCAGTTCTTAGGCGGCTCTCAGCATCCCATCTACGAACTCATTAAGAAGGGATCCGAGATTCTCTTCCTCATGATCAACTGGATCATGAAAGTTGCGCCTATCGGTGCGTTCGGCGCTATGGCCTTCACCATCGGTAAGTACGGCATTCATTCCCTGCTTCCGTTAGGCAAACTCATGCTGGTGTTTTATGCCACCTGTGTGTTCTTTGTTCTGGGCATCCTGGGTGCAATCTGCCGCTTCAACGGTTTCTCGATTTTCCGCTATCTTGCTTACATTAAAGAGGAACTTCTGATCGTTCTCGGTACATCTTCCTCTGAAGCTGTCCTTCCGCAGATGATCACAAAGATGCAGAAAGCCGGCGTGAGCCGTTCTGTGACCGGCCTTGTAATCCCGACCGGATATTCTTTCAACCTTGACGGAACCGCGATTTATCTCACCATGGCAGCGGTATTTATTGCGCAAGCCTGCGATATTCAAATGACCTTTACTCAGCAGGCTACGCTTTTAACCGTTCTTCTTTTAACAAGTAAAGGCGCTGCAGGCGTTTCCGGTTCCGGATTTATTGTGCTCGCAGCCACGCTTTCAGCCGTCGGAGACATTCCGGTTGCCGGATTGGCACTGATTCTCGGTGTCGACCGCTTCATGAGCGAAGCAAGATCGATTACCAACATGATCGGCAACGGTATTGCCTGCGTCGTCGTCGGCCGCTGGGTCGGAGAATTAGATAAGGAGCAATTAAAAGAAACGCTGAGCAAGAAGAAGACCGAGCCAGATCTTTTAGAAGAGATCGAAGAAAAGATTGAGAACGAAATCGAAGAAGTCCTCGCTCCGCAGCCGGCTTTAGTTCCTATCCCTGTCAGCGAATCGGCTTCTGAACCAAGAGAAGTTAGATAACGTCGAAGCAGCTTTTAATTCTCTAGAAGCGGCATGAGGTTAGCCGCTTACAAGCAAAGGTCGGTCAAATTTGCCCGGCCTTTGTTTTATCAACAGGGCCCTTATATCACCGTCATTCATGACGGTGATATAACCCAAACTCCCGTGAAATAGCCCGTGATTTTTTTTAATAGGGCTATTTTTCTTCAACTAATTCCCTGATTTCTTTAAATAAAAGATTTCAAGAT